>FUFK010044146.1_pt1 | contig 16033 bp, 12 predicted proteins | sample 1021851 | NCBI WGS metagenome assembly FUFK01 (sample SAMEA51879418, study PRJEB19060) | metagenome | reverse complement strand
GGCAGAGAGATCAAGGTTCGATCTACATCTCCATTGGCGCAAGCGCAAGCCAATCAAGACATATCGTCTATCTCAAGGTACTTGCAACTTGTTGGCGGTACGTTTGGCCCTGAAGTTCTCAATCTTTTAGTAAGCTCTGAAGATGTAGCTGTGCATTTGGCTAAGAAGTTTGGTGTTCCCGACACTCTTGTGAGAGATAAAGTCGATCGTGAGGCACTAATCCAAGCTGCTCAACAAATGCAACAGCAACAACAAATGATGGCTAGTGAGAATGTCCAACAATAGAATTGGTATAGATAACTTTCCACGGAAAATATCTGAAGATAACGAAATATCTCTTGATGTTAGGTCTTTGTTTAGAAGTCCTAGCGGAGAGAAGGTTTTAAAGTATCTGCGTTCTATTACGATAGAAGCAGTAACCGGGCCAGCTGCAAGTGATGCTGAACTACGGCATCTTGAAGGGCAGCGGTACATTGTAGGTCTTATTGAGAGACGTATTAAACATGCAGAAAAGGTAGATAAAAATGGATGAAGCAGACAATGTGGAGGTAGCAGAGGCTACAGAAGCACCTGTATCCGAACGACCTGAATGGTTGCCTGAAAAATTTGAGACACCAGAGGCTATGGCAAAATCCTATGGTGAGCTTGAATCTTGGAAAGGCAAACGCGAAGATGATCTTCGTAATGAAATAATTAGTCAGATGGAGCAAGAGGCATACTCAAATCGCCCTGCTACAGCTGGTGATTATGCCATGCCTGAAACAGTTGATGAAGAAATGGCTGTTGATAATGCGCTGTTTCAATGGTGGACAAATCACGCATATGAAAATGGCTATAGTCAAGACGAGTTTGAGGATGGCATTAAGCAATTCAATGAGGCATTAGAAATGATGCAGCCTGATCTTGAAGCTGAAGCAAAAACATTGGGTGATAATGCAGATGCCAGAATAGAGGCTGTAAGTTTGTGGAGCCAGAAGTTTTTTCCAGAAGAATATGAAGATGTAATTCTTGGCATAGGACAATCTGCAAAAGGTATCGAAATGATGGAGTTTCTTATGCAGAATGTTAAAGATGCATCTGTGTCTGGTGATGCTGGTATGTCATCACGCACAACAGAAGATGATTTGCGTACCAAGATGCAAGACCCACGTTACTGGAATCCTGTAAAGAGAGATCAAGCATTTGTTAGAGAAGTCGACGAAGGTTTCGCACAACTATATCGCTGATTGTTCAGTAGAAGGTGTGCAGATAGTCAAAGCAACTGTTGAACATGCTGGCTATCTGCAACACCGACTTAGACCATCTGATGCTAGAGAATGTCTTATTGCTGGTGTTTCAACTTGGAAAGCGTTGCATGAACCTCTGCGCGATAAATATGGCAATACATGGACTATCCTGATTGACGGTGAGCCATGTGCAATGTTTGGCACATCGGATATGACAGATCGTGAAGATCTNTTNTGTGGNTGTATCTGGTTATTNGGNAGNCATTTNTGTGAAGAAAAGCCTGTNGCNTTCTGTAAANCTACNAAATACATNATGGATTCTCTTCTTTTAGATTACGATATATTAGAAAANNTAGTGCCTGTAGACCATGAAAGAACAATAAAATGGCTTACTTGGCTTGGGTTTTCTTTTGCAAAAAAGCTAACAATAGTAAACGGTTTTCAATGTGTGCGTTTTGTGCGTTGCAATAGTCGTTTAGATGTGGCATGGAGTTAGTATTACGGCCTGTTTAATCTGACAGCCTCNATACGAGATAACTGGATGAGGAATAAAACGGACAACCGTTGGTGTAGTGAAACTTNAANAANGNACTGAGTAATGGCTAATACAATCGATCAAGCCTTTATTAAGCAGTTCGAGATTGACGTTCACCTTGCATATCAGCGTATGGGTTCAAAACTCCGCAACACTGTTCGCACCGCTGGTAATGTTCGTGGNAANGTTGTTCGCTTCCAGAAGATTGGTGCTGGNTCAGCTAACACAAAATCTCGTAACGGNAATGTAACCCCAATGGAACTCACACATACCAATGTTGAGGCGACNATGGAAGATTTCTATGCGCCAGAATACATTGATAAGCTGGATGAGTTGAAAACCAATATCGATGAGCGTCAAGCTGTGGCTCAATCAGCTGCTGCTGCTCTGGGTCGTAAGACTGATGAGATCCTGTATACAGCAATGGATTCAGGTGCAAACTCAACTCAGATCCACGACACAGGTTCTGCTCTTGNAAAAGCCGATCTTCTTTCACTGTTTGAAACCTTTGGTACTGCAAACATTCCNGAAGATGGTCANCGNTATCTTGCTATGCATCCAAAAGGATATGCAGATTTGTTCCTCATTGATGAGTTTGCCTCATCAGATTATGTGGGCGAACAGAACCTGCCATTCGCTGGCGGCATGACAATGAAAGAGTTCTTAGGCTTTAAGATCTTCTCAACATCAGCAATTACAGCTGGTAAGAATATGGCTTACCACTCAACTGCTGTTGGTCTTGGCATCAACTCTGATGTTCAGACAGAGATTAACTATGTGCCTGAGAAGGCTGCTCACCTTGCAACATCAATGATGTCCATGGGTGCTGTTGTTATTGATGACAACGGTGTCTATGAAGTCCTTGATAATAACTAAGAAGGAGTAAGATAATGGCTTTTTCTGCATCAGGTCTTACTCGTATGGCAGGTGGCGGTGGTCATAACCTTTGGTTTTATGATTCAACAGATGCCTTAACTGCTGTGCGTGTATCTGGTTATTTTAATGATGCTGCTAATATGCTTAATGTTGGCGATGCTATCTTTGTATTAGATAGTGATGCTCCAACATTAGGTGTAGCTCTTGTTTTATCAAATACTGGTTCAGTAGTTGATATTTCAGATGGCACAGCAATTACTGTAACCGACACCGACTAATAGGAGTGGGGGGCTTCTGCCCCCCATTATCTAATGCCAAGTGTAGCTAACTCAGATATTGATATTGCATCTCGCGCATTGATATTAATTGGCGCTGAACCAATTACGTCTTTTACAGATTCTAGTACAGAAGCTACAGTTGCAAANGCTATNTATGAAGATATGGTTAGAACAACTCTTTGTTCTAGCAGATGGCGTTTCTCAACAAATCAAGCAGAACTCAATCTTTTAACAGCAGCCCCATCAGGTAGATATGATCGCGCACATCAACTTCCTACTGATATGCTTATGCTTCATGCTGTTACTGTTAGTGATGCTATTATCGAATATAATGTTTATGGTGATAAGGTATTCAGTAATTCAACAGCCAATGATATTTTGATTGCTGATTATACATTCCGTGCATTAGAGCAAGACTTTCCATCATACTTTGCTGTTGCTTTGCAATTTGCACTTGCTAGTGCTTTTGCTTTGTCCATAGCTAGAGATGAGCAGTTATCAACTATACTCGAATCAAAGGGTGGGCAGCTGCTACAGCAAGCAAAGACATTGGATAGTCAGCAACAAACAACACGCAAACTGGTTACTTCGAGGTTTATTACTGAAAGGCGAAGTTAATGGCGAGGATCAGAGTACCGCTAAACAACTTTGTTTTTGGTGAGATTAGCCCTTCATTAACTTCGAGGGTGGATTCAGCAATCTACAATCAATCTGGGCAATCTGTGAAAAATGTGTTTATTCGTGCAGAAGGTGGTGTAATTAACCGTCCCGGCACCAAAAGACTTCACAATTTTTCACAAAGCTATTCACAACCTAGCGCGACAGTTACTGTAACTGATTATGCTAATATTGCTGTTGGTACTCAGCTTTCATTTATTTTGAATGATGGCACTAAAGTTATTCTTGAGTTTGAAACTTCTAGTGCTGCTGCTCCAAGTTCTAATATTGGAAATAAATATTTTGTAAGAGCATTTACAGATAACAATACAACAGCAGACAATATCTTTACTGCTCTTAACGCTATATCTGGTCTTACATCAACTAACCCAGCTGCCAATGTTGTTACTGTTACAAGAGATGGCACAAGTATTAAAAACCTTACTGTAACTACTTCTGATTCAACACGTCTTGCTGTTACAGACTTTTCTGTCACAACACAAAAGATAAGATTAGAGCCATTTATATTCTCTAGCGATGAAAAGTATGTATGTGCTTTTAGTTCTGGAAAGATTGAAATATTTAGGGTTAATGCTGATGGATCATTTAATTCACTAGCAACAACGCTTACAACTGATTCTGCAAGTGCTGCGTTGCCATTTACAGATNCAAATNTACANGAGTTTACNTANGCTCAANCTGGNGATTTNATGTTTATTGCACATAATGATTTTATGCCNCGNGAACTTGTTCGTACTGGTTTGACTTCATTTGAGGTTAGAACATTTGCATTTGATACATCAGCTGATGGTAATAAAAAGTTGCAACCATATTATCATTTTCAGGCAAGCGGTGTAACTATTACTCCATCTGCAACATCAGGTAATGGAATAACTTTAACAACAAGTGCTGCATATTTTAATGCAAATCATGTTGGAACAAGTTTACTTATACATGATACGCAAGTGGATATTAAAACATTTACAGATTCACAAAATGTGACTGCTGATGTTCAAGGGACTATACAGCAACAACTTGATTTTGATTCTTTAAATACTACTGAAGGATCTAATCTTGTGCATGTTGTAATGCCCAATCATGGATTATCCTCTGGTGATTCTATTATTATTTCTAATGCTGGTGCATTAGGTGGCATTAATAATGGCAATATAAATGGCACAAGAACAATAGCCTCTGTATTAAATGAAAATGAATTTGATTATACAGCTGGTGGTTCCGCATCATCAACGGCTACAGGTGGTGGCAATCCAATTATAAGTAGTACAGCAGCAACAACTGATTGGTTTGAGCAGTCATATAGCAGCTATAGAGGTTTTCCAGCCGCTGTAACATTTCATGAGGATAGGCTTTGGTTTGGTGGTACACGATCTCAACCAAGCGGTCTTTGGTCATCAGCAAGTGGTGAGTATTTTAATTTTGATGTTGGCGATGGTGAAGCAGCTGACGCTATTGATTTAGAAGTGTCTGTTGGTGTTACTAATTTTATTCGTCACCTTGTATCTAACAGAGATTTACAAGTATTTTGCAATCAAGGTGAGTTCTTTTTACCTGCGTTTCAAGATCAACCTATCACTCCATCTATTGCAAAGATTTCTGAGCAAACACCTTTTGGCACTAGCTTTGTAAGACCATCATCTTTGGATGGTGGCACATNATTTGTTCAGGCTACTGGCACTGCTGTACGTGAATATATATTTAATGACACTGAAGGTGCGTACACCACAAACATGGTGTCTATACTTTCATCTCACTTGGTATCAAATCCAATACAATTAACAAATCTTAAAGGATCGTTAGAGCGTCCCGGCTCATATGCGTTTTTCTTAATGGATACAGGCGAGATAGCTGTGTTCTACAGTATTCGTTCTGAGAAACGTGCTGGATGGATGCGTTGGACAACTGAAGGTGCATACCATTCTGTTTGTGCTGTAGATGAAAGTTTGTTTGCCGTTGCTGTGCATGATGATGGGTCTGGTACAAATAAGTTCTTTCTTGAGCAATTTGACAAAGATTTGAATATGGATTTCTCAGATACATTTGATGGCGCAGCTGGTGTGTTTACTGTGTCTAGCCATTTTGCGAATGGTGCTGATGTAGATGTTATTGATGACACTGAGTACCTTGGTACATTTACTGTATCTGGTGGTCAGATTGATGTTAGTGCAGTTAAATCATCTGTGAAGATACAAGCTGGTTATAAGTTTCTGCCAGAGCTAAAAACAAATCCTATTGATGTACTACAGGCTCCGGGTGGTGCGTTGACTGGTCGCCCTCGAAAGATTACCAATGTGATATTGGATTTAGAAGAAACATTAAGTGTATCTGTAAATAATACTAATATGATTATTCGTAACGTTAATTTTGATCCAGCTTCTCCTAGAGAGCCTTTTACAGGTAAGAAAGAGTTTCGTGGATCATTAGGTTATAGCAGAGATCCATCTGTAACTATATCGCAGGTGGCTCCGCTTGATATGCAATTAAACGGTATGGTTGTAGAGGTGGCTTACTCATGAGTAAGGAATTAGCGTTTTTGGCATTAGGTGGTGGCTTTATGATAGAAGCTGTTGGCTATGATCAAGCTGCAAGAGCAGAACAAATAAAACAACAAGAAATTGCTAGGCAAGCAAGAGATAATGCGCTTGCAATTAAGGCGCAAGCAGAGCGTGATTCTACTATTAGATCACAACGATATTCTGCGTTTCTTAGAGATTCATCTGCTATTGCTGGATATAATCGCCGTGGTTCTGATAGATCGTTAAGAGCAATACAGAAAAAAGCACAGCGTCAAACAAGTGAAGAACTCAAACAGGTACAAATACAAAGCCTGTTTGCGCGTGGTAGACAAGAGCAGCGTGCAAGGTTTGCTATTATGGAAGGTGAACTTGCAAGGGATCTTGCGGTTCTTCAAACAATGTCTGCATTAGCTGATACTGGTTATAAAGCAAGTCAGGTTTCATAATGGCAGAGATAAAAGTATTAAGACCAGCTGAAACACGCATAGGGGCAATCGGCATTGTTCCTATGGGTGATAATGCTGCTCGCATAGGGCAGCAACTTGCTACATCTGGTCGCCGCTTGAGAGAGGCAGCATTTCAAGTTGCTTATGATAATGAAAAGAAAGAGGGGCAAGAGGCCGCTACTCTTGCTGCGATAAGTGCAAAAGATGCAAATGGGAAGATAACATTTCCAGAGATGCCAAAGGATTTATCTCCTACTGCACAAAAATATTATGAGCCTATTGCACGTAAACGCTTCTTGGAATCTGTATCTCTTGAGATTGATGCTGTTGCTCAAAAAGAAGCTGCGAATCATGAAAGAGACCCAGAAGGTTTTGAAGATTCTTTTGACCAGTATTTGCAAAATACAATTAATACTTCTGGGCAGTTTAGTAATCTTGTTTCAAGTATTGGTGCTGTGACAAGTAAGCAATACGCAACAAAACTTTATAAAGATCAAGTAGATCATAACAGGAAGATTGCTGCTTCAAATGCTGTAGCAACTATTGAAGCAGAGCAATCTGTAATAACAGAACTTGCAAAACAGCAAGGCGGTGCTGGTGCAGCTGAACAAAAACGTAAAAGCGTTATACAGCTGGCGCAAGATGCTGTAGCTGAATATACAGAACTTGGTGTTACTTATCTTTCTAATGTTACATCTGAGGCAAACTTTAATTATGCAAAAGGTAGACTGACAGATATTACCAATCGGATTGCTAGTGAGTTTCCAGATGATCCAACTCGTCAAACACCATTTTTATCAGATGTATTAAATAATATTGCTATTGTTTTGAATGATGGCAGCTTTGAAAAAATAAATCCAAAGATGAAATCTTTGTTGTCTCGTGCTGGTTTGAATGAGGCAACTCTCAAACAACCGGGTTTCAAAGAACAAGGTGAGAAACTTGCGAGAGATTTGACTACCCTTCAGGGAACCGTTACTGAGCAATACAACAATGAGAAGAATGAACGTGCAGCTGAAATAGCTTTACGTAATTTAAGCAGTAATAGATCTGTTTCGCAGACTGATAGTGATAACATTATGTCTGGATACAGTATTAAGTCCGGCACTGACTTTGGCAATACCTTAGCTGCGGCATCACAACGACCAACAAATGAAATTCAAGCTCGCGCACATGACAAACATTATGCTGCATTTAAGGCTGTTAATTTTAATCAAAACGGCCCATTGCCTAAGTTCGCAATAGATTATCTTGAAACTATATCATCAATGCCATCTACAGAGATTGTTGGTGCATTAAATTTTTATGAACAAGCTACACGTTTTATGCGTGGTGGTGAGGGTGGAACTGTAATGCCAGACATTCTCACTCGCGGATTAGACAAAGATACTGTTGTTTTATATGAAACACTTTTGAATCTTCGAGACACCAGAGGTAATGATGCTCTTCCTGAGTTTATAAGTCAGTATAGGGAAACTCTAGCAAAGTATCCTAATCAAGATACGAGAAACGCCCTTGTTAAAAATGCATTAGGTACTAATAAATCTGCATCAGAAGCTGTTCGTGATTTTATATCTGATATAAATGACGATGCCTCTCCACAAGAAATAGAATTTTATGCATCATTTACAGATGATTTGTTGATTACAATGGAAAAGAAGCAGGTCAAAAAGATTCTCAAAAATGCTGCTAATTCTATATTTAAGGAAAGCAACTTCCTTCATAACAGCATTGGCAGATCGCAATACGCACCAGAAGCGGCATATCCAGATACATCTACTATGCAAATCTTTGAAGAAGGTGTAGCTAAAAAGCTAGAGCTTCTTCCTAATATGCCTGATGGCAAACGCCCTACACTTGGTAAAGATGTGTTTCTTGTGCCTGATATAAGAGAGGGTACGGCAATGCCTGTATACTATCTTGTTGATGGTGATAAGCGTTTGCTTCGTGTTAATGGTAAACCTTTGTCTGTTGGCAATCAATATGTAGCGCAAAAGATAAATGAGTTACATCAACAGCAAACAGCACAGTTGCGTGTTGAGGCTGCGGCTGCACAGAAGAGAACCAGAGAACTTCAAGAGCAATGGGATAATGGTGAGTATCTTGAAGCATCACCATTTGGAACAATGAGATGACTACAGATCTAGGTCGTAGAGATTTTTTTATTGCTATACCAAATGAGATTACAGAAGAAACACCTGTTTCTTGGTATGAAGGTTGGAAAGCTAATGCTCAATATATAAATATGCCATTTATTGAGCGTATTGAAGAAGAGAAAATATTTGGTGGCGTTCCTATCGATACTACATATGATGTAGCAGCTAATATATCTGAAGATCTTTTGCCATATTATGATGATCTTATTCGTGCAAAAAACGAAAAGCATCTTAGATTCCTAGAGGGTCGCGCTAGAACCGCCATAGAACGCCGTAGGAAGGCCGCTGAAGCCCCTTTGACGGCGCAACTGGCTGGTGGCCTAACAGATCCATTAGCGCTAACAGCGTTCATTCCCGGCCTTAATTACGTAAGATTGGGCAAAACCTTTACACAAGCCATAACTAGGGCTGGTGGCGTAGGTGCTGGTTATGGCATTGCATCTGAATTACGTCGCGCACCATTTGCTGTGGCTGATGAGCCGGGTGAGACTTATGCTAATGTAGCGGCTGCTACTGTGTTTTCCGCTGCATTTGGTGGTGTCATGAAAGGTGCGCCATATGCAAAACCATTTTTCCAAAGTGGCGCTGCCAAAGTAAACAAGCTGTTCAAAGGTGAAAAGTTTGATCATATGACACCAACAGATAATGTTGGTTCGCTATCTTTGGATGATGGGTATACACCAGCTAAAGGTGGTGACTATGATCCTGTAGTAAGTAATCCACTGGGCAGTCCATCACAACGCACAATGCAAAGAAAAGATATACCTGATGATGTAAAAGAATTGTTTATGCTTTTAAGCTACAATGGTTCTGTATCTACACAAGGCGCAAGGCGTGGTATTGGCATACAATCTGTTGCTCAAGAATCTGTTACTTATCAAGGGCAGTTTCAAAATCTTGTAAGACGTATGCGCGATCTTCACTCTCAAGAGGTTCGAGGTGTAAAAAGAGCAGCACAATTTATGCAAGTGTATAACCCTCGTAGTGGTTTTGATGATTGGGCAAATGATACAATAAGGCGTTATATATTTAGCAAGTCACGTGATCCACAACTTCGTAGGCTTGCGGCTGATGGTATATCAGATCAGCAAAAAGAAGTTGGTGTATTGATTGCAGATGCTTTCAAGGCATTTTCTGATGATATGAGATATTACGGCGTTGTTAAAGATGATGAAAAGATACGTGCATTAATTACAAAGAATCAGGCAGATCTTGATTCTGTAACTGCAAAATTAACAAAGTTAGAATCTGACATAGCTAAGATGCCAAATAAGGCTGGTACTAAAAAACAATTTGCCCTGCAAGATGCACTAGATAAACGACAAGCAACATTAAAAGCACGTATAGAATTTTATGAAGGGCAGATTGGTAAAGTTCTTCGTGAAGATTTTACATTCCCAATTTTTTACAACAAAGATTTATTGTCTAAAGATGAAGCAGCTAGATCTGCTTTAACACAAAAATTTGCTGATGAATTTACTGCACAACGAATTTTAGCTGGTGAAGATCCTGCTGGAGCGTTTGCTGATGCAGAAAGAACATTATCTCGTATCTTAGAAGAAGATGGCGAGGATATGGCTAATATCCTTAGAAGCAAAACAACAGAGGGGCGAGCAAAACATCTTAAAAGCCGTAAAACAAATGTCGATGTAGCTGAAGTTTATGATTACATATTAACAGATCCAGAAGTTCTTTATACATATTTTGATCGTATGGGTCGCCGCATTTCATTTGCTAATAAGTTCGGTGGTAGAAATATTGATGAAGTGCTTGAGGATATGGAAGATTCTCTTCGTAAAGCTGGTAAATCAAACGAAGAAATATCTCGTCTCAAAGCAGATTTTTATGGTGATTATGAACGCNTAATGGGTACGTTGCAACGTAGCCCAGACCGTTTTGACAATGCAGCTGTAAAGGCTGCTAAAACTTGGACAGGTTGGACATATCTTCCACAGGCAGGTATTTCTGCAATAACAGATCCCGGATCTATTGTTATGGCTCATGGCTTTAGAGATGTGTTTGAGGCTGGCATTGCAGCAGCTGATGGTGCATTTCGTACGCAAGTTATTAAAGAAGCTCAAGCAGCTGGTGAGTTGCTTGATATTACCAAGAATGTTTATGCAAGAGAATTGTTGAGTGACACCGTAAGACGTGTGAAGCCTAATATGATGGAGCGTTTTATACAACGTGGTAATCAAGTGTTTTATACACTTAATGGTTTGGCACCAATTACATTTGCTGGCAAAACATTAGATCAAATAATTGTTCAAGATAAATTTATTAAATTATCTCGTCAGTGGTCTGAAGGTAAAATATCTTTGTTTGATCGGGAGTATCTTGCTAGATACGGTATTGATGAGGATATGGCAAAGTTTATATCTACTGCGCCAACTGAAAAAAGCGATATTAAATTATCTAAGCGTGGTGGTGCGTTTGAGGTTTCCAACACAGATGATTGGGATATTTCTACACCGCAAGCAAGAGAAACTCTTCGCAAATATCAAGCAGCAATACAATCACATGCAAATAACACGATTGTCATGGGGCAAACTTTTGATAAGCCATTGATTGTTGATGGTGTTGTATACATGAAAGACAACCCATTCTTTCAAGCAATACGCAGAAAGTTTCCAACACAATTTAAAGTAGAAAAACAGTTACGCACTGGTGCTGTAAATATGGTTCGTGTGGAATCTGGTTTGCTTACTACACCATTTACATTCATGAATTTTGCTTTTGGTGCTAATAATAAGATACTTGGTGCAATAAGAGATCCAAACAGGCAGCATAGATTACAAGGCATTGTTGCTTTACTTGGCCTTAGTTATCTATCTTTGTCTTACAAAAAACCTGATTATTGGTTTGAAAAACGTACATCACCTGATGTTATCGCACGTGTGGTAGATCATTCTGGTGTGTTTGGCATTTATTCTGACCTTGCTTACACTGCTTTGAATATTGCTGGTAATGCTGGTGTTGTAAGTAAAGATGCTTTTATACCGCCAAAATATATTAATCCTAATGAAGATGAGGCGTTGTTCGATGCATTTCTTGAGCCATTAGGTGCGCCAGCTGGTTTGACTACAGAGTATGTTCGAGCAGTAGATGATTATTTTTCTGGTCGTGAATCTGATGCAGCTGAAAGAATGAAGTATTCGTTACCATTTATAGGACTTCCTGTGTTTGGCAACGATGTGAAGGATTTTGTTGGTGAACTTGGAAGAAACTAATTGTGCGTTGTAAATAAAGACTTAGCATGTTAGGGGATAATTATGACTATTAACTTGGCAGATAACTCACCTCGCGTAAATTATACTGTGGCATCCGGTGTTACACAGTCTGCATTTGCTGTGCCGTTTGAGTTTTTTGATGACGATGATCTTAATGTCTATGTTGCTGGTACACTCAAAACGCTGACAACACATTACACAACGTCTGATGATTCTGGTAACAGTCAGGCCCACACATCAGGAACCACAGGTTATATTCACTTTACAACTGGCAATGAAGTAACTGGTGCATCTGGCGGCACTTCTGTAGTTATTACACGTGATATTGATCTTGATCGTACAACTGACTTCCCAACATCTGGCCCCTTCGATGTTGCGTCATTAAATACTGAGCTTGATCGCATGATAGCTATTGCAGCTGATATTGATGATGCTGCAAATCGTGCTTTGATTTTGTCTGATTTTGATACCACTGCGTCTCTTACATTGCCTGATGTATCTACAAGAGCAAGTAAACAGCTTGGTTTTGATTCTAGTGGCAACCTTGTTGCTGAAGAAGGCAAAGTAAGTACAGTTACTATCTCTGCTTCTGGCTTGTCAGCTGGTGTATCACCTACAGCAACAGCTACATTTACAGGAAGCACTGGTGCTTTGGCGTTAGCTTTAGGGATACCAGCTGGCGCAACAGGACCGCAAGGCCCAGCAGGTGCTGATGGTGCTGATGGTGCTGATGGCGGCGGTTTAGCTGATGTTGTAAGCGACACAACACCACAGCTAGGCGGTGACTTAGATATGAACGGTAACGACATTGTTACCACATCCAATGGCACTATAGACCTTGCACCTAATGGCACTGGCACTGTTGTAGTTAAGGGTAATACAAACCCCGGCACTATTGTATTTAACTGTGAATCAAATAGCCATGGGCAGACTGTTAAGTCACAGCCGCATAGCGCGGCAGTTACTAACACACTAACATTGCCGCCCGGTGGTGATGCTGAGATTGTCAGTACAGTAGCCACACAGGAACTTACCAACAAGAAGATACCTGACGATGAGAACTTATCATTCGGTACAGATAGCGATGCGTTTATCAAGTACGATGAGACAACAGATGACCGCCTCAAAATTGGCGGTGCTGTAGCTGAGTTTGAGAAAGCTGTTATCGGTGCAACAGACACAGACACAACAAACACTGGCAGTGTGACGTTAGATTTTGATGCCAACCAAAACTTTGTTTTGACATTGACAGGTAACGTAACTTTGGCAAATCCAAGCACTGAGAAGGTTGGTCAGTCTGGCTTTATTGTGTTGATACAGGATGGCACAGGTAGCAGAACATTGTCTCTTGGGACTGATTACGAAACTGCTGGCGGCTCTGGAATTACCTTGTCAACGGCTGCAAGCGCAACAGACATTGTGCCTTATGTTGTTGCCGCATCAAACAGAATATTACTAGGTGCGCCACAACTGGCGTTTGCATAGGGGGCTGTTATGTCAGGGCCACTAGGTTCAAGCCAATGGATGTATGCAACTGATGCTGGCTTTTACGACTACAGCATTGATCAGTCTTTGCGGTTCAATCAGAGTGATCAACCTAGCCTGACAAAAACCTATAGCACAGCACAAACTAATACTAAAATAATAACAGTATCAGTATGGGTTAAGCGTGGCGATTTAGGAAGAAGAAACAGTATTATATGGGCTAAAAGTGGCAGTAACGGCTGGCTCACTTTTCGTACAGACAACAAACTTTATTGGAATCCTTATAACACTGGATACAATGCTTTCAAAAGTACAAGAGTGTTTCGTGACACTTCAGCTTGGTATCATATTGTAGCTANAGCAGATAGTGAAAATCAAAGTGGTGCTAATATATACAATGTTTATGTGAACGGCGAGCAACTTACTAACAGTGATGGCAGTACGCACGTTCCAGACGATACAGCAACAAAACTTTTAGCTAATGGGCTTACAACTTACGTTGGTGATGATAATGATGGATCAACTTATCATCACAATGGCTACCTCGCGGAGATGCACGTTATAGATGGAAGTGTTGTGGCCCACACAGAATTTGGTGAAACCAGCAACGGTGTTTGGGTGCCAAAGGCATATAGCGGTAGCTACGGTAACAATGGTTTCTATCTGTCATTCGCGGATAGCAGTGCAATAGGCGATGACCTATCTGGCAACACCAATGACTTTACTGCAACCAATCTAGCCGCAAGCGATGTCGTCAGCGATAGCCCGACTAATTCATTCCCAACGCTAAATCCGTTGCAAGTTAGTGGCAACATTACTCTTGCTGAAGGCAACTTAAAAGCCACCACGACTAACACAGGTTCTTCGCATCAAGCGTACAGCAATATGAATATACCAACATCAGGCAAGTGGTATTTTGAGTGCTATGCGGTGCTTCCTCGTGCAGATGATTTAGAGTTTGGAATATCTGAAATACCAACACCAGACGATAGAAATGCAAATCATTTAACAACAATGTTGTATAATGCTTCTGCTGATGCTTGTGCAATTTTTAATAACTCTGCTGGTAATTTGGGTTTGAGAGCACAAAGTGGGGGCGGAACAATGGCCTCTAGCATCACAGGCTCAACTGGTGATATTTACCAGATTGCTTTCGACTGTGACACAGGGAAAGTATTTTTAGGCAGGGATAACACTTACTATAGAGTAGCTGCGGCAGATGGCGACCCATCAGCAGGAACCAATCCAACAAAAACACTAACTGCCAATAAAGAATACTGTATAGGGCTGTCGTGTTATGGCGGCAATGGTGCTGGTGGTGGCATTATAAACTATGGGCAGGACAGCACTTTTGCTGGCAATGAAACCGCTGGTGGCAATGCAGATGCTAACGGGATTGGTGACTTTGCTTATGCGCCGCCATCTGGCTTCTTAGCCCTATGTTCAGCCAACCTGCCAGAGCCAGCAATCGGGCCAAACAGCAACACACAAGCTGACGATAACTTTAATACGGTGTTGTATACTGGTGATGGCACATCATCAAACGCAATAACTGGTGTTGGATTTCAGCCTGATTTCCTTTGGATAAAACAGCGTANTGCAACACGCGGTCATCAAAATATGGATTCTGTTCGTGGTGCATCTGTTAGATTGCAATCACACGCTACTACTGCTGAAGCTGCAAGTGCATTAGTTAGTTTTGACAGTGATGGTTTTACTGTTGATGGCAGTTCCTTGAATGGAACAAACATAAGTGGTGGCACTTTTGTAGCTTGGAACTGGAAAGCTGGCGGCACCGCCGCAAGCAACACAGATGGCAGTATTACGTCAAGCGTATCGGCTAACACCGATGCGGGGTTTAGCATTGTATCATTTACAACGGATGGTGTTACAAGCGGGACTGTCGGACACGGGCTTGGTGTTCAGCCTCAACTTATTATAGGTAAAACAAGAAATCACAGTGTTGGCTGGTATATTCAAACACCTTTACTTGCAGCCAATCTTGTTGGCGCATTTGATACGGCTGCTTGGTATAATCCGGGCTATAATCACTACAATGATACGCACCCGACTAGCACGGTGTTCAGCGTTGGCGGTTATATGGCAGACCACGCAGACTTGACTAACCCATCAACGAAAATTGCGTATTGTTTTGCAAATGTTGAAGGCTACAGCAAGGTCGGGTCATATGTCGGAAATTTTAACGCAGATGGCCCATTCATTTATACAGGATTTAGACCAGCGTGGCTCATGTTAAAACGCACAGACTCAGCAGATAGCTGGCTAATGAGGGATAATAAAAGAGACCCATATAATGTTACGGCTCAAATGATTAATGCTAATGCTGCTACCGCTGAATATACTGATTCAACATTAATAGATTTTGTATCTAATGGGTTTAAGTTAAGACATCAAAACAGCCTTATGAACGCTAGTGGTGGTACTTTCATTTACCTCGCCTTTGCCGAAGCCCCATTTAAATACGCCAACGCACGATAGGAGATAAGANGATGCCTTGGAAATACAACAATCGCACTATCCGCGCTGGTAAAGCGTGGACAGANGACAACGGTATCAAGCACCCAAATGTGTGGATGCGCTGGTCGGATG
>FUFK010063180.1_pt1 | contig 16034 bp, 12 predicted proteins | sample 1021851 | NCBI WGS metagenome assembly FUFK01 (sample SAMEA51879418, study PRJEB19060) | metagenome | reverse complement strand
ATTGTTTTTTNATAACTAAAATNNGNNGNNCGTTGGCANCCATCAACGTCCGCTATCAAACGCCCCTTAATCGGGGNACTGGAGGAGCACGCCGTGTCANATCAGTACAAAGCACGTCCCACCGCATTCCACCGTAAAACCATTGTCGCGGGTGTTGCCGCGGCGATCGGCGCCGGTAGCGCCGGTTTAAGCTGGAGCGCCGAGCTTGAAGAAGTCGTGGTCACCGCCCGTCAGCGCGCGGAATCATCGCAAGACATCCCGATGATGGTGCAGTCCATTTCCGGCGAAGACCTGCAAAAGCAAGGCATCACAACGCTCGAAGATTTTTCTCGACAAGTTGCTGGCTTGAATGTGCAAACCACGGTCCCAGGCCAAAATACGATCGTCTTCCGCGGCGTCAGTGACGGTGGCGGCTTCCTCGTCGATCCGACCGCCGCGATTTATCTAGACGAACAGCCGATGTCACTGACCTCCGCTGCGCCCGATATTTATCCCGTAGATCTCGCACGAATCGAAGCACTCGCGGGGCCGCAGTCCACCCTGTATGGCGCGTCGTCTCAAAGTGGCGCGGTGAGAGTCATCACCAACAAACCCGACCCCAGCGCCTTTGACGCCAACATTGGTGCCGGTATCTCTAACACCAGCGACGGCGGCACAGGCTACGAAGTCGATGGCATGGTTAACATTCCACTGAGCGACACCGTGGCCATCCGTTTGGCCGGCTTCAGCGCAAGTGATGCAGGCTTTATCGACAACGTGTTGGGCACGACTGTTGATGCGGGTGTCGGCTTCCCGGGCCTGGCGGGCTTGGGCGGCGGCGCAACCAACGCGAGCGCCGTCTCAGACGATATCAACGAAACAGATTGGATGGGAGCGCGAGCCTCTATCCGCTGGCTGGTCAATGACAACTGGACCGTCACTGGCACGCTCAATTACCAAGACGTTGAATCGGACGGATACAACGACTATGACCCCAGCGTGGGTGATCTCCAAACGATCAAGTTCAACAAAGAGATCCGAACTGACGAATGGACGCAGACGAGTTTAATCATTGAAGGCGATCTAGGTTTTGCGCAACTGGTATCTGCGACGTCGTACTACGACCGCGACATGTTCTACTCCAATGACACGCAGTCCTATGCGGCGTACTTCCACTACTCATTCGGCATTTACTACGGCTACGCCACTTACGACTTTGGCCTTGATCCCACCGGATATCTGACCAATGAGCAAAATAATGAGAGTTTCACGCAAGAGCTCAGGTTGACCGGTAGTACAGATCGCATTGATTGGACACTGGGCGCCTTCTGGCAGGAGTCGGAGGAGTTCTGGGATTTCTATACCTACGAAGACGGCTATCGNAATTCGCCGGCCTTCGAAGCCTGGAGTTATTACTATCCCGGCATCGCACCCACCGACGTGTGGTGGAACTCATATCAGGGTACCGATAGAACCGACAAAGCGGTATTCGGAGAAATCGACATTGAAATCATCGAGGATCGGCTGACTGCGCTGCTGGGCGGCCGCTGGTANGACGTCGAGAGAGAACTTAGCTATACCGTTGAACGACCGGATGCACGGACAGATCGACAGCTACCGAACCGCGAAGCNACCGACGATGGATTCATTCCNAAGTACGGCNTGGAACTCCAAATCACTGATGACGTNATGGTTTANGGCGTGTACTCGGAGGGTTATCGGGTGGGTGGCACCAACCGCGGTCGGGGCCTAGACATTGGCGGCAACGGCAAATTCGGTCCGACCCTGCCAGTGGTATACGAATCTGACATTCTGGAGAACACCGAATTCGGTCTGAAATCCACATTCCTTGACGGGCGCGTTATTTTCAACGCGGTCTACTACACCATGAAGTGGAAAGACATGCAGATCGAAGTGACTGACCCCAGTAATCAGTTNGGCAGTTTGAGTAATGGCGCCTATCAAAACATTCCCTTCCAAATTGTGGTNGGTAACGTCGGCGACGCAGAGGTAGATGGGTATGATCTGGAACTCAAGGCGTTGCTCAGTGAAAACTTCGAAATCGGCTTCAATATGACCGATATTCAGGATGCTTACGTCAACGCCGCACAGGAGTACGATGACCCTCGCGTACCAGGCGGGAAGGTGCCATCGGGGCTTGCTCAGCAGTCTGCGCTACCTCTGTTTGCTGACAACAGCTTCTACCTCTACGCCGAATATTCAGGTATGAATGCCTTTGGCGGTCTTGCTGGAATTCGCATCCAGCACAGCCATGTGGGCGAATCGTTGAATCAGCTAACGGACGGCTTCACNTCGCCGCGTCTGACTCAAGGCGACTATGACATCACCGACGCAGTCATCACCTGGGAGAAAGGCGACTGGTCAGCGCAGCTGCGCTTCAACAATATCTCCGACGAACGAGGGATTACGTACGAGGATACAACTGATTTCGATACCGTTTGGGGCCGAAACAGCTCGGCCGTCATCAGACCTCGCAACTACGCGCTGTCGATCAGGCACTACTTCTGAGGTCAGCTTGCAAATAANAAAGGGCGCTTCGGCGCCCTTTTTTGTTGNNCCACTGACGATTGCGTCGCTAACCCCAGTTTGCAGGCCAGCACTCCAGCCCATGGATCGCGTTGCGAATATCCATGGTCAGATTAACCGCCGTAAGGCGCTTTCCTGCCGCGATATCAATGANGGACACTGTCGACGGAGAGGATCCCGCCGCAATCAAACGATCATTGATCACACAGAGCCCTCGGCCAAATCCCTGTCTTGCGATGCGCGAATCGTCGACGCCCCTGAACTCCAACTCTTCAACGTGGAAGGTCGGTACGGGCACGGCGACTTGATCTGCTGAACGCGGCACATAGCGGACGACATCCGCAGCCGTGTCATTTAAGAGAATCCCCTCCTGATGCGACATGGCGTTATGACAACCTCTGGGAAGGCTGCAGATCTCGGATACCGACAGATCAGACGACAAGGCGAGCAGCGCCTGTGTGTTAAGTCCGCTGAAAGACACCCCATCCTGATCCACCCGCACCATATTCAGGTGATAGGAATTGACGAATGCTGGGCCGCCCCGGGTTCTGGGGTCAAACGCCTGCCCTACCCAGTCTTGCCCGTTCTTTGAGAGATAAAGGCCCCAGACAAACGCACGCTGATTCAGATCGAACGCCAGAAGCGAATCNAAGCCNGTAGAGGTGAGAAATAGCAAATTATCCCGACGGCAGATTTCGTGACAGTGACGCAAATAGTCGTTGCGGTAGGAATCTATCAATTGGAAATCAGGCGAATAGCAAAACAGTTCATCGCTAGCGGCAATCCAAATCGCATCGTCTGTGAATTCGATTCCGCGAAGCCCTCGGTCCCAACCGCGGCCGGCAAAATCAATATCGCCCGTATTCCAGTCAATCTTCTGCTCGACCCGCTGTTCGGCAAAATCGATGAGGTACACCCCTCCGTGACTTTGTCCTTTNTCGGATCCTCTCACTACCGAGGTCGCAACCAGTTTGGGTAACTGGAGCGTCATGCTTGAGATGCCGGCAACTCAGGGAAAACAGGCTCCAGAATCTCTCTCAAGCCATCAAGATGTTCGCCGTAANGCTTCCAGGTCTGCACGGACCCCGAATAAATCGGTTGGCGCACCTGCTCGGAACTTGCTGTCCTCACGGCGCGCTCGGTTTCGTGGAAGTTCACGCAGCTTTCCTCAAAAGGCAGACCGCAAAAGTCGAGAATCCTGCGGACCTGCGTGTCGAGGTCAGCAACAACCTCTTCGTACTGCACGTGAAGCACAGCTCCCGGTAACACAGCATTCCAGTGGTCCATGAGTTCACAGTACTCGAGATAGAACTCGCCCAGTTCAAACAGGTCGTAGGTAAAGGTTTGCCCTTTGGCAAAGTGCTGCTTGAAGCAACCAAAGCAACTATCCATGGGGTGCCGGCGGGCATCAATGATCTTGGCATTGGGCAAAATGGCCTTGATGAACCCTACGTAGGCAAAGTTGTTCGGCATCTTGTCGGTAAAAAAAGGCGCTGAGGCGCGATGACGCCCTGTTTGGTCTAGGTATTGCTCACCCAGCCCTCTGACTGCGTCGTCGCTTAGATCAGGCATACAGCGGGGAAACGCCTGCCCTGATCGGGGTTGTGTCAGGCCTTGAGCAATCATGGAAATATCGGGTAATTCGCTGGTGCCATCGACCAGCGAGTGGCTGGCCAAGATCTGCTCGAGCAGTGTCGAGCCGGATCGCGGCAAGCCGACGATAAAGATAGGATCAGCGCTTTGGCATCCTGATTCGGCGCCTCGACTAGCGAAATAGTCGGCGCTGAAAACCTCGCGCATCCTCTCGTGGGCCACACCCGTTTGTACCGGATCATAGGCAATCGTGTCACGATGCAACTGATTGGCGAGAGCGTAATGTTCAAACGCTCGATCGTAGTCTTTCTGATCTTCAAAGGCTTTGCCTAACGAAAAAGCAAAATGGACGCGGCACTCAACGGGCAGCGAATCATTAGCCAGGCGCTGGCTCATTGCGTCGACATCCTGTTCTGTAAAACGGAACGTCTTCAAGTTGGCAAGGCTGTAGTAAGTCTCACCAAAGTTGGGTCGCAAGTCGATGGCGCGACGATAGGCGGCAATACCACCCTCCTGGTCGCCCACTGTCTTCAGGACATGGCCCAGCCCAATGTGAGCGCCCGGTAGCTCGGGATCAATACCGACGGCCTTCTCGTAGGATTCGACGGCCTCTGCGGGTCTGGCAGCCATCGCCAGCGCCGCGCCGTGGTAATAATGTGTCAGCGCGTTCTCGGGCTCGAGCGTCAGCGCTTTTTCCAGAACCGCAACTGCTTCCTCGTACTCATGACACTCTTTGAGCACGGTACCCAGATCGTGCCAGGCAGCGATGAATCGTGGCTGCTTTTCCACGATCCGCTCCAGAATTTCGCGCGCATCCTCATAGCAGTTCGCCATCATCGCTAATCTTGCCAGAAGCAATGCCGCGTTGACGTCGTGGGGATTTTCACGGACCAGCTCCTGAGCGAGCTTTTCCGACTCCCTAAACTGCCCTTTAACAAAAAGACGCGTGGCNTCATCCAGCTTGGCCTGCGTNGGNGATAGCGAGGCGGCTTCATTGCGGAGTCGTTGTGCCTCGTCAGACCGCCCCAATCGCTGATAAGCAGCNCTCAGCTTGCTCTTGAGTGGAGCATGAGGTGGTCGAAGTTCCTGAGCGCGCTCGAGGTGCGGGAGCGCCTCCTCTACCCGATCCAGATTCAATAACAGCGTGCCTAAATCCTCGCGCGCCTTGGCGTGCCCGGGGGCAGCCTTCACAGCGCGACTCANTAAATCTACAGCTTCCTCTTGTGCACCGCGCGTGGCNAGGATNGAGCCCAGCAGAGAGACAAAATTAATATCTCCCGGGTCTCGCTCGAGCATATCGCGGCATAGAGATTCCGCTTCCTGCCGGGCGCCCCCTTTGAGAAGCGACACGGCGCGCTCAAAGACAGCTCTTGGGCTTTGGTCATTCATCCGTTCAGTCTCGAACAACAGGCATACAGCTCACAAAATGCGGGGAAAGTGTGCCAGATTCTCGCGCCCCTCACATTAACAACCGTTGCGTTGCGCGCAAACGGGTGCGAGAGTANGCCGCNCCCGCGCGTTGCGGGTACACGCACCACGGGAGTTTTCTGTGACCGATTCCGCTGCCGCCACATCGAGCCAAGCCAATCCGTTTGACGCCAGAGGGCCATTCCTGCTGAGCCTCTTTATGACGCTGGTGGGTTACAGCGTCNTGGTGGCGCTACCGGCGATTAACGGNGCCTGGGTCGATCAGCTTGGCTTTAGTGAGGTTGAGGTCAATCGCGTGGCCTCCTCAGACCTGTTGGGGCTTTTCATCGGTGCAGTGTTGACCAGCTTCCTGATTCGCTCATGGANCCGACGGACCCTCACCTACCTCGGCATTGCGCTGTCTATTGTTGCGAACGGGCTGTGCACCCAGTACGTCGATTACGAGACGACGCTGGTCTTGCGATTTGTCGCAGGGCTGGGCGCCGGTTTCTACACCGCGGTCGCAGTGGCAGGTTTGGGTGCGCACTCCAAGCCACGAGAGGCGTTTAACTGGATGCTCTTGGCCTTCGCCATCTCGCAGTTTTTGGAACTGCAGCTGATACCGCACCTGTCGATGAACGGCATCTACCTCTTCTTTATCGCCACCTACGTGGTCACGCTTCCTTTCGTGCGACTCATCCCCACGACACATCCGCCCACTGCCGCTCAAAATACTCCCACAGGGGCGCAACGACCGACGCTGCTCGCATGGGTGGGGATTGGCGCGATCGTCATCGCGTACATCAATATTGGTGCTTATTGGTCCAACATTGAGCTCGCCGCCGAGGCGGCCGGGTTGGATGGCAATTGGGCCGCTCAAGTCATTGCCTGGTGTGTGCTGTTGTCTTTTGGCGGCTGTTTCACCGCAATGTGGGTGCTGAAGAAATTTGATTACGATCGACCGCTTTTGTTCACCTTTGTGCTCATGGCGCTGGCTGTAGGGCTGCTGGCTTTTAATTTCACCGCAGCGGTGTTCGTCTTCAGCGTAGCCATGTTTAACTTCCTCTGGATCTTTATTGATGTCTACCAGATGGGCGGCGTGTCGGTCGCCGATCGCTCGGGCAGCGCCGCCGCCTTTATCCCCGGCGCCCAGGGGCTGGGACAAACGGTAGGTCCCTTTGCCGCTTCTCTTATGCTCGAGCGGGGCTGGGGCTTTGATGGCGTCTTTGTCCTGTGCGCAATGGCCTCAGCAGCCGCCTTACTGATCTACACGCTGATTTACTTAAGATATCGTCACCAGCCTGCCNCCTAGTGCCGTGGAGTCAGAAACCTCCAACATGAGCGGCTCCGCCCAATCGCATTTCTCTCGGTATCTCAGCTATGCCGCGTGCGCCCTCCTCAGTGCCTGCGGACAATCATCGGGGCCCGANAACCCGCAACAGGCCTCCAGTGCGCAGCCGACTGACGTCATCGTCCACTGTGGCAGTCTGATCGACGGGTTGTCTGATAACCCACGGTTGAATCAGTCGATCCATATCCGAGGTGCGCGTATTGTCCACATCTACGACCCGGGTCCCCCCCCACCCCTCACGAATCAGACAGTTATCCATGACCTGACCGAATTTACTTGCCTGCCGGGTCTGATCAACACCCACGTGCACTTTGACGGCAATCCTGAAGATTCTGTGGATTACAGTGTTTACGCGCGGCGCACCCCCGACGAAACCCTGCAGCTGATTCTGGATAACGCGAAAACAACATTGTTAACCGGCTTCACCACCGTGCGCCATGTGGGTGCTTGGTTCCCTGATACGGTGTATCGAGCGCGCGAACTGATCGAGAAGGGCCAGGCACCCGGACCGCGCATTCACACAGCAGGCCCCTACTTGACGATTCCGGGCGGCGGCGGTGATCTGACCTTCCCGGAGATTCCAGTCGGGGACATTCCGGCCGAGTCCCAACAGGGCATTGCCAGCACGCCTGAGCAATTTGCGGCTCGTGCTGAGGCCGCCATCGCCGCCGGCGCAGATTTTTTAAAGATCATCGCATCAGGCGCTGTATTTTCAGTGGGCACCGCTCCGGGCGCACCGGAGATGACGCGGGCTGACATTGAAGCTGTAGTAGCGGTAGCTAAACGGCATGGCAAAAAAGTGACGGCCCACGTGCACAGCGACCAATCAGGTCATGACGCGATACGAGCTGGCGTCGACTCGCTAGAGCACGCCTCTCTTTTAAAGGAGAGCACTATTGACCTTGCCGCTGCGCGTGGCGTGGCGTTTTCAATGGATGTCTATAACGGGACCTACACCGATACCATCGGTCGAGAGCAGGGCTACCCTGAAATCTTTCTGCAAAGAAATACCTATACCACCGAGGCTCAGCGAGTCGTATTTGAAAAGGCGTATGAGAAAGGCGTCACGCTGCTTTATGGCACGGATGCAGCAGTGCTGCCGCACGACATGGGCGGCTGGCAATTTGCCACCATGGTAGAGAGGGGCATGCGCCCCATGGACGCGATCCGATCAGCCACTTCGGTTGCGGCGGAACACATGGATTTGTCAGCCGACGTCGGCGCCCTGACGCCCGGCAAAGTCGCNGATCTCATCGCGGTTCGCGGCGATCCTCTCGCGGATACCGAGATTTTGCGTGACGTTGCGGTGGTCATGCAGGCCGGGGTCATCATCAAGGCAGATGCTACAGATTGAGCACAAGTTGAACCGCAAGCGCGACTTCGCCATGATTTACACGACACTGATTCAGTAACGGGCAGATCAAGTGGACATTGGAATACCCATCAAAGATCTCGGTGAATATGACATTGAGCCGCTGAAGGCCAAGATTATGGACTTGCCCGAGGAGGCTTGGTGGGGCAATCAGTTCCGACAGCTGGAGTACGAGGTTCATCAGCATACGCAATCGGTGGTTATGGTATTTACCGACGGCGACGGCTGGCCCGACATCGAGGTCTCCAAAGACGAAGGTTGGGATCTGCTGGCCGACGAGGCCATACCGCTGATGCACCAGATTCTCGAGGATCATTATCCCCCGGGGGGCACCATTATCCGTGCCATGGCAGCACGGCTCGAAGCAGGCGGCATCATCAAGCCGCACACCGACAATCACCCTTCATTCCACTTTGGTCACCGCATCCACATCCCCATCTATACCAACCCCCGGGTACGCTTCATGATCGACGGNCGACCACAAAAGATGCCCATTGGTCACGTCTATGAAATCAACAACCAGAAACAGCACAGCGTGATGAACAAAGGTAGCGAGGGGCGGATCAACTTTATCTTCGATTACATCCCACCAACGAAGATACAGCGCTAAATCATCCCTAAGCGCAGCGGATTACGGCGTTTCAGTGGATGTGCTGGGGGAAAGCGCGGCGAAGGAATTCGCGTGCTACAGCCCTNGCGCGGCGCTTACTGAGNTCTCGAGGTGTNACCAGNAGCCCGAGGTGCAAACCATCGATCAGTGCCGAATAGCCCGTTGCTAACTCTCGCGCATCGACGCCATGGTAATCACCCTCGCGGATAATATCGGTAAATAAAGCTTCCAGTTTCTGGGCAGCAAGCCTGTCTACGGTTGATACGATCTTCTGATAGACAGGCCGCGCACCCGCCTCTCCATAGTAGGCGAACCACACGGACATCTTTTGCCGCTGGGTGACGCCGCGGCCCAGCTGAAAATCCAGCAGGGCGTCGAGCCGTTCACCTAGGTCGGGGATATCACCCCCTTCCATAATATCGATCTGCCCTCCGTGGTATTCCTCGGCAACGAAGCGAAGCGTTTCCTTGAGCAAATTGTCTTTGCTCTCAAAATGCAAATTGGCGATGCCCACGCTTAGGCCCGCCTCCCGGGTCACCATCTGCATGGTGACTGCGGAGAGCCCATGTTGGGCAATGCACCGAATCGTCGCGTCAATCAGCTGCTGCCGCCGCTCGGCTTTCGGGCGGATCTGACGGCGTTTACTGCCAGCCTCCGGTAGAGCCTCAGTCACTGCGCTGGATGCATCAGTCATGTGGGTTCTCGCAACACCTATCCGCCCGAGTCTAAGGATTTCGNACCTAAGTCTCAATCAAGAATGAACATTCATTCATTCTGGGTAGACGCTCATAGCCTGTCGTGGCACTATTTCAGCTCAGATTGACTCACCGGAGAGTGCAGTGAACCAATACGACGCGATCGTCATTGGTGCGGGCCACAATGGCCTCACCAACGGTGCCTACCTCGCCAAGGCGGGGCTCAAAGTGGCCGTCCTGGAGCGCAATCCCTATATCGGCGGCGCCACGGTTAGCCGGGAATTGCATAAAGGCTGGTGGTACTCCAATTGCTCCTACGTATCGAGCCTGCTGAGGCCAGAAATTACCCGTGACCTCGAGCTGCCTCGGCACGGCTTGCAGGTGGTCTCGTTCGGGGGTGGCGCTACTTTTATGCGTAACGGTGACTACTTCGGCAATTACAGCGACCACGACCGTCACTACCGCGAGATGGCGCGACACTCCAAGCGTGATGCCAATGCCTACGATCGCTATGCAGCGGATACCAGCCTCCAAACCAAGCTGATACGCCCGTATCTGATGCGGACTCCGCCGGATCCGACCTCAATGAAGCCCAGAGATCTGCGTGATCTGCTGGAATTCGCCCGCTCTTTTATGGATCTGGGCGAGGAGAAGCTGCTCGATACCATCAAGTTCTGGACGGCCAGCGTCGGGGACTACCTCAACGAATATTTCGAAACCGACGTCATCAAAGCGCACATGGCGGGTAGCGGCATCATCGGTACCGCGTTGGGAGTCTACTCTCCCGGCACCGCCTACGTCCTTCTCCACCATTACATGGGTGATGTGGACGGCAATGTGGGCGCGTGGGGCTTTGCCCGCGGTGGCATGGGCGCCATCGCCGATGCCCTGTCCAAAGCGTTCCAATCCTATGGCGGTGAGATCATCTGTGACGGCAACGTCGACGAAATCATTGTCAAAAATGGTCGGGCGGCGGGTGTCGCACTGAAAGACGGTACCGAGTACAAAGCCCCCATCGTGGTCTCTAACCTTGATCCGAAGCGGACCTTCCTGGACATCACGAACCCCTCGGATCTGCCCAAGGATGTGCTGAAAAAAGCCCGTAACTTCAAGATCCGAGGCTCTTCAGGAAAACTCAATATCGCACTCGACGGCCTGCCCGTGTTCCACGGCCTCGATCCTCGTAATCGCCTGATGGCGGGGGATCTTCACTTCAGCGACTCGCTGGAGCGACAGGAGCGCGCCTACGACGATTGGAAAGCGGGTACCTGGTCCAAGGATCCCTACCTCGACATGATGATCCCATCACTGACCGACCCGACCATGGCGCCACCCGGCAAGCACATGATGTCCGTGTTCGTGCAGTATGCGCCGCCTAAAGTTGAGGGCCGGGAGTGGACCGACGAGGACAAAGACGGCTTTGAAAAGTCGGTCATTGACCAAATCTCCAACTACAGCCCCAACTTCCGCGATCTCATTTTGCACTGCGAAACCCGCACACCGCGCGAAATCGAGGCGGAGGTGGGACTGACCGAAGGCAATATCTTCATGGGCGAGCTCACCTTCGACCAATTGCTCTTNAACAGACCCTTCCCNGGCTACGCCCAGTACCGATCGCCGATTAAGGGCATGTATATGTGCAGCTCCGGCACGCACCCCGGCGGCGGCGTGATGGCCGCGCCGGGCGCCAACGCCGCGCGGGAAATTCTGGCTGATCTGAAGAAACCCAATACCGTGCCGGGAGGTTACGCCGATGACTGATTACGATGCGATCATTATTGGCGCAGGCCACAACGGACTGATCTGCGCCAGTTACCTCGCCAAAGCAGGTAAAAACGTATTGGTGCTAGACGCGCGCAATGAGCCAGGCGGTTGCGCGAGTACACGGGAGTTTGCTCCGGGGCACCATGTTTCAGACTGCGCGCAATGGCTGTCACAATTTGACCAGAGTATCGTCAAAGATCTGGATCTGAAGGCTGCCGGGCTCAAACTGGGTAAGTCGAAGACNACNATCTCACTGCAATCCGATGGCGACCACCTTGTTNTAGACGGCGACACCATCAGCGGTGCCGGCGTCGATTCTGCGGATCAGGCGGCCTATCGTGACTTCAAAAATATGGTACGAAGCTTCGCCAAGCTGATGACGACGCTCTATCGTAGTCGTCCGCCCAAGCTCGTGGAGCAGAACTGGACAGATCGCCTCACTCTCATGAAGCTGGGCCTGAGCCTGAAACTACTGGGCCGCGAGCGCCTCAGGGATCTGATGCGCATCGTGATGATCAATATCTACGACGTCATGAATGAGCACTTCTCTCATGCCGCGCTGAAGAGCGCNATTGCCCTGGATGCTGTCACCGGCACGAACATGGGNCCCCGCTCACCCAACACTGTCTNCAGCTACNTACATCGCGNGACCGGTGAACATTTAGGACAAAGCGGCACCACGCAGGTGTTAGGTGGCATGGGCGCCTTTGGGCAGTCTCTGGCCACCGCGGCTGAGAAATGTGGCGCCAAAATTCGACTGGGTTCAGCAGTTACCGCGATTGTTAAAACGGAAGAACGCGTTACCGGCGTCACCCTCGATTCAGGCGAACAGATCTCGGCGAAGCTGGTGATCTCCAGCGCTGACCCTGCCACTACCTTCCGCCGGTTGCTGGGCTACCACCAGATGGAGGCCGGCATGGCCATGCGGGTGGAGTGCTATCGGTCGCGAAGCGGCACCGCAAAGCTGCATCTCGCATTGAGCGGGCTGCCCAGCTTCACAGGACTCAGCGAAGGACAGCTGACAGAGCGGCTGGTCATCACGCCTTCGATGGACGGCATGGAGACGGCTCTGAACCCGATGAAGTACAGGGAGCTGAGTGACTTGCACACCTTTGATATCAGTATTCCGACCCTTGAGGATCCGGAGCTGGCGCCTCAAGGCCAACATAGTCTGACCGCAATTGTGCACTACGTGCCCTATGAACCGGATATCGGGTGGGAGGCTGGTAAGCCCCAGCTTTTGAGTCAGCTGGTGAGTGAACTGGAGGCTTATGCCCCGGGCATCGGCGCACTGGTCACCGCCAGCGAGCTGGTGGTGCCCTCCGATTTCGAGGCCTCTCATGGCATGACCGGTGGCAGCTGGCATCACGGCGAACTCTCCATTGACCAAGCATTGATGATGCGACCCTTCCCCGGATCAACCCAGTATGCGACTGCGGTGGAAGGTCTCTACCTTTGCGGAGCAGGCGCGCACCCCGGCGGCGGGCTACAGGGGCTACCCGGGCGCAACGCTGCCAAGGAAATTCTCAAGCGAGGAGCACTGTGATGAGCGACGTTAGCCGAGACACCATGCTACTCACCACGCCCTTCCATTCTCGGGTCGAGGCCATGTGCGATCTGAACGACTGGGGCAACTGGATGGGTTACACCACCCCCAACGCCTACTTCGATGTTGAACTGGAGTACTTCGCTGTCCGCAGTACAACCGGCGTCTTTGACCTGTCACCCATGAACAAGTATCGCGTGACCGGGCCCGACGCCCAGCGGTATCTGGATCGTCTGATTACGCGAGACGTCAGCAAAATTGGCGTCGACCGGGTGGGCTATGCAATCTGGTGCGACGACAACGGCCAGGTCATGGACGATGGCACGATCTTTAGGCTGGGTGAGCAGGACTACCGTATNTGCTCCTATCAGCGCGCGGACGACTGGCTTGCCTGGAACACACTGGGTTTTGACGTCACGATTGAAAACGAGTCTGAAGCCGTCGCGGGTTTGGCCGTGCAAGGCCCAACCTCTTGCACCGTTTTGACCCTGCTGGGCTGCACTGACCTCAACCAGTTGAAGCCCTTTGGNATCGCACACTACAGCTTCGAGGGACGACCTCTGATGGTGAGTCGCACCGGTTTTACCGGTGATCTGGGCTACGAAGTATGGGTCCCACCAGAGTCAGCTGAAGCNCTCTGGGACCAACTCTTTGAGCTGGGACGCGATTACCTGATCAAACCCATTGGCTCGNATGCNTTAGAGCTTGCGCGGATCGAGGCGGGTTTCCTGCAGGCCAATGTCGATTTCATGCCCGCCGAAGAAGTCGTGCGTGTAGGGCGCACCCGCAGTCCCTTTGAGCTGGGTCTGGGCTGGCTTGTGGACTTTAAAAAGCCTCTNTTCAACGGGCGCTCGGCGCTGCTTAAAGAGCAGGAAAAGGGTTCTCGATATCGCTTTGCCATGCTGGATGTTGAGGGCAACAAACCAGCGGAGCACTCCTTCATACTCANAGGCNACAAGCAGGTGGGAACTGTGACGTCAGCCGCCTGGTGCCCAACGGCCAAAGCCAATATTGCCTATGCACAGATCGAGATGCCCCACGGCGCCGTAGGAGATGAACTGGTNGCGGAAATCTACTATCAGCGCGAGCTNCACTGGACCCGTTTACTNGCGCCNTGCAAGGTGATTGACGCACCGATTTTNAANTCACCCAAGCGNTGGCAGACGCCCGCACCACCCCATTGATCGANCGATTNCTCCGAGNGACGCCATGAACGCCATCGCGACTTCTGTAGATGATTCCTTTCANCGCATGCGCGACAAGCTGGNCGCNGANAAGCTGCGNCCGCATCACGCNATGGACCCCTACTTCTATCGCTCCCATCTGGTACACGAGCAGGANCTCGAGCACCTGATNTTCAAAAGCTGGATTTATGCGCTGCATGCGAGCGAAATTCCCTCAGCCGGTGACTACCAGCTTGTAGAAATCGGTGAGGACTCGATCATCGTGGCGCGCACTGAGACCGGAGATATCCGGGCCATGCACAACATCTGTCGCCACCGCGGCGCGCGGGTCTGTGAAGAACTGAGCGGCAATCGAAAAACCTACGTCTGCCCCTACCACGGGTGGGTTTATAACGTGGATGGCTCGCTCAAAGCTGCGCGCGAGACCCACGTCATGCCCGACTTTGACGCCGCAGCACACGGTCTGAAACCCGTGAAGTGCGTGACCTACATGGGCCTGGTGTTTATTAATTGCGATCGCGATGCCGGCGATCTGGTGGCGTCGCTTGAGAATATCCGGGAACCACTCGGCGCCTACGACCTAGAGCACGCTAAAGTCGCGCATCGCAGGACTTACCGGGTAGAGGCGAACTGGAAGTTGGCGATCGAGAATTATCTCGAGTGTTACCACTGCGCCACGTCCCACCGCGCCTACGCCAAAATGCATACCTTGAAGGATCTCGAGGAAAAATCAGCACCAGTGGTTGCGAAAATGCTGGAAAACGCCGACGCCATCACCAGGCATTNCAGGAATCTCAAAAGAACATACGGAGATTTATCTGGACGCGCCGAGCTTTGGTGCCTGCGCGCATACAATGCGGTACGGGTTATTCGAGGGTTATGTTACCGGCAGTCAGGACGGCCAGCCCGTCGCGCCGCTCATGGGCAATTTCAAAGATTACGACGGTGGCGCGGGGGACTTTCAGATGGGCCCCGTCACCTTCATGCTCAACTATCCTGACCATTGCGTGCTCTATCGCTTTATTCCGCGGTCGCTCACCGAAACCGACATGGAGCTGGTGTGGTTCGTGCGCGAGGACGCGCAAGAGGGCGTCGACTACGACGTCGACAAAGTCACCTGGCTTTGGCACCACACCACACTGGAAGATGAATACATCATTACCCGCAATGCTGCAGGCGTGAATTCCAGATTCTTTGAACCCGGCCCCTATCATCCGGAGTTCGAGTTCACTCTGCAGCAGTTTGTGCATTGGTATCTGCATTCACTGGAAGCCAGCCTCCACTAAAAGATTGAAGGTGGCTCATGTAGTACATTGGGTGCTGAAGGGGATGGTTCTCTCCCGCCACTCGCTGTAACTGTGTCCACGCAGTCACTCGACGCGCACTGGCCTCCCATGATGCAATGTGAAGGGGCATACGGTGTCTGAGGACGTGAACGGAGCAGCAGTTAATACTGCGAAACGCACCCGCGTACCGCTCTTTAGCGCGTTCTTCATGATCTATATCTTCGTGTCAGGCGGCTCGTTTGGCATCGAGGAGATGGTGGCCTCCTCTGGCCCCGGCCTGACCTTGCTGCTGTTGCTGGTGCTCCCCATCATTTGGGCGCTTCCTATGGCGCTTATCGCCAGCGAGTTAGGTTCTGCAATACCCGACAGCGGCGGGTTCTATGTTTGGACACGGCGAGGCTTGGGCCAATTTTGGGGTTTTCAGGCCGGGTGGTGGTGGTCGTTGGCCCTGCTTGTCGACACCTCGCTATACATCGTCCTTAGCGCCACCTACCTGCAAAATCAAATCGGCTTTAGCGACGGGATCTATTACGCGATCTGCTGGGCCGTCATTGGCGTGTGTACTGTCGTCAACGTCTTGGGCATCAAGATTGTGGCCATCGGGTCGAGTCTGTTTGCGATCCTGATCATTTCGCCCATTGTCGTGCTCGGTAGTTACGATCTCAATGTGACCGACAGAGCGCGATCATGCCGGCGCTGC
>FUFK010047816.1_pt1 | contig 16034 bp, 14 predicted proteins | sample 1021851 | NCBI WGS metagenome assembly FUFK01 (sample SAMEA51879418, study PRJEB19060) | metagenome | reverse complement strand
TAGACGCTTAGAACGACTAAACTTATAATTTTTATCTGCAAATCGCCTAAAAAATAGTCTCTGTCAGTGCCATGGTCGAATGTTCAACACGCCCTAATAAAGAGTGTGACAGCNTAAAGCTAAATACGATTAAGCTAAAGCGGACGATAATAATAAGCCAATTAACGGTTTGCTGTCTGTCNGTACAATGGCTTTGGTCGTGAGTATCTCTATAATATCTGAGGTAAAAGCTTGCAAATCTGGCGTCGACATTTGTGCCGCGTAATGGCTAATCTGCGCATTAATCTCTTGGTTTATTGCCAACTGACTGGCTGATTTATGAGACTGCCGATAATCATTGGCTGTAAATAACCGAGCGAACCGCTGATGCCACTCCGCTTCTGTTATCACCATNAATTGTCCTTGATTGTGCACTAAAGCATAAAACAATAGCCAAGGTGACAAANCGCTAGGGNCATTATCGTTCACTGNGCCTACAAGATCTTCTGAAGCTCCAAGCTCATACTCTGACAAGTCAGNAATCACTTCTAAACAGTATGGCAAAGGCATTGAACGCTTGCCACTTATTGTAGGTAATACTGAGGGAGTACTGGACTGTTTATCGCTTGCTGTCGTTATCGCAGCGTTGTCATTTACCTGATTGGCACCACTGGCAACTGTATCTGGCTCTTGTGAGTGCTGATAAGAGTGCTTAACAGACTGTACTTGCGGCTTAAAAGCCGAAAAATTATGCCCACTGTCATCAGGCTGATTTTCGTTTATCTCGTCCTCTAATAATTCTGGGCTTGATGATGCTAACGAAGGATAGTCTATCACTGCGCTTTTGAGCTTGTTGCTGATAGCATAACTCAGATGCGCCATGATGTTATTGAGAGAGCTGATTTTGATGCGCTGTTTGCTAGGATGCACATTAACATTCAACCAANATAATGGCAGCTCAAAGTATAACGCGTACCCCAGCGCCGCAATCTCAGCACTTGCTGCTAATTGCCGGAGCTGATTGCTGATAATGGCCTCTTTGACTAAGCGTCCATTGACATAGATTAGCTTGNGGAGATTGGGCTGCGGCTGCATAGCTGGCCANAACCAACCGCTAACTTGCGCTGGCGTCATTGCTGATGGACTTGTCTTGCTCGAGTCAGCGTACTGCTGCTGTAGACCTGATAAATCTACAGCAACTTCTACAGCATTCTCTTGTAGCGCTAAACCTAGCGCTTGCTCTAGTCGAGAGATAGGGAGATGTTGGCGGATATTAGCTACTGAGGCGCTGCTAGTCGTATCATCGTCTCGATCTGCTGATAGGGTGATACGTTTTTTATTATCATGGAAAAGAACGAGCGTCACATCAGCACGCGCTAAAGCAACCTCACGGACTATGGTTTCAATATGAGCAAATTCAGTAGCGATAGACTTTAGATTGCCGCGCCTAGCAGGCACATTAAAATACAAATCTTTAATCGTGACTGTGGTGCCGCGGTTGTGCACCACTGGCGTCAAGGGCGGCTCCTCAGCAAGTACACCTGAGACTTGCAGCTGTCGACCTATACCATTGTCATCATGACTACTGATCAAAGTCAGGCGTGAGACTGCAGCCGTAGCGGCTAAGGCCTCACCGCGAAACCCTAACGTACGGATACCTTGTAGGTTAGCCACATCAGCGACCTTGCTAGTAGCGTGGCGAGTAATGGCCATTACCATATCATCTGGATGGATACCCGCGCCATTGTCCGCGACCTGTATCATTCCCATACCGCCTTGAGTGATATGTACCTCGATATGTGTGGCTTTGGCATCGATAGCGTTCTCGAGCAGNTCTTTGACGACCGCTGCTGGACGTGTCACNACCTCGCCTGCCGCCAATTGATTGATCAGTAGCGGCGAGAGTTTTTTTATACGACTAATGGCGGTATTTTCTAGCATAACAGAATTATGAGTGCAGAGTTATAAGTGCAAAGTGGATAAGTCTAAGCCTTGGGCTTGACCTATTTTTGAGAGACGACACTCAATCTGCCGCGCGCCGTCATCGGCTTCCGTCATATCGATAAATATAGCCGGTGGCGGCAAATAGCTATCGGCGCGACTCGCCCATTCTATAATAGCTAGCGCATTTGGCTCATCAAGATACTCATCAAAACCAATAAAAGATAGCTCTTCTGGNTCTTGNANNCGATATANNTCNGCATGATACACCGGCTTTACGGAGCCATTCNCTTGCTCAATCTGATAAGGCTCCACTAAGGTGTAAGTCGGACTTTTGACCGCGCCTTTATGGCCGAGAGCNTGNANCCANTAACGCGTNAAAGTGGTCTTGCCNGCGCCCAAATCCCCTGCNANCCACACACTNCCCGTCAGCGGCAATGNNGCNANTTGCTNAGCCANTNACTGNGTNTCTTGCTCAGAGTTCAGTATCAAAGTTTGCACNNTGTCACTGTTTTCTATTGATTGATCATTATGCATCAGTCTGAACCTGCATAGTCACCGTTGGGTTGGTGAAGCTTTCACCGCGAATCAGCTTGGCATACAGATCAGAGTCCGTCCACTCAGCACGAACTTGTTCACTAAATTCAAAATCCTCTAAAACCAGCTTACCCATTTGCTCGTTTGCCACATCATCGGCGAAACACTGCGCGTAACCCGTCGCGGTCTCATGGGCAATCACTGAATACACACTGACATCTGCTTCACCATTTTGCATTTGCGTCTGGCGCAGTATTTCTTGTGCCCAGAAAAATATCACCCGTGAAAACTGTTCTGCCGATGGTGAGACTGGTAGGCTAATCCAGCGTGCGCTAAATTTCTTACACGCTGCGACATATTCAGGATCGTCTTTGTTCCAAAAACAAATGGCATGATCAAAGCTGTCGATAATATCTTTGATCGAAGATTTTAGTAGCCCAAAGTCATAAACCATTTGCCCATGGTCTAGACGGGTGGCTTCTAAAATCAGCTCAATCTGATAGCTGTGACCATGGATGGAGTGTTTGCAGCGCTCAGAGCTACAGTTACGAACGATGTGAGCGTTTTCAAATTTGAATAGTTTACGTATACGCATAATAAGGTGACCAAAACAGTGAGCACGATGGTGCTAAATGTTAATAAATAAGAGTTTGCCGCGTTTATGAATCGGTTTATGGCTAATTATAGCAAATCGCTTCTCATTCGTAAGTAAGCACTTATTAACGCTGACATCTACTAGCGATACCAAACCAGAAACAAAAACATGAACTATATAGAATCTCATACTCAGTTTACGCAGTCACTGATTTTTCTATATCGCTAATTGGAAATGAACACTCGCGGTTACTATTGTCTTTACCCCGCGCCCTCCCTACAATACATGCGTCGAAACTATGAAATGCTTTTAAACTTAAACTATCAATTGCACGATTTAAAACGTTCAACCCTAAGATTCATAAAGGCAGACTATGAAGCAGATCTTGGTATTGTTATTCGTAGTATCGGGCGGTATGGCGCTCGCCACTGAAGCGGCATTTCTAGGGCCTTTAGGAGAGAAAATCAGGTGATTAGCAGTATTTTTGGGATTCGGCTGACGGGCGCGCTTTATTTGATTTATTTGAGTAATAAAAGGCAGGTTGAGGATTGATAGTTTTAATTCGATAGCGCTTGAGCTAAATCATTCTACTTGAACTGCTATATTTAGGCTCTTGCTTTGAGCATTATCACTATAGTTAGACTAAACAGGGTGCATCGTCTGTGAGAGTATCATTAGCGAGGAGCTGACTTGCTTTATATGCGCCAAGAATACTCAACAGCACCAGTAAAGTCAGTAGAGTAAAGAAACCAATTGGTTTTACTTTTGCTTTTAAACCGTAACTATACTTGGTCGGTTTCCAAACCTTCTCATTAGGTAGAGGGTTTTGATTTAGTTGGAGTACTTTAAGATTTCTGAATCCTTCTAAACAAAACAATATTATTGCTAGCCCTAAAGGGAATCCTACAAACAATCCATAGAACATAATCTCAAAACCTGTGAACCATTTATAATCGTAGCAACTGATGTTATCAATATACAAGCTAAATTTGGGTAGTAAGTACCACTCAATCAAAGCTATCGAACCGGCTGCAATAGTAAGATATTTAGCTAATAATACTATTTTTTCTTTTTTTGTATATTCTGGTGCATAACCGTTCATGCTGCTCTGCTCTATATTTGCAAACCTATTTTCTTTGCTATCACCTATTTTCATAAACCCCCAATTGATATCTCATAAACTCAATGTTGCTTGCAAGGTCTAAAATATCACTTGCAAAATCACTTTGTTACATCTTCTTAGTGCACAACTCTATACTCCCTTGCTAGTCATGCCTTAGCTTTTTGTAAAACGAATCATGCTTTATGACGGTTTGTAGCTTCATATCACCTACGGTTAAAGCGTTATATTGCCCTTTTAAGCAGATGATAAAAACTATTAAGATAAAATTGTGATTACTTAAAAAGCCTTCTAGTATTAAAACACTAGAAAACTTTATTTAAACTCTAATAGCTTGTTTAGCTTCAAAAGCTTGATTACCCTGCTGCTACGTGCTCAGCTTTGGCATAGTTAGTGATCTGCGTCGGTACACTTTCACTACTATGACGCTCTGATTTCATTTGTTCGGCTATCTTTTCGGCGATAGCAATGGTTGGTGCGTTGGTATTAGCGCTAATCAGTGTCGGCATAATCGACGCATCAATCACCCGTAAGCCCTCAATACCGCGCACCTTCAGATCCGTATCGACAACCGACAGCTCATCTGCGCCCATACGGCAGGTACCGACAGGATGATAAATGGTGTCGGACTTATTGCGAATATAACCAAGCAAGCCATCTTTTTTGATATAAGGCGCGGCATAGTCCTCGGTGATGAACTTGGCAAGAGGCGCTTCTTCCATAATAGCGCGAGCACGCTCGGCGCCCGCGACCATAAACTCTACATCTTTGTCGTTTGACAAATAATTGGGATCAATCAGTGGCGGCTCGCTAGGATCGGTTGACGCCAGTCTCACTGTGCCACGGCTCTCAGGGCGCAAATAGCAGCTGTGTACTGAAACGCCGTAACCCCACTTCAGCTCACGTCCGTGATTAATCACACGCGAGATGACAAAATGCAGCTGAGTGTCAGGCCAGTCTTTTGGCGTCTTATCCGTAGCGCTATAAAAAGCGCCGCCTTCGGCATAATTGGTCGATAGTATGCCCGTCCCATCTTTGCGCCATTGTCCTAAGGCGGACGTCATCTGCGCAACCGTGCTTAGGCCGATACCGATGATGTCTTTGGTATTGACCTTATAATCGAACACCACATCTAAGTGATCTTGCAAGTTACCGCCAACATCCGGCGACTCCTGAATCACCTCGATACCGTGCTGCTCTAAGTGCTCTTTTGGNCCAATACCTGATAGCATCAACGTCTTTGGAGAGCCGAACGCGCCCGCGCATAGTAGCACCTCTTCGAGAGCGCTGACCGTATATTCTTCACCATGCTTGACGTAAGNGNCACCCGTGGCGCGCTTATCTTCTATGATAACCTTGGATACCATAGCGCCGGTGATGATGGTGAGGTTCGGACGCTNTTCAATAGGGTGCAAGTAAGCNGCNGCGGCTGAACAGCGCTGGCCCTGCTTATCGCCATGGAAGTGGGTGACTTGATATAGGCCCGCGCCGTCTTGCTTTGTACCATTAAAGTCGTCGTTGGCATCGAGACCATTAGCCACACAAGCATCAACAAAGGCTTTAGAGATAGGCCGCGGGCTCAGTAACTCGGACACGTGNAGGGGACCTGAGTCGCCGTGATGCTCGTCGCCCCCACGAATATTGTTTTCGGCTTTTTTGAAAAAAGGCAGCATATCATCAAAGCCCCAACCCTCGCAGCCNTTATCTGCCCAGCGATTATAGTCTTTGGCACTACCGCGAGTATAGACCATCGCATTAATAGCNGATGAGCCGCCCAAACACTGTCCGCGCGGCTGATATCCTATGCGATTATTGAGCTGGGTTTGCGGTACAGTATTGAATGCCCAGTTGTTGATCTTTACTGGCTTGTCGCGCATCATCATGATGACGCCTGCAGGCACACGTACGGCNAAATCTTTGCCGTCGCCGCCAAACTCTAATAGGCACACTGAGATAGTTGGATCTTCTGATAAGCGGCTGGCCATCACGCATCCTGCTGAGCCGCCGCCGATAATGACATAGTCAAATTCCATGAGAAAAGCGCTCCTTGCTAATAGCTTACTAATAGATAGTACCGATCATATAACGCGATACAGTCATTTNACTATAGCAGAATTAGCTAGCGCTGCTTAGNAAATTTAACAAAACTCTAGGCTAAAACTGACATGACTTTTTAGCGATTAAATAGATTCAGCAGAATGCTTGCTACAACGCTTATCACAATCATNGTCATTATTGGAAAGTAAATTTTGGTATTGCCAGAGCTGTGCTTGATGTCGCCTGGTAGATTGCCTATCCACGAAAACAGGCTTGGAAACACTAGCCAAATAGCCCCTATTACTACTAATATAGCTCCCAAAATAATTAGGATTTTTGCCATTGGTTAGTCCTTATTAATATTTTTTAATTAAATATATCAGCTTAATCAACTATATCAGCGTCTACAAAAAAAGCCTATCTATAACAGATAAGCTTTTTTATAAAACTAATATTTAACCTAAAATTCGAGCGCTCTGTCTCCGTTGGCGTCTTGAATACGCGTTGGCAGACCTATCTTATTAAGTAGATTAATGAATGGCTTAGCGTCTAGCTCCTCGACATTGACCATCTTGCCGGTGTCCCACTCCCCAGTCGCGACAAGCATAGCGGCTGCGACGGGTGGCACGCCTGCAGTATAGGAGATACCTTGGCTACCCACTTCATTATAGGCCTCTTTATGGTCAGAGACGTTGTAGATAAACACCTCAGAATCAACACCGTCTATCTGTCCTTTGACTTTATCACCAATACAAGTCTTGCCTGTATAATTAGGTGCAAGCGAGCTAGGATCTGGCAATACCGCTTTGACTACTTTGAGCGGAATCACTTCTTGCCCCTCGGCAGTCGTCACTGGCTGCTCAGAGAGCAAGCCCAGACTTTGTAGGACGGTAAAGACATTAATGTAGTGCTCACCAAAACCCATCCAAAAGCGAATATTCGGTACATCTAGATTGGCTGATAGCGAATGAATCTCGTCATGTCCGCTTAAATAGCTGTTTTGCACGCCAACGACAGGCAGATCATCGGTACGCTTGACCTCGAACATATCGTTGGTTTGCCATTGGCTATCTTGCCAAGAGTAAACCGTGCCGGTGAACTCGCGAAAGTTAATCTCAGGGTCGAAGTTGGTTGCAAAGTATTTACCATGGCTGCCAGCGTTAATATCNATNATNTCGATATCNGTGACTGAACCTTTATCCATCATGTCATAGCCGAGGCGCGCGTAAGCGTTGACNACGCCCGGATCAAACCCTGCGCCCAAGATAGCAGTNANATTATTATCAGCGCAGCGCTGCTTGCGTTGCCANTCATANTTGTTATACCAAGGCGGGGTTTCACAAATCTTGCGCGGATCTTCGTGAATGGCAGTGTCGATATAAGCNACTCNNGTCTCAATACAAGCTTCTAGTACACTCATATTAATAAAGGCTGAGCCGACATTGATAAGGATCTCAANACCCGTGTCGTTGATAAGTTTGATCAGCGCTGCACTGTCCATCGCATCGACTTGNTGNGTGTGCANCGTCGCTGGACGTTTAAAGCTGTTTTTGTCATGGACGCTTTGCGCTATCTCATCACACTTGGCCTTAGTACGCGAGGCAATATNAATCTCGCCGAGTACGTCATTATGCATGGCACATTTATGCGCGACCACTTGNGCNACGCCGCCTGCACCGATAATAAGAACGTCTTTTTTATTAAGCTTGGTTTGACTTATGTTCAATGAACAATCCTCCTTTGTGTTCCTGCCGATGCCACAGAGGTGGCTATGCAAAACAGTAACAGATGAATGATGTGTATGAATTAAAAAGGAAGACCGAGGAAAACCCATACACCCGTCGGGCAAAAACTACTATTTGTCTTATAACCTTTACCTAGTGCAATTATAACAATTTTATCCTTTTTTTAGCACTATCTAGCGAGTAAAAATTAAGACAAGCTCGCTTTATAATCTTGATAATCAAACTCACGCTGGATATCAATGCTGCCATCTAAACGGCGAATTACAATGGCTGGCATNTTNACGCCATTGAACCAGTTTTTTTTCACCATAGTATAGCCTGCGGCATTAGCAAAGCTTATTTGGTCGCCTACCTTGAGTTTATCCGCTAGCGCATANTCGCCAAAAATATCACCNGCTAGGCAAGAACGACCACAAACGATGGTATTGTCTAGCGCCTGCTGATTACAGATTTCTGCAGCGGGCAAGATATCGACGGCCTCGTCATTGATAGCCGCGATAGCTGCCGACTCTTGNTAAATNANNAANTCGAGCATATGTGCTTCGATAGAAGCATCAACCACTGCGATGTTTTTTTCATTGTGCAGCGTATCGAGCACCGTTGTTACGAGCGTGCCCGCGCTATGGATACTCGCCTCGCCTGGCTCAAGATAGACTTGCACGCCGTATTTTTCGCTAAAGCTTTTTAGCCTATCGGCCAGTTTTTCTAATGGATAATCAGGCGCAATAAAGTGAATACCGCCGCCGAGACTTACCCACTCGAGCTTAGCTAAAACATCACCAAACTTCGCTTCGATATCTGCCAAACTATCGCTGAACGCCTCAAAGCTATCGTTCTCGCAGTTATTGTGAATCATCACGCCACTAATATCAGCAAGCACCGCTGCAATTTTATCTTTGTCATGCTCGCCCAAACGACTAAACGGGCGCGCTGGATCAGCAATGATAAAAGAAGAATTACTGGTCTTAGGGTTCAGACGCAAGCCTACAGGAATGTTTTGTGCATAGGCTTGCTCTTTAAAAGCGGTGAGCTGCGAGATAGAATTAAAGATAATCTTATCGGCATAGCTCAATACCTCATCTATCTCATCACTGCTATAAGCCACACTATAAGCATGCGTCTCTTTATCTTGCGCGCCGCCAAACGTCTCAAAACCTAAACGCACCTCATTGAGTGACGATGAAGTTGTACCGTGCAAATAGGGCTGCATCGCGTCAAAGACTCCCCAAGTTGCAAAGCACTTAAGCGCGAGCAACGCCTTGGCTCCTGATAGCTCACATAGACGCGCGATAATCTGCATATTGCTGACGATTGCCGCCTCATCGAGTAAATAATAAGGAGTCGCTGGTAATTGAGACGACACTTTGGAAGCCTTTGAGGATGGGTTTACTGAATTCATATAAAGCAGCCTAAATCAGATAAGCAAAAAAGTGGAATAGTATAGGTTAAAGAGGCGAAGCAGATGGCAGATGGTCATTCGTAGCGACTAATAATAAGGTTTATATTCGCTTTTGCAAGCACAAGGGGTACTACATTTTAACATCATGACCGTAGCTACTATTTAAGTTATAGTAAGCTAAATTCATTACTAGGAGTAATATCTTATGTCGCTCTCAACCGATTATTCTACCAGCGCTAGTCAAGCGAATCATAATAAAATAAATGCTGAAGATATTAATCTACAACATATCAATGCTGATGCGCGTGCCGTATTAGAATTTTGGTTTAATGAAGACAACGAGCCTTACTGGTTTGAGAAAAACGACGATTTTGATCAGCGTATTGAGTCAAAGTTTGGCAAAATTTGGCAAGCAGCTATACATGGTGAGTGCGCTCACTGGCGCCGCGGTGACAATAAAGCCGACGCCAATAGCTCCATTACCAATCTCGCCGGACGCTTGGCGGAGATTATTGTCTTAGATCAGTTCTCGCGTAATTTATGCCGCGGCAAGCCTTGTGCTTTTTCACAAGACGGCATGGCAGTTGTGCTTGCGCAAGAAGCGATCAAGCAGCCGCATTTTGATAGCTTACCGATGGAATGGCGACGCTTTACTATCATGCCATTTATGCATTCTGAATCCTTAGCCATTCATGAGCAGTATTTGCCATTATTTGAGCAGCTTAATGATGAAAGTACATTAGGGTTTGAGCATCGTCACAAAGATATTATCGAGCAGTTTGGTCGCTATCCGCATCGTAATGAGACTTTGGGCCGAGAGTCGACTGACAAAGAAAAAGAGTTTTTGCAGCAGCCGGGCTCTTCGTTTTAGGCGCAGATTAGAGGTCTATACTTAAAAGATTATAGGGCGTGTTGAACATTCGACCTTGGCACTGACAGAGACTATTTTTTAGGTGATTTGCAGATAAAAATGGTAAGTTTAGTCGTTCTAAGCGTCTATTTTTATCAATAAAGCGGCAAAAAATAGTCCTGTCCCTGTTGTTGTAGTAAGGGCTGATGCTAAAATCGCCCTAGTCGTTGCGACTGTTTAAATAAAATCAGCTAGCCAATGCAATAAGCATTACCTGCAATTTTAACGACGACTAGAACACAGCTTTGATAAACTAGTAGCGATCAGCAGTGCGCATTTGTGAATGTTCAACACGCCCTAACCTAAAACCCTGCAAAGTTTTGCTAAAAGAAATCTATTATGCGTACCGCTACCGTCACTATCGATCCTCTTGCCCTCACTCACAACTTGATGCAAGCCAAACGCTTAGCGCCTAAATCAAAGGTACTAGCGATGGTCAAGGCCAATGCCTATGGTCACGGCGTCGCTATGATATTACCAGCCTTGCAGCAAGCGGATGGTATTGGGGTCGCAAGCTTTACCGAGGCGCTTGAGGCGCGGCAGCTGGGCTGGGATAAAGGCATTGGTTTAGTCGAAGGGGTATTCAGCGCGGATGAATGGCAACAAGCTATCGACTATGATTGCAGCTGCGTGATTCATCATCAGCCGCAGCTTGATTGGGCGCTGGCGAATATCCCAAGCTCTGATAGTGCGACGCGAATAGTTTGGCTTAAATATAATACCGGTATGAATCGTTTGGGTTTTGATTATCAGCAGACAATTGAAGCGGCAAAGCAGCTACATCAAGCCGGTTTCCAGCTTATTTTAACCACGCATTTTGCCAATGCTGATGATCGCAAACATCCGTTAAATGCGCTACAGATTCAGCGCTTTGATGAGATGCTAGCGCTATTAAAAAAGACAGTTAGCGAAGATATCCAAGGTTCGCTATGTAATTCAGCAGGACTCGTGAACTTCCCTGAACACCACTATGATTGGGTACGCCCCGGTATCATGCTCTATGGTAGCTCGCCCGTCATTGATAAGTCAGCGTCCGAGTTAAATTTAAAACCGGCGATGGAATTTAGCGCTCAAATTATGGCGTTATCTACGGTCAATACAGGTGAGGCTATTGGTTATGGCAGTCGCTGGATTGCGGATAAGCCCACTAGAACGGCACTCGTCAGCATAGGTTATGGTGATGGCTATCCTCGCGCAGTAAATGACGAGACGCACGTTTGCGTACTGGTTAAAAGTAAAACAGAGGACTCAGAAAAAAGNAATCAAAGTGATCAAGGCTATACAAGCTATCTTTGCCCGGTGCGCGGACGCGTAGCGATGGATATGATCGTTGTCGATGTCAGCGCTCTGCCCGAAGCGTTACCACTAGATAGTAAGGTGGTCCTTTGGGGTAATGCGCCACATGTCGATGACGTCGCCGCCCAAGCAGGCACTATCGGTTATGAGCTTCTTTGCCGCTTAAGCGCAAGGCCTGCACGTGTGCAAACCATATAATCTGTCTGATCTTTAAGCCTAGTCTATTATTCGAAATCTGCAAAAATTGGGCATTTACATTAAAGGTAATTACGCTATACTAAAAGTTTGTTATCTCCGCGGTCAGTGTGCTGAGGCACAACTACCAACACCGGCTGATAGCCCACCATTATAATTGACCGTGATCGACTGCTAGGACTGCTATGAGCTTGCGCCATTTTTTGACTTTATCTGATTTAAGCAAACAAGAACTAGAAACCTTAATCAAACGAGCCAGCGAGCTGCGTAAAATGCAACACGCAGGTGAGATTTATCAGCCTTTTGTGGGCCGGACGCTTGGCATGATATTTGAGAAGTCCTCTACCCGTACGCGTATTTCGTTTGAGACCGGTATGGGACAATTTGGCGGCAGTGCGATTTTTTTATCACCAAATGACACGCAGCTTGGTCGCGGCGAGCCTTTAGAGGACTCAGCCCGTGTCATCTCGAGCATGGTCGATATCATAATGATTCGCACCTTTGGTCACGAAAAAGTCGAAACCTTTGCTAAATACTCTAGTGTGCCGATTATCAACGCTTTGACGGACGACTTTCACCCCTGTCAGCTCCTCGCTGATATGCAAACCTTCTATGAGCATCGCGGCAGTATCGAGAACAAGACCGTCACTTGGGTCGGCGATGGTAATAATATGTGCGCCTCCTTTATGCAAGCGGCGAGTCAGTTCGGCTTTGAGCTACGCGTGGCCGCGCCTTATGGCTTTGAGCCTGATCCTAAGCTGATGGAGCGTTTCTCGCATTGCGTCAGCTTAGTCGAAGATGTGCAAGATGCGGCAAAAGACTCGCACCTTATCGTCACTGACGTCTGGGCCAGTATGGGNCAAGAGTCTGAGCAAAATACACGCGCGCGCCGCTTTGCACCCTATCAAGTGACACCATCGCTATTAGATAAAGCTGATCCAGATGTTGTCTTTATGCACTGCTTGCCTGCGCACCGCGGCGAAGAAATCTCTCACGACATGCTTGATGATCCGCGCTCCGTGGTCTGGGACGAAGCCGAAAACCGCTTACATGCGCAAAAGGCCTTGATGGAGTTTTTGCTCAAGGATAAGATTAAACTATCGGTTTAACTGATGGATAATCGATTTGTTTAAAAGCACATATTTTTAAAACAGATAGCAAAAAAGGCAGATTACTTATAGTAGTCTGCCTTTTCTTACTTAGTTTTAAATTTTAAGTTTTAAGTTCTAGCTTCAAGCGTTAAAAGCTAAACGATAAATAATGACGCNTATTAACGCGTTATCGTTTCAACCCCATTACTACTCGCCTTTAGCAAAACATCGGCTTGATTGGCGGCAAAGATACCATTACAGACCACACCCACGATATTATTTAGCTCTTTTTCAAGCGCTATAGGATTGCTGACATCTAGGTCATAAGTATCGAGAATGACATTGCCATAATCAGTGACAAAGTCCTCACGGTAGACTGGCTCACCGCCCATTTGTGCTAGCTGACGTGCCACATAGGAGCGCGCTTGCGGCAAGACTTCGATCGGTACAGGAAACGATCGGCCTAGTATATCGACNCNNTTNCTCTCATCGACCATACAGACGAATTTATTGGACGCTGCAGCGACGATTTTTTCACGCGTTAGCGCGCCGCCGCCGCCTTTGATGAGTTGCAGATGGGCATTAACTTCATCAGCACCATCGATATAGACATCAAGCTGGCCGGCAAAGTTTAGATCGACAATCTCGATACCCAAAGCACGCAATTTGTCTTCTGTCACCTGTGAGCTGGCAACGGCACCAGCAAGCTTGACCTGCGGCAATAGCTCAATCANGCAGTTCACCGTACTNCCNGTCCCTACGCCAAGTATCATGTCATCTTCGATATAACTTAGAGCAGCTTNGGCTGCGGCTTGCTTTTGTGCTTGCTGATCACTCATCATAAATCCTTGGCAGAATAAACGTACCGTCTTGAAAAAATTAAAGGCTAAAAAAGTTAAAAGNGCGCGCATATTATAACTGATGCTTGTTAGATATGTCAGCGTAAAACCAATTCTAATAATGAGGTCTTCCACCTGGAATTGATAACCCATATAAATGCCTTTTAAACCCCAGAGACATGAGGTAACCAAAACACTAACGCTAACAGCGTGGCTAATAATACTGGCGGCGTAATNAGCAGGCCGATTTTCATATACTGCCCCCAGCTNATTTTATANNCNTTTTCTGCTAAGACATGCAGCCATAACAAGGTCGCAAGACTGCCAATGGGCGTAAACTTCGGCCCCAGATCATTNCCAATCACATTGGCATAAATCATCAGNTCGCGAGTCGCTGCGGGTACTTGCGCGCTATCGATAGCTAGTGCACCTACCAAGGTAGATGGCATATTATTCATAATAGAGGCCACAATCGCTGAAAGAAATCCCGTGCCTACTGTNGCGATGATATTGCCTTGCTGCCCTAACCAGTTGAGTATTTGAGCACCATAAGCCGTCAGTCCTGCGTTACCCAAGCCATACACCACCAAATACATACCGACCGAAAACAAGACGATTTGCCAAGGCGCGTTACGTACGACGTCAGNNACAGAAACAACCGCCTCTCGCCCGCCTTGCCACCAGCGNCCNGCNATNGCCATTAATACCAATGCCGCTGCTCCCGTGACGAGGGAAATGGGCACACCTAATGGCTCGGTGGCAAAATACGCAACCAATAACAAAGCAAGTAGCGGAAAGGCGGCTTTAAACACCAGCGGATCTTCGATAGCGGATGCAGGTGCGCTCAGATTGGCAATAGAATAGTGTGTTGGGATTTGGCGGGCATAGACTACCCACAGCACTGCTAATGTTGCGATGACAGAAACGATATTTACCGGCACCATGACTGCCGCATAACGTCCAAAGCCAATGCCAAAATAATTGGCGCTGACGATATTGACCAGATTAGAAGTCACTAACGGCAAACTTGCGGTGTCAGCGATAAAGCCCGTCGCTATGATAAAAGCCAATGCCGACGGCGGCGAAAACTTAAGCCGTAGCAAGATAGCGATGACAATCGGTGTTAGAAGTAATGCCGCGCCATCATTGGCAAAAAACGCGGAGATAAACGCGCCCAATATCACAATCATGGGAAACAACAACCGTCCCTGCCCATTGCCTAGTCTCGCCACATGGAGCGCCGCCCAACCAAAAAATCCCGCTCTATCTAAGATAAGCGAGATGATAATTAGCGCCACGAAAGTAAAGGTCGCATCCCAAACGATATCCCACACCACAGCGACATCGGATAATTGCACCACGCCAAAAGCCAAGGCGATTAAAGCCCCTCCCAGCGCGCTCCAACCAATGCCCAAACCTTTAGGCTGCCATATCACCAAAACCAAAGTCACGATAAAGATAATGAATGCGAGCATGGAGCAACCTTATTTACAGCGTGTTGATTATAACTAGGAGATATTACAGCGACTTTTGATTGACACGTTGTGACACTGCTTCGGCACTTTCCACCCGCTCAGAGTATCTATCAGTCAGATAGGCCAAGCGTCCACGAGTCAGCCACGTAAACTTCACCAGCTCCTCACAGACATCCACAAGGCGCAGATATAAGGGCGACATATCCATACGATTGTCATCATTAAACTCTAAAAAAGCCTTTGGAATCGAGGATTGATTGGGGATAGTAATCATACGCATCCAGCGCCCCAGAATGCGCAGCTGATTGACGGTATTAAAGCTTTGGCTGCCACCGCTCACTTGCATCACTGCCAAGGTTTTGCCTTGAGTTGGGCGTACGCCGCCCAGTGCAAGCGGTATCCAATCAATTTGTGCTTTCATAATGCTGGTGATGCTGCCGTGACGCTCTGGACTCACCCACAGCATGCCCTCTGACCACTGCGCCAGCTCGCGCAGCTCTTGCACCTTTGGGTGATTGCTGTCAGCGTCATCAGGCAGCGGCAACCCCGACGGATTAAACATCCGCACCTCGCAGCCATACCAACGCAGCAGCCGACTTGCCTCCTCAGCCGCTAATCTAGAAAATGAGCGCTCACGTAACGACCCGTATAGGACGAGTATCTTAGGTGGATGACGTGGGTCATTTGGTGCAATCAATGCCTCAATATCAATCGGTTGTAATTGACTGGCATCAATATTAGGCAGGTCATCTAGCTTTAACGATCCCTCTGCGTGAGGCTGATTATTATTGGCTATTGTCATGATAAATCGTCTCGCCGTCTTCTTTAGTAAAGCTGCTCACTGGGTTTTCTAACAATGCAAACACCCGCTCTGA
>FUFK010046738.1_pt1 | contig 16034 bp, 14 predicted proteins | sample 1021851 | NCBI WGS metagenome assembly FUFK01 (sample SAMEA51879418, study PRJEB19060) | metagenome | reverse complement strand
AAAAGATAAAAAAATTTACTTCATGGGGAGCTACAGGTTGTACTTCGATAAATGAAATTACAACTTCAGTAGATGTTCTACTTACTTGCCTTCCGAATGTTGAGACTTCTAGGCAATTATTTATGGGTGTTGATGGTATTTTTGAACATGCAAATTCGAACCAGGTTTTAGTGGATCACAGTACTGTTGATGTAAAAACTTCAAAAGATTGTTTTGAATCAGCGTCAAGCAAAGGACTAAAATTTCTTGATGCCCCAATAAGTGGTGGGCCAGGTGGTGCTGCAGACGGAACACTTACAATTATGGTAGGTGGAGAAAAGGAATCTTTTGATTACGCTAAAGATGCTTTCATTATGATGGGTGCAAAAATATCTCATATGGGCCCTAGTGGAGCAGGTACAGCAATGAAATTAGTAAATCAATTATTAGTAAGTACTAATACTGTTGCTGCTGCTGAAGCATTTGTTCTAGCTGAGCAATCAGGAGTTAATCTCAATGCTGCAATAGATATTTTAAGTACTAGCTGGGGCAGAAGCACTATGATCGAAAGAAATGGTCCTATTACAGTTAATAAAGAATTTGAAAATTCACCTGCTCCGTTAAGAAATTTAGTAAAGGATTTAGGAATAATTAAAGAATTAACTTCTCAATTAGGATTAAAATTACCTGTCACAATGGCAAGTTCTGATGTTGTGGACGAAACAATGGGGCTTAATCTTGAAGAACCTGATATAGCTGCTACAGCGTTAAGTATTAAAAAAATATCAGGAATACAATAATTAAAAATNGTTGTNATGNANAGNTAAAAAATGAAAATTGTTGATGTAAAATTTAATAAATTCAATCTTGGTAATAGGCCAGAACCCTGGCATGATGCGACTTTTACAGAATCTGCTTTAAGTTTTCCACTTACTCAAGTAATTACAGATGAAGGATTAATTGGTTATGCTCCTTGTGGAAATTCAAAAGAATTAATTGAAGGTCCTTTGAAAGAAATGGTTATTGGAGAAGACCCAATTTATATGGAAAGGATTTGGAACAAGNTATATTCAGGATGGTGCCACCCAGCTTCTTCTGGNTGGGAAATAAGAGCATTGTCAGCAATNGACATAGCACTTTGGGATCTTAATGGAAAAATTCTAAATCAACCTGTTTATAAATTGCTTGGGGGAGATAGAGACAGAGTTCCAGCATATGTTGGAGGTGGTTATTATTCTGATAACAAAACAAACCTAGATCTTCAAAATGAGATGCTTGATTATATTGGTATGGGTTATACAGCAGTAAAAATGAAAGTTGGCCGGATATCAATAAAAGATGACATTGAAAGAGTAAAAGCAGTCAGAGAAGTAATTGGAAAAGACAATACTTTGATGGTAGATGCGAACCATGCCTACACTGTTGCTGAAGCAAAATTATTTGGAAAATTAGTAGAAGAATTTGATATATTTTGGTACGAAGAACCTTTGCCTTCAACAGATTATGAAGGAGGAAGAGAATTAAGAGAGGTTTTAGATATACCTATTGCAACAGGTGAAAATGAATATCTAAGATGGGGATTTAAAGATTTAATTTATAATAGGGCAGTGGATATTGTTCAAGCAGATCCTGCTATATGTGGAGGTTATTCAGAATGGAAAAAAATTGCTGCTATATCTACTGCAAATAACCTAAAGTTAGCACCTCATGGTGGTGGTAATATCGGAGCCCATGCAGTTGCATCATTACCGCAAGGTTTAAATGTTGAAACTTATCCAGGGCTAAGAGCTGAAGGTTCAAAAATAATGAAATTTTTTGATATTGAAAACGGAGATATTGTTTTGCCAGATATGCCCGGATTAGGTCTTGAACTTGATCTTGAATATATTAATAAAAATTCATAAGTTGAAAAAACCTTTAATTTAAAATATAAATCTGATTTTGAATAGCCTAGAATATAATAAGTATATTTGTATTAATAGTTATAATATTGATTAAAAGTAACTTGCATATTTATATAGGTATCTAAAAGAGATGAATTTAAAAATAGAAAATAAAGTTGATATTGATGATCACCTAAAAAATCTTATTAAATCTGAGATTGAGGGTGAGGTGTATTTTGATGATGTTACCAGAGAAATTTATTCAACAGATGCATCTATTTATAGGATTGTCCCTTTATGTGTTGTTACCCCAAAAACCATAAAAGATATAAAAACTCTTGTTCAAATTTCTAACGAATACGGGATTCCTATTTTGCCCAGAGGGGGAGGTTCAAGTCTTTCAGGACAAACAGTTAATAAGGCAATAGTAATTGACTTTACCAAACACATAAATAAGGTTGTGGATGTAGATAAAAATTCTATGACTGCAATAGCTCAGCCAGGAATTACAATTGACCGACTAAATCAAATTTTAAAATCACAAAATTTACTTTTTACTCCTGATCCAAGTACAACTAATAGGGCTACTGTTGGAGGGGTTATTGGAAATAATTCTTGTGGTGCACACTCAATAATTTACGGAAAAACCATTGATAATGTTAAGAGTTTAAAAACAATCTTATCAAATGGAGAAGATCATGTTTTTAAAAAAATTAGATTTAGTGAATTTGAAAAATTAATTCTAAATGATTCATTTAGTTCAAATTTATATTTAAATTCAATTAATTTATTTAAAAAATATACCGATGAATTGACAAGAAGGTACCCTGATATTCAAAGAAGAGTGGGGGGTTACAATTTAGATGAAATTAACAAAGACGGATTTGTTGACNTAACAAANATTATTGTTGGCTCTGAAGGAACTNTAGCTACTGTAACTGAAGCAGAATTAAATTTAGTTGAACTACCAAATAGCAAAGGGTTATTAGTTGTTGAATTTGATGACATTATTAAATCAATGGAAGCTTCTGTCTTAGCTTTNGACTTNAATCCATCTGCAGTTGAGCACATTGGTGAAATAATAATTTCAGAAGCAAGAAAATCGCCAGAATTCTCATCAGGTATTGAATATTTAAATAATAACCCCACTGACATAATTGTTGTTGAATTTTATGGAGAAAACGAATTAGAGGTCAAAGATAAAATTTCACATTTAAAAAAGAAATTAGATATTTCAGGTTTATCGTTATCCTCTACAGAAGTAATTAATCCTGTTCAGCAAAAAAAAGTCTGGGATATGAGAAAGGCAGGTTTGGGGTTAGTTATGAAAAAACCTGGAGAAGCAAAAGCAATACCATTTGTAGAAGATACAGCTGTTTCGCCAGAAAAATTACCTGAATATGTAAAAAGATTTGATGAAATTGTTAGACAAAATGGAACAACTGCTGGTTATTATGGTCACGCTTCTGTGGGATGCTTACATATTAGGCCATTGATTAATCTAAAGGAAGAAAAAGATATCAAAAGNATGGTAAAGATATCTGATGAAATATCNGATTTAGTTTTTGAATTCGGTGGAGCNTTTAGNGGAGANCANGGCGATGGTATTGTNAGAGGAGCTTGGACAAAGAAAATGTATGGGGAAAAAATTTATCATGCTTTTCAAGATTTAAAGAAAAGCTTCGATCCAAAAAATTTAATGAATCCAGGAAAAATAATTGATACACCACCAATGGACGAAAANTTGCGTTTTGGTACNACATACAAAACTGAAAANACTGAAACATTTCTTTCATTCGAAAAAGAAGGAGGATTTGCACAAGCAATTGAGATGTGTAATGGACAAGCAGCATGTAAAAAAATAGGTAGTGGATACATGTGNCCATCNTTCATGGCAACAAGAAATGAAGTTGATTCAACAAGAGGAAGAGCAAATGCTTTACGTGCAGCTTTATCAGGCAAGTTGCCAATTCAACAGTTAAATTCAAAAAAATTATTTGATGTTTTAGATTTATGTCTAGAATGCAAGACATGTAGATCCGAATGCCCCTCGGGAGTTGATATGGCAAAATTAAAATATGAGTTTCTACATCAATATTACAAGAACAACAAGATACCCTTAAGAGCAAAGCTTACTGGTAATATAGCAATATTAAATAAGTTTGGTTCTTACTTCCCTAAAATATTTAATTTAATTAATAGTTTTTATTTATTTAAATTAACTACAGATATTTTTTTAAAAATTGACCGTAGAAGAAATCTGCCAAAATTGGCACCAAAAACATTTGATAAGATCTTTAAGGAAGTAAAATCAGATAAAAAAATTGCAGTATTCTTCAATGATACTTTTACAAATTATAATCACCCAAATGTTGGAGTATCTGCGGTTAAAATCTTGAAGTCGTTGGACTATGAAGTTAAATTAGTTGATAAAAAATGCTGCGGGAGACCTTTAATATCTAAAGGTTTATTGGAGTCCGCAAAAAAAAATGCGAAATATAATATCAATAGTATTTATGATTATGTAAAGAATGGTGCAATTGTTGTTGGAGCTGAGCCTAGTTGTATATCTGCTTTAAAAGATGAATATCCTGATATGTTTCCAAATGACGAAAGAGTTAAGTTGATATCAAAAAATACTTATCTTTTGCAAGAAATATTGGTTAAAGAGGGTAAAAATAAAAATATCAATTTCAAAAAAGATTTGAAAAAAAGATCCATAGCAGTGCAAGTCCATTGTCATGAAAAAACTATTATTGGAGAAAATATTTCTATTGATTCGCTAAAAATGATACCAAATTCAAAGGTAGAAAAGATACCATCTGGGTGTTGCGGAATGGCAGGTGCATTTGGTTATGAGAAAGAGCATTTTGATTTATCTAAACAAATAGCTGAAGAAAGGTTGTTGCCCTTCATAAAAGGATTAAAAAGTAATACCCAAGTCGCTACCACCGGTGTTTCATGCCGGCATCAGATTGATGATCTTTCAGAAAAGGACCCAAAGCATATTTTAGAAATATTCGCTGAAAGCATAAATTAAATTTTAGGTTTTTAAATTTTCTGTTATTTTAGATACAAAGCATTTTAGGACTTTAAATATGAAATTTTTGTTAGCTGGAATAAATCATGAAACAAATACTTTTCACAGCATTCCCACAAAGTATGAAAACTTTGAAAAGAGCGGAATGCTTTTAAGAGGAAAAGAAATTGAAAAATTGTATGATACCCCTTCAACTATAGGAGGTTTTTATAATGCATCGCAACAATTTGGATTTGAATTAGTTCCTCTATTATTTGCTACTACTGGNCCTTTAGGAACAATTACTTCAGATACTTTTGAAAGTTTAATAAATGAAATAATTGATTTTATTAAATCAAGTGAACCTTTTGATGCAGTTCTGATGAATTTACACGGAGCTGCTGTTTCAGAAAAATTTGAAGATATGGATGGTGAAATAACTGAAAGAGTTAGAAAAGTAATTGGCGATGAAATACCCTTTGGGATTAATTTAGATATGCATGCAAATGTTTCTGAAAAAATGATTATTAATACAGATATAACAAATGTTTATCAAACAACTCCTCATCTAGATGCTGATGAGACAGGATTTAAGTGTGCTGAACTTGTGTATAAAACAGTTATTGGTGAAATTGTCCCAACTCAGCACATAGAAACACCACCAATGACAATAAATATAGTAAATCATAATACTAATTTAGAGCCTATGAAATCAATTCTGGCTGAGTCAAGAAAATTATATAAAGACATTGATGTTCTGTCTGTAAGTGTTGCTGAAGGTTATCCATATTCAGATATAAAAAAAATGGGAATGTCATTTACTGTAATTACTAATAATAATGCAGACAAAGCAAAAAAATATTCTCAGAGCATTGCAGAATATGCATGGAAAAAAAGATTTGAAATGAATTCTCAAGCTCCTACAATAGAGCAAGGTCTCAGAGAAGCGGTTTCAACAGTTGAAAAACCAGTTGTTTTAATGGATTCAGGGGATAATATAGGCGCTGGCTCTTCTGCTGACTCCACTCACATATTGCNTAAAGCAAGAGAACTTGGTGTAAGCGGGATACTTCAAACTTTATTTGATCCAGAAGCTGTAGAAAAGTGCATGAATAAAGTTGGTTCTATGATTACTTTAATGGTTGGAGGAAAAAGTGACTCATTGCATGGAGAACCTATAGAAATTACTGGCAAAATAACAAAGTATTTCCAAGGAGAGTTTGAAGACTTTGGCAGGACTCATGGAGGTAGTAAGTATTTTGATGCAGGAGATTCAGTTGCAATTCAAACAGAAGATGAGAATACTTTAATTTTGACAAGCAAAAGGGTTGGTAATACAAGTATACAGCTTTATTATTCTTTAGGAATTGATCCCTTGAGTTATCCAATAATAATCGCAAAAGGTGTTCAGTCTCCGAGGCCAGCATTTGAGCCAATAGCATCCAAAATAATAGCATTAGATTCGCCTGGTGTTACTGCATCAGGGCTTCATAATTTTGATTTTAAAAAAAGAAGAAAGCCAATGTTTCCATTTGAAAAAGATGAGGCTTNTTATTAATTATAATGTAAATTAAATATTCAAAATATATAATTTTCTGTTATTATATAATTAAGAATGAGAATNATTCTCATTTATATGTGATTGGAATATAATGGAAAAATATGACGTTGTTATAGTTGGTGCAGGTCCAGCAGGCATTGGAATGTCATCTATGCTAAAAGACTTTGGTATTAAAAAAATGCTTGTTGTTGAAAAAGGTAAGGTTGGTCAAACATTCGATATGTGGCCTGAGGAAATGAGATTTATAACACCATCCTTTACTACAAATTTTTGGGGTCAAATGGATCTTAATTCTATAGCCACTGGCACTTCCCCAGCTTTTACTTTAGAAACTGAACATCCAAGTGGAAAAGAATATGCTAAATATTTACGTACACTTTCTGAACATTTTGAATTACCAATTAAAGAAAATACTGAAGTTGAAAATGTAGAGTATATTGATAATACGTTCATTATAAATATAAGAAATCATTCCCCAATCAAATCTAAGTTTTTAATATGGGCTGCAGGCGAATATCAATACCCTAATTTGAACGGTTTACAGGGTTCTCATTTATGTTGCCATAACAGTAAAATTAAAAGCTGGAAAGAAGTTAAAGGTAATGAATTTTATGTAATTGGAGGAAATGAAAGCGGTATAGATGCGGCAATCAATTTAAGCAAAATGGGAAAAAAAGTTACTGTTTTTGATGAAAAGTCAGATCCCAATGCTAAAGTAACTGACCCTAGTGAAACACTAACTCCTTACACAGTCGATAGACTAATGGACGAGATAACTAATGACAGGATATCTCTTGTTGCAAATACTAAAGTTAGCGAAGTTAGGTATGAAGAGGGTGAATTTATTATTGATGTTGATGGAGAAAATGCATCATACAAGAGTGATGTGTCACCTATACTTGCAAATGGATTTATAAGCAGTTTATCGTTAGTTGAAGAGTTATTTGATTGGCATAAAACTGATTCTTATGCACTTTTAAATGAGCACGATGAATCAAGAAAGACACCTGGTTTATTTCTTGTAGGTCCTCAAGTTCGTCATGAAGACTTAATATTATGTTTCATCTACAAATATAGACAACGCTTTGGGGTTGTTGCAAATGCAATTGGTGAAAGACTAGGTATGGATACTTCATTCTTGGATCAATACCGAGAAGATGGTTTATATAAGGATGATTTGGGTGCTTGTGGAGAGGAGTGCCCATGCTAAATAGAATGGACAATGAGCCAAAATACAATTTTAGTTCAATTTGGCTTTTTCAATTAATTGCAAGTATATCTTGGATGATATCGGTATTTCTTTACGGGACTTTTTCACCAGGTGATTTATTTCAGTTAATTGCATCATCTGCATGGACAGTTGCTAACATAATTACTTTTTATAAAAAGGGGAAAAAGAAATGACAGAATTTACAAATGGAATCCTGGTTACAATAAAAAACAAAGTGGACGATAGTATTTTATTAGCTTTAATTTTCTTTTTAGGGCATATATTAATTGCAATGATGGTAGTAAGCATTATTACTGGTGCAAGCATTTGGGAGGCAGGTGCGGTTGCACTTTTTGAACCAGCTGTAAATTCTGTATGGTTTTATGTTTTGCATAAATTATGGAAAAAATTTACTAAGTCTAGTTAGGAATAGCAGTATTCTTTTTAATTACCTTTTGAACTAAAGAATTTTTGACTTTACAGTATATTTTTTTAGTAATTCATCATCTGGCACTGGCATTTTATTTAAAGTTTTGAAAATATATGGAGAATCAAATTTATTTTCTGGTTTACATAAATCATCTTTGTAAAATCTTTCAGATGGGAATAAATCACCAGGATAAGTAAAATTATCTAGTGTTGCCAATGATATACAAATACTTGCACCAAGTGCACTTTCAAGCATCCCTCCAACCCAAACAGGGATGCCTGCATTTTCAGCTAATTTATTGATTTCAATTGAATTTGTTAAACCACCAACTCTTCCTGGTTTAATATTTATGTATTTGCATGCATTTATTTCTATTGCCTGCCTTGCCCTTTCAACTGAATTTATTGATTCGTCTAAACAAATTGGAGTGCTAATATATTTTGCAAGCTTCGAATGATCTAATAAATCATCAAATGATAATGGTTGCTCAATAAAAGCCAATTGATATTTATCTATTGATTTAAAGAAATTTAAATCTTCTAAAGTGTATCCTCCATTACAATCTATATGAAATGTTGACTTTGGAAACGAACTTTTTACTGCATCTATTACATCAAAGTCCCACCCTTTTTTTACCTTTAATTTTATNCTAGGNGCTTTATTTTCAACTGCTAAATTTATTTTTTCTAATAATGTGTCTATATCTTTTTCNANNCCAAAATCTGCTCCTGCAACAACTAAATCTCTTGANCCACCTAAAAGAATATGAAGAGGNNTATTTGTTATTTCACTTTTNAAATTCCACCAAGCTATATCTAAACCAGCCTTTGCAAATGGATTACCTTTAAATAATGAGAGTTCATTTATTACTTCATAAGGTGTTTCAAAATTTTTTTTAATTAGGCTTGGCCCAAATATTTCAGAGATATTAAAGAAAATTGAGTTTGCACTTTCATAAGAGTAAGTTGGCAANTCAAGTGCGCAAGTNTCTGACCATGCTGAGTAATTGTCACTCTTAACATTAATTAAAATAGAATGTATTTCATAATCTGAGCCGTATGACGTAATCCATGGCTCAATTAATGGCATCCTTACATGATATATTTTTATTTCATCAAATCTCATATGAAAATAATATTATGAGTAACAATGATAAAAATAAAGAATGAGAAATGATAAAAGGTTTAGTAAATAAATTTCACGTTCAACTAAATTCTGTTACTTTATTAATTACCAAANAGAAATTAAAGGAGGAATTATGAAAGGTGCATCAAAGGGTGATTTTAATAANCCTGANGAAAATATTGAATTTGAAAAAATATCAATTCAGAAAGTAAATGTAAATGGGGTAAGTATGGTAAAAGTTACTATTCAACCTGGGTGGAATTGGAAAGAGCATATGTCAGATATAGCTGGAACAGAATGGTGTGAAAACAGGCCTGTCGGTATAGTTGTAAGTGGGAAATATCATGCTAAACATAATGATGGAACTGAATTCGATATCTTGCCAGGGCAAGGTTATGTGGTAGAACCAGGTCATAATTTATGGGTGGTAGGAGATGAACCAGTTGTTGCATATGAAATTTATCAGGGTTCAGACTAAAAATTTTTCAAAATTAATGTTAGATATTAGGAAGCAATAACTTACTTGGATTGGAAATTAATTTTATATTTTAAAATTTAAATTCATCTTCTTTAGAAAGACCTCTTAAAAAAGATAAGTAACTTTTTCTATCAAAACTAGGATCAAACTGATCTTTAATTTTTTTAGCATTCTCGGCATTATTACTAAGTAGATCAATTATTGTATGAGCCATCATCCTGCCAGATTCAATTACAGACAAATCATAATTTTCAACAACCATATCATTTGCATGATTAGATGAACCCTTACATCCTCCTACGTAAGGATGTATAGATGGGATCAGGTTAGACACATCTCCCATATCTGTGCTTCCTCCAGAATGATTGTCTAAAACTATATCTTTTTCATCATAATTATTCTTCAAATTAGATATATAAATATTTTGGAGTTCTTTGTTATTTTTTATTGGCAGATAACCTGGAATTGTAACTATTTTTAATTTACATCCTGTAGCCACTGCGCCAGCTTTCAAGCAATTATCAACTTTCTCATTAGCATCCATTATCGATTCTATGGATGCTCCTCTAACAAAAGTTTCGATTTTGACTATGTCTGGTACTGCACTTACTACATTGCCACCCTTAGTTATTATTGGATGAACTCTNATATGATCTTCATCTTTAAATGTTTCTCTNTGAGAATTTATTGCATTCATNGCTATATTAGCTGCATTCAATGCATTTATTCCTTTTTCTGGACTATTTCCTGCATGAGATGCTTTTCCAATAAATTCAATAAATTTTGCTACAAGCCCATTATTTGTTCCCCCATAGGAAAATTTTAAATTTCTTGGAGTAGTATGTGTCATCATTGCTATATCTATATCATCAAAATGCCCATCTTTAATCATTTCTTGTTTTCCTGCAAGAAATTCAATATGACCATTTTCTCTAAGTTTATTTCTCCATTCAATTTCAACAAATTCTTCTGCAGGAACTGCCATGAAAGTAATTTTTCCACACAAATTATTTAAAATTTTTTTATTTGATAGCCCCATAAAAACTGTAAATATGCTTCCAATTTGAGCATGGTGACCACAAGCATGGGCGTAACCATTTTCCTTATTTTCATGTGGGTGGCCAGGTACAGGTAACCCATCCAATTCACCAATTACAGCAATATTGGGACCTTCGCGGCCAGTATCAAGAGTAGTTTTTAAACCAGTCAATGCAATTTCAGTTTCAATTTTTTTTTGACCAAGAGATTTAAATAGGTCTAAAACTTTTTTAGAAGTTTGAATTTCTTTAAATCCAGATTCTGCAAAATTTAAAATATCTTTAGATATGTTTATAGGAATATCTTTATTTGAATATATTTCATTGTCACATATTTTTTTTAGGTCCATTTAACTCTTTTTTAACATATTTAATTGTCTTAAGAAATATTTTAAAGTTATTCTACGTAAATGTTTTTTTTATACGAATCTCGTAATTAAATATTTATTTTATTACTAAATTCAAATAAATTTATATTTTTTAATGTGTTTGTAGTATAAATAAATATAATTAATTCAATAAACTATTAGAAGGAATGGATTATGAAAAAATTAAAATTAAGTTTATTAACGGTTGCTTTGGTAGCAACGACTTTATTTTCTGTAGCATGTGCTGAAGAAGAAGTTGTTGTTGAAGAAACNGTTTCTGAAATGAATACATTGGAAACAATTATTGATAGAGGAATGTTGAAATGCGGAGTAAATGACAATTTAACAGGATTTGGAGTTGTAACTTCCGATGGAAGNTTTGAAGGATTTGATATTGATTTCTGCAAAGCTGTAGCTGCAGCTATTTTGGGTGACTCAACNAAGGTTGAATATACACCTCTTACNGCAGCTGCAAGATTTGAAGCCTTAGGTGCAGGTGAGATTGATTTGCTTATAAGAAATACTACTTGGACTGCAAGTAGAGATAGAGAATTAGAGCAAGATTTTACTGTAACAACTTTTTATGACGGACAAGGCATGATGGTTTATGCGGATAGTGGATATGATTCTATNGATGACATGGAAGGCGCAACTATTTGTGTATTGCAAGGTACAACNACAGAATTGAACTTAGATGATAGGTTTACTGGTACTGGTATGTCTTATACGCCACTTACTTTTGAAACAAATGATCCACTTCAGGCAGCATTTGAAGAAAAAAGATGTGATGGNTGGACTACAGATAAATCAGGATTAGCTTCAAAAAGAGCTGAATTCCCTGAATCAGCTGGTGGCCCAGAAGCTCTTAAAGTGTTACCAGAAACATTGTCTAAAGAACCTTTGGGTCCTCTTACAAGAGATAATGACAGTGAGTTCTATGATGTTGTTCAATGGGTTGTTTTTGGAATGATGCAAGCTGAAGAAAGTGGCATAACAAGTTCTAATGTTGCTGAAATGGCTGCNAATCCATCTGANCCAGGCATGGCTAGNCTTTTGGGAGCATCTTTCGAAGGNGGTGAAGTTCAAGACTTCAACTTCGGAATACCAAAAGACTTTATGCAAAAAGTTATTGCACAGGTGGGTAACTACGGTGAAGTTTACGATAAACATTTAGTTCCGCTTGGACTCGAAAGAGCAGGCTCGCTTAATGCATTATGGACTGAAGGTGGATTAATTTATCCGCCACCTTTTAGGTAATTAGAATTATAGTATGCCAGAAGATTTTTTTCTGGCATACTATTCACTTTATAAGGATAAACTTAATGAGAAGCATTGTTGAACTATTTTTACATTGGACTAGATTTCAAAAAAATAGGAATTTGCTTTTCCAAATATCTTTTTTATTTATTGTTTTTTTATTTGTCTTTTATTTAGTATCAAAAGCTCTTCAGTTAGAGCTAAGCCTAGCGCATTTTGATAGCAGGGCAGGCTTTGGTATAAGCCATACTTTTTTAGTAGATTATTCCAGTAATGACAGCAGGTGGGATGCGTACTTTACAGGAGTTGTTAATACAATAAGAGTATGCTTAGTAGGAATTATTTTAACCACATTATTAGGTACTATNATGGGAGTTGCTAGACTNTCCAAAAATTTTCTAATATCAAAATTAGCATGGTCTTATGTAGAAATATTGCGGAATACTCCCTTGTTAGTTCAAATTATTTTTTGGCAAATTATTTTTTTAAAACTTCCTCAAATTTCTGAAGCTTTAACTTTTGGAAAAACAGTAGCTATTTCTAATAGAGGTATCTTGCTTCCATGGTTTAACCAGAATAATAACTTTTCTCCTTGGTTATTTCTTATGCTAGTTGTAACTATTTTTGCACTTATTATTAGTTATTATTTAAATAAGAAGGAAGATAAAGAAGGTTATAAAGTTAATATATTTTCTATAAAATTTAGTGGAAATTTTATAGGTATATTTTTAATATTGGTTACTGGTATAGTAAGTTTTTTTATCTTTAAATCCCCGCTAAGTCTTGATATTCCTGCAATTTCTCAAAACTCCAAAGGAACATATCTACAATCTGGAGGCTTTGATTTAAGTCCAGAATTTGCTGCAATATTATTTGCATTAGTTATGTATACTGGAACTTTCATAACTGAAATAGTTAGAGGAAGCATACAGTCTTTATCTAAAGGTCAAACTGAGGCTGCAAAATCAGTTGGTTTAAGTAACTATCAGTCATTAACTTTAATTATTTTACCTCAGGCTTTAAGGTCAATAATTCCACCCTTAACTAATCAATATTTGAATCTTACAAAAAATTCTAGTCTTTCAGTTGTTATAGCTTATCCAGAATTATTTATGGTATCTAGAACAATAATGAATAATTCAGGTAGAGCATTACCAGTTTTCTTCTTAATTCTTTTTACATATTTATTTCTCAGCTTAGTTATTTCTTTAATAATGAACATAATCAATAGGAGAGTAACAAGAATTGGTGCTTAAATGAGAAATATTTTTATAAATAAAACTTTGAAATGGATTTCAATTAATTTTTTTTCGAGTAAACTCAATACTTTATTGTCATTATTGTCATTATTGTTTATTTATTATATTTCTATTGAATTTATAAATTTCCTTTTTTCAGCTGATTGGGAAGTAGTAAAAGTTAATAGAAGATTGCTTTTGCTTGGAAGGCTACCTTTAGAGGATACTTGGAGAGCGTGGCCAATTTTTTGGATTATATGTTTTGCTTTGTTCTCGTCGGTAGGGGCATGGGGTTCTCCAAAAAAAATAGAATTAACATTAATGTTTTTGGCAATTATATTGCCATCTTTAATTTTTTTAACATTACCAAATTTACATTTATTCATCATAACTCTAGTAATTTCAATTTTAAGCTATCTTTTATTTAAAAAATTATTACGGCCTACAGAATATTTAAAAATCTCTAGGCAGTTTCTAATTATTTTATGGATTTTAATTATTCCAATGATTTTTCTCATACTTATAATTGGAGGTGGTCCAAAACCAAATTTATGGGGCGGTTTTTTATTAAATGTATTGTTGGCATCTGTTGCAGTCGTGGCTGGATTTCCCCTTGGCATTTTACTTGCAGTAGGGAGAGCATCTAAATTACCTGCAGTAAAATTTACATGTACTATATATATTGAAACTATTAGAGGAGCACCTCTTGTTGGCTGGTTGTTATTAGCTTGGTTTGTATTGCCTAAATTTCTTCCAAATATTTTTGGTTTAAATGATATTACAGTTGTAATAAGAGCAATGATAGTTTTGTCATTCTTCGCAAGTGCATATATTGCTGAAGTTATTCGTGGCGGATTGCAATCTATACCTAAGGGTCAACTTGAAGCCGCAGATGCAATAAACTTAGGGTATATGCAAAAAATGTTAGTTATTGTTTTACCTCAAGCAATAAGAGTTGTAATTCCAGCAATAGTAAGTACTTTTATTGGAATGTTTAAGGATACTTCATTAGTATTTATTTTAGCTCTAACTGACTTACTGCAAGTGGGAAGGTTGATCCCGGAGCAAGATCCTAGTTTTTTTGGGAAACAANTAGAGGCACTATTGGTTGTTGCATTTTTGTTCTGGATAGTTTCAGTATTTTTATCTAATGTAAGTTCAAAAATAGAAAAAAACCTTGGTATTGGGACTCGATAAAGTATAAGATATGTATAGGTAAAATTATGAAAAAGAAAATAGGTAAAGAAATAATTTCAGTAAATAATGTAGTAAAGAAATTTGGAGATTTTGAGGCTCTTAAAGGAGTATCTGCACAAATTTTTGAAAAAGAAGTGGTAGTTGTACTAGGGCCTTCTGGTTCGGGAAAATCTACTTTTATAAGAACTATAAATAGGTTGGAACCGCACGATTCAGGTAAAATTATCGTTGATGGTGTTGANATAAATGATGACGTAAAGAATCTTCAGAGTGTTAGGTCGAATGTCGGTATGGTATTTCAACAATTTAATTTATTTCCTCATCTATCAGTTTTNAGAAATATAACGTTAGCTCCNCAAAAAGTTAAAGGTTTAACTAGGTCAGAATCTAATGAAATAGCAATGTCATTACTTGAAAGAGTAGGTATACCTGAACAATCAGATAAATTCCCATCACAATTATCTGGTGGCCAACAGCAGCGTGTAGCAATTGCAAGAGCATTAGCAATGCAGCCTAAAATAATGCTTTTTGATGAGCCAACTTCGGCATTAGATCCTGAAATGATTAAAGAGGTTCTTGAAGTAATGACAGAATTAGCTGAATCTGGAATGACTATGATTGTTGTTACTCATGAAATGGGATTTGCAAAAAATGTTGCGGATAGATTTTTATTTTTTGATGAAGGCTTAATTGTTGAAGAAGGAACACCAAAACATTTTTTTGAAAATCCTAAGGAAGACAGAACAAAGTTATTCTTAAGTCAAATATTGTAGGTTAGTCTATAAATTTTTTATTATAAAACCGATAAAAATTACAGATATGAAGGATAATTTAGATGTTTTAATTTATACAACCAAAGATTGTTCATATTGTAAAAAAGCAAAATTAATTTTTAAGAAATTTAAAATTAAATATAACGAAATAATTATAAAGGATGAATTAGATAGGATCGAAATGAGTAGATTATCTAATGGAAAAAAAACTGTTCCTCAAATCTTTATAAAAAATAAGCATATTGGTGGATATGATGATCTTAATTATTTAAAAAAAAGNGGCAAGCTTGATAANTTTTTAAATTANNTTTTTNATGTTTNCAACAATAATAAGTTTAATTCTTTTTGCAATATTTATGACTGGTAGCCCTGGACCAGGAAATTTATTGATGATGGCAGGTGGTGCTTCATTAAATTTTAAAAAGTGTACCTACTTTTTAATTGGATTAGTTACCGGTAAAACTTTAGTAAATTTATTA
>FUFK010044605.1_pt1 | contig 16037 bp, 17 predicted proteins | sample 1021851 | NCBI WGS metagenome assembly FUFK01 (sample SAMEA51879418, study PRJEB19060) | metagenome | reverse complement strand
CGACGAAGATCGACAAGTACGACGCGCCTTGCGTGTCGAGCTTCAATTCTTGCGCCGCGGTGTTGGTGGAGGTTTCAACTCCTGCGAGTTTTACGTCTTGGATTGGAATCATGATTAGGATCCTGTTTCAAGAGCAACGATCGCACCCGCATCGGATGAGTCGCCGCAGTCGTGGTTGACAATATCGAACCGAGTCGTGCCGCGGATGGCGGTTTGATCTTGGTTGAACGCGAAGTCCGTCGAGGTTGCGACCTCGGTCGGACGGCGGTCGCCCATAGTGGACGAGAGATCGAGAGATCCGAAGTACGCGAACGGGGTGCTCGCGGCGTTGGTCTTCGCCATCACGTCGACGAAGACGACCTCGTAGCCGAAGAGGCTCGGAGCGGCGACACCGTTCGCGAGTGTTTGCGTGGTGTTGCCGCCTGCGTCGACGAGGATGTCGAGGACTCTCGTGTGATAGAACTGCGTGCTCATGTAGAACTTCGGAGTCGCTCTTGCATAAGCGAACTCGGGGAGAAGTCCGACGAGTGCCGTGAAGTCTTCGACGTCGAAGTTCGCGATGTCGTTCGGACCTACTCGCTTACCGGCGGAGCCGATTGCGTTCTTGAGTCCGACGATGCCGCCGAAGGTCGAAGAGCCGTCTCCGTTGAAGCCGCAGTCGTCTTCTTTCTGTGCGAAGGAGTACGCGATCTCTCCGGCGATGTCGTCGCCGATGTTGATGATCGCGTCCGCGAGGAGTTCGGAGGAGACCTTAGTCAAGGTTCCGAACTTCTGCGCGGTGAGTTGCACTTGATCGAAGACCTTGTCCGACTCGGTGAACGAACCGTTCTCGCCGATCGCGACCGCGGTGAGTCCGGAGACTCGGCGGTTGATTTGCAAGACGTCGCGGCTCATGTTGAGGACGCGAGTGTTGGCTCGGAACTTGCCGTGCTCGGCACGGAGGTCGATGATCGCTTCGTCGAGTTCCTCGGGAACAAGGAAGCCGCCGAGGCTGTTGTTGCCTTCGCTTTGAGCCTTGCGACCGTAGCGGTCGGAGANCCATTGTCCCGCGGACTTGTTCCCCATAGCGGCGAGGATGGTTTGTCCCATGCCGTACGCGGTCTCGTGGTCCTTGAGATTCTTGAGGCGGATGTTGCTCCGTGGAGCTTCGACGCGAGGAAGACCACCGGCAACGCGAGCGCGTCCCTTCTTGGCGATCTCGGAGGCGAGNTTGATGATNGACTTCTTGTCCTCATCNTTNTCGTGNNCCATCTTCTCGTCTTCGTGACGAGCCTTTTCCTCGTCGTCCTTCATCTTGTCCTCGACTTCTTCTCTCTTCTTCTCCGCCTCGTCTTCGTGCTCGCCCTTAGCNGNTGCCATCGCNGCCATGAGTTCGCCGAGAGTCGTGTCCGGATCGAGGTCGAGCATCATCTTCTTNGAGATGTGTTCCATAGTTTCGATTCCCTTTCTCGGGGTTGTGGTGAGTGTTCTCGACTCCGGACGAGCCTCGCTTGCCCGCTCTGCGTCTCCGGCCTGTTCGCCGTTGCTCTCGGGGTTCGGTCGAGGTTCCTGTCGACTGGTTGGTTCATTATTGCACGAGACCTCGTCCTTGTCGAACGATGCCGACTTGACGACGGACAAGGCGTTCGCGGACGGGTTCATCGGGAGAGGTGCGACGGAGTATTCGAGGAGGCGAGACTTCGAGACGACTCGCTTGATCTCGTCCGTGCCGTACTTCTCGACGTCCTTCTTGTTCGGGAGACGGGACTCGACGTACGCGAACCCGATCGAGAACGACTTCACGATCGGAGGTTCGGATGCGAACATCGCGAACACCTTGTCCGGAAGCCAGTCGCCCTCGTAGCCTGCGGGACGTTCGGGGAACTTGGTCGTCGCGATGATCCCGTTCTTCGTGTGTTTGATCGAGATGCAAGTCCCGCACGGCTTGTCGTATTCGTGGTTGAAGAACACGACGCCGCCGGTCTTGAGGAACCTCGAGTAGTCGATGCCCTCGGGGACCACGACCTCTCCTTCCTCGTCGACGACGTCGGCGGTGATCCGTGCAACGACGGTTCGCTTCTCGCTCTCGATGTCGAGGGACTTGACGTGCAAGTCGCGGACGACGGTCTTGATCTCTCTCTTGAGTCCGTAGTCTTCCGGATCTAGGTCAATCATCGTCGACCTCCCTTCTTACTGATTGTATGCCGCAACGACAATTCGGATGAAGTGGCGGACATTGGACCTCCACCCTCCGGACCTTGACCTTGCCGATGTCAACGACAAAGGGTTCGTCTAAGGACTTCGCGTTGGTTCGTGACTGGTTGAACGCCTCGACGCAATACTTGCACGCGTTGGTCGCGACGATCCACCGCTTTCCGGCGACGTACGGGACTTCGTTGTACGTCTCGAGGTTGCCTTGATTGAAGGCTCGAGCGGTCTCGGTTCGTGCGATGATCCGCGCCCGGTCGGGGTTGAAGATTCGACCGTTCGTCGTGATCTCCTCCGTGAGCTTGTCGATGCCGAAGCCTTGCTCGACGCCTCTCGAGATCACGCCTCGCAAGGCGTCGATCGTCGACTGTTGGAGACCCTTCGCAAGCGACGCGGCGTGCGCCTCTGCGTACTCGACCGCGTTGCGGTTGACGACTCGGAAGAGAGCGTCGTTCGCCGCTTCGCCGAGTTGCTCGCCTGCGAACTTAGAACCCGCGTCGAGTGCCGCAAGCATTGGACCGATCACCGCTTGCTCGATCGCGTTCGTGTCTCCGGCGATCAAGGCAAGGATCCGTGCGATGTCCGCTCTCGAGAGTGCCTTCTTGCCGACCGACTTCTCGCCGACCTTCTTGACCTCGTCGACCACTCGCTCGCGTTGTTGCTTGAGGATCTTCGCGACCTCTCTTGCGATGCGTGTCGCGGGGGTCTTCGGTTCGCCTTCACGCTCGACGCCCTCGTCCGCATCTCCGACGATGTCGTCGTCGACCTCTTCGACGAGGATNCGTGCGGCNTTCTGCGTNGGATGCCAATCCTCGAGGTCNGANCTCTTGACCTTGACGCCNGGCTCGAGNCCCGTGCAAGTCTTGAAGATNGGACGCTTGAGGCTCTTCGTCTCGCATTGAGAGTAGGCGATCGCGATCGCTTGGTCTCGAGGGTATCCCTCCGCGGTGATCTTCTCGACGCCTCGTGCGACGCAGTCTTCGAGCGTCTCGTTCTCGCGTCTCGTGACCTTCTCACCTCGCTCGTCCTCGGCGTTCATCCGCTCGACAAGTGAGTCCGCCCACGTCTTGCCGGGATCGCCTCCCCACAACGCCCACGCGATACGACCCGCGGAAGGATATCCGTCTTCTCCGGGTTTGAACCCTTCGCCCTCCTTGTCGACTTCGTGACGCGAGAAGAAGTTCGCCATGCGTCGCACGGTGTCCGGGGACATGCGTTCGCCGTTGGAGAGATCACGAGCTCGAGCGACACCGACTTCCGTGCCGCCGCGGTTGTGTTCGCGTCGCCACTCGAGACCGAGTGCGGCCTCTTCTCTCACACCCTTCGGAGGAGTGAAGTCGATGTCCTCATATTTTTTTGTCGCTTCACGCATCGCCCTCTCGTAGTTCTCATGCGTGTCGCATGGCATGTAGACCGGACCGTCGTGTCCGAACTCTTCGCCGTCGTGCTCGTGGATCCCGTTGCACCCGAGAGCCTCGGCTCGTTGCAACGCCTCACCCGGCTCCGTGAAGACGTCGCCGTATTGCGTGACCTTGCCGTCCGGACCCTCGACCGGGATGTCGAGTTCGGCCTTCTTGTCCTTGCTCGAGAGCGGGTGGCCCGCCGGGAGGAGGTCTTGGTCGTACGGCTTCTTCTTGAACTTGCCGGTCCGGAGAGCGTGGAGAAGACCGTTCACGCGTCCCATCGCCCACTGTTGCTCGCCGGAGACCGTCGGTCGCACCGATCCGGGGTTCGTGCGATACGCACCGATCCCGCGTTCGTAGCATGCGATCAACATGCGAAGCGTCGCTCGCTTGCTCTTNGCGTCACCGACCTCCTCGTTGTGCTCCTTGACCTTCTTCTCGAGTGCCTTCTTGACCTCATCCGAGACGGCCTTCTCCGNCATCTCCGGCTCTTCGGTCTTGTCAAGACGCTCGACGGCGACGGGGACTTGGCGATCCGACTCCTCGAACGNGCCGTCGTCAAGCCTCACGAAGACGCGGACGTGCGCGATCGGGTTGTCTTCGCTNGCTTCGTTGCTGTCTCCGACGACTTGGTCGGCGGTTCCTTCGCGTTGGATCCGTTCGACCTTGCCGACGTAGTTGCCCTTCGGCGTCCGCCACTCAACGAAGGAGCCGACGCGNACGCTCTTGCGAGAGAAAGACTTCCCGTTCGTGAGGTTGAAGATGTCCGCGAGTCGCTCGTTCGGGATACCGGGGAACGCGGCGAGAGCGATCGCGAAGCCCGCGTCGGCGGTCAACTCGCCGAGATTGACCTTGTCCGTGATCGCGAGGAGTTGTTGGATCTGCGCACCGTTGAGAGCCGCGTCCTGTGCCGCGGTTTGCCCGGTGTCGACGGCGACCTCTTGAGGCGTTGCGTCTTCGATCTCGACCTCCTCGACTGTCTCGTCCTCCTCTTCTTCCGGAGTCTCCGGTGGAGGAGCGAACGCCGCGAACGGGTCTCCGACTGCTTGCGGTTGTCCGGCAAGCGAGAGCGGGACACCGTTGACCCGCAACTCCTCACCGTCGTCGACGGGATCGAGACCGAGTTCGGATCGTGCCTCGTTGATGGACCGGACTCCGGCGGCGACCTCGCTCAAGTAGATCCGGCTCGACCGCTCCTCGTCCTCGGCGACCGGGTTGTCGTACGCGAGGAACAAGTCCTCGGCAAGATCGCCGAAGAGCGGGAGGAGGGACTGGTTCAAGAACTCGCAATCGCTTACGAGATACGGGTGAATCGTGTCTCGCATGTACGACGCGAAGCCGACCTCGGCGGACGCNAGGTTCGGATCGTTTGCTCGAAGCAAGGACACCGGGACGCCGGAGATCGCCGCGATCGCCTCNACCTTGCGGAGCTCGCCCTCGGAGAACGACAAGTCCCTCGGCGAGAACTGGAGCGGACGAGCATCGCTTCCGCCCTCGAAGATGTACGGCCTCCCGGCGTTGTAGTTGCCTCGGAGATTTTGGTCGATGTAGGCGACCATTCGGTTCCACTGCGTCTCGTTGAGGTTGTCCTTGAGGAAGATCCCCCAATCCGGACGAGCGTGATTGTCGAACAACTTGTGCTCGTAGTCGTCCATCGACTCGAGGAGGCTTGCGGAAGATTGAGCCGCGGAGACCCATCCGCGCCCGTAGAACGCGTCCTCGGGGTTCGGGGTCTTGTTGTGGAGCACCTCCTCCGGCTCGAAGCGAACCTCCTGCGGGGGATAGCCGAAGACGTAGCCGTCGATCAAGTGCTCATCTCGTGTCGGTTCGATCTTGACGAGTTGCGACGGGAGGACGTGCAACTCGATGGGATATCCGGTCGGACCGATGATCGGATGGAGGTACTCGTTGCCCGTTGCTTGGAGCATGATCTTCCGGAGGACGTTGAACTGGTATCCATCGATGAACGGCGACACGTTCGCAAGCAAGTCGAGGATCGGGTGCTCGTATATTTCAACGACCTCTCCGCCTCCGTTGGTTCCAGTCATGACGGACTTCGCCGGACGGACCGAGGCGTCTCCCTTGAGATACCGCTCGACGTTGCGGTTCACGCTCTTCGACGCGAACCTCTTCCGACCGGTTCCCTCGAGCCGAGCGTAAAGCCGCAAGGGTTGAGACGCGATCGAGCGGGCGTTGAGCATGGTCGCCGCGTAGACGTACCCGGTGAGATGCTTGATCGCCTTCTCTTGCTCTTGTGGTGCTCGGCTCGTGGTGTAGGTGTCCGCCGGACGGACGGTTCCGGCGATGAACTGCTTGCGGTCTTGAGCCTTGCGTCCGACGAGTTCCTTGAGTCTTTCAAGCATCACATAGTTCTCCACATGCGGTCGTCGTCGAATGGCCCTCTTGCGGCGACTGGTTCTTCGGCAACTCTTATTCGGGGTTGTACGACGGTCCCGTCGAAGTACGCGCAAGCATACCGGAGAGCGTCCATCGCGTGATCGTTCTCCTTCTTGGGCCGATCTTGGAGTCCGCTCGCGTTCTTCGACCACTCGTAGGTCTCCAACTCCCGGAGGACGTTCTTGCACATTGGGTCGATGGTGAGACGAGGACGACCATCGTCGGCGACTGCGAACCGTTGTTGCACCTGTTGGATCCCTCCGAAGACGTCGTTGTCCGCCGGTGTGACCGGCAAGTTCGACGCGTGCATCGCCGCCCGCAACTTCGCCGCCGACGGGTCGACNACGAACGACTCCACGTCGAACTCNTCGACGATCTCCTTCGCGGCNTGGATCACGTCGCTCTCGAGNTGGTTGCGTCGATACCACTCCNTCGCAACGTGGAGCCGACCGTCGCCATCCTCAAGNACGACAAGCAAGCACGCGGGGTTCGTGTACCCCTCGTCTTGTCCGACGATCGCTCNCTTGAACTCGGTCGCCGGACGCTCGAGGACGTGGACGGCTCGGTCGAAGTTGTCGAAGACGAGACCATCGGATCCGACCCATGCTCCGAGGACGTACCGCATCTTTGCCGTGCCGGTGAGGGTGAGAAGGTCGTCGACGTACGCTTGCGGGAGGAACACGTTGTCGAGGCTCTTCGTCGTGAAGGACTCGCAATTTGCCGCGGCCTCGTATCCCCCGGCAAGCCCGAACCGCTTCGCGAGGAAGTGAGACGGCGGACCGGGGTTGCACGCTCCGTAGATTTGCATCGGCAAGCCGCCGACGTCGAGACGGACACGACCGCGGAGCATCGTCCAATCGGCCTCACGGAGTTCAACCGCCTCGTCGACTGCGCATCCGGAGAGGTTGAGCGATCCGATCTTCGTGTAGTCCTCGGCGTCACCGATGCCGAAGTAGACGAGCATCCCGCCCCCGGCGACGCGGATTGTCTTCTCGCTCTTGTTGTGTTCATAGGTTCCACGAGGCAAGACCGGCGGAAGGTTGCCGTCCGGCTCGAGGAGCGTTCGGAGCGTCGTCGCCTTGAGCGAGACGAGGTGCTTCCGACATAGACCCTCGCGGGCGCCGGGACGGTTGACGAGACGCGAGACCAATTTGAGACACACCGCCCGCGTCTTGCCCGCTCCGAACGCTCCGGAGTAAAGCGACTCTCGGGTCTTGGAGTTGATGAACTCGAGTTGGTTCTTGAGGAGGTCAATCTTCATCGGGTTCGGTGTCTTCCTTCTTGACCTCTGCGAACTCGATCGTCAACGGACGCAAGCCTTCCCCGGAGTGCTCGGTCTTGTCGCTCATGCCGAGGTACTGCTTAGACAACCACATCATCATCCGCTCGGATCCATTCATGGCCTCCTCGAACATGCGTCGCCGGAGTGACGCGTTGCCCTTGTGCCTCGATTCTTCGATGAGGTCGCGGAACCTATTGCCGATGGTGTTGCGGTGAACGCCGAAGAACGCCGCGATCTCTTCGTGCGTGCATCCCATCTCGGCGAGCTTCCTCACCTGCGTCTCGTCGATCTCAACTTCGGGACGTGCCATCGTCGGCTCCTTCGCCTGTTTGCAACCGTTCGAGAAGTGTCAAGAACGCCCGACCGGCGACCGCAGGGACGACGGCGTTCCCCAATGCTCGAAGCCGGTCCACCCGATCGGGAAGCCCATGAGAGCCTCCACCCACTCCGGATTCAACCGTTCGCGGCGGTTCCCATTCGTGCTGGTTTGGTCCGGGGGGGAGAGGCCATCTATCGCCGGAAGTTTGCCTTGTGGTCTTGAGATGTCCCGACCGAGCATCGCGTCCGCTTGCTTTTTGTCCATGCCGTTCTGTACGCCTCGTCGAAGCATTCGCACATTTCCCTCGTGTGGGCGCATTGTTGCGTCCGGCGTGGGCCAATGCAAGAACGAACCATCGACGACGCAAGTGTGGAGCTCCGACTTCTCGTGCCGTGAACCTTCCCGCCGTTGATCTATAACCCATCGACTCCAAGTCTCCGAGGACATGGTGGAGAACCGAGTGGAACCCGGAAGACTTTGCGGAGGCGATGCCGTCGACATTCTCGAAAAAGCATATCCCCGGCTGAACTGTCGAGATGCCTCGCTTGATGATAGGCCATAAGTGCCGCGGATCTTGAGTCGCTTCTCGGCGTCCGGCATGACTGAACGGTTGACACGGGAAGCCTCCAGTGATGAGATCCACGAGTCCTCGATACTTTTGCCACGGGAACCGAAGCAAGTCCGCGTAGATAGGACACGGATCCAACTCACCGCTTTCCATCTTTTCGACCAAGCTTGCCGCGGCGAATGCTTCCCTCTCCACCATAGCCACCGTTCGCAAGTTTGAGACCACGCTTCGCAATCCGAGGTCGATGCCTCCGATCCCTGCGCAAAGGGATAGATGATGAATTGCTCCATCTTGATACTCCTGTTCGTTCATTCGATGTCCACCGTAGAACCTGCGGTCGTGCGGATCGTGGTCGGCGATTCGATCGGAACACCACCACCGCCGCCGCTCGTGTTGGTTTTCACTTGGAACCTTGTGTCGATGCTGCCTCCAAGCATCCTCAACGCGGAGCCGAGGAGCGCATCCGACGAGAAGACGTCCGGCGTTGTGAGCACTCCCTCGAGGATCTTGCCCGAGGTGATGCTTCCGCGGAACTTTGTTTTTGCACCGGACCCGAATTGCACAAGCGTCTCCGCTCCGACCATAGTCGCCGATCCGCCTGCGACGACCATCTTGTTGAGACTGTCGGTTCCGTCGATTCGGTTCCCTCTTCCGACTCGTATCTCAAGAGGTCCGGATTCTGCTCCGCTCAACGACCGGGACTCGACGTCGTTCCCCACGTCGACGAAGACCGAAGACCCGTAGACGAAGATGCGATCGACGCGGAGGTTGCTTGTGAGTTGGACCGTGCCGTTGTCGCCGATGACGATGAGGTCTTGGATACCTTGATTCGATCCGACCTCGGAGGACAACGTCAAGAGGTACGGGATACGGTTGACGATCACGCGTTGGAAGGATCCCTTGAGATGGACCTCCGCTCGTGGTGCGTCGATGAACGCCGTCGTCGCGTTCGCAAGAATCGGATTGCTCGATGTTCCGAACTTGTGGACGAAGGACTTCGAGATACGCAACGCGTCAAGCGACAAGTCTCCAATGCCTGTTCCCGACTGGACCACGTCGCCCAATACCCCCGCACCGAACTCGAGCGTCGATTGGTTCTTGGGGGACGTGCCGCCGTAGGACGCGGGTCTTCCGATGTTGCCGGATCCCGAGAACTTGAGTCTCTTGTGCTTGCTCTTGTCCGCGGGTGCGACGACGCTTCCCTTGCTGTCGTACTTCGGGAGAACCATTAGACCACGATGAACCTGTCGCCGTTCGCAGGTGCTTCGGTCAATGCGGCGACGGTGAACTTGCCGCGACCGCCCGACAACNCGTAGTCCGAGATCGTCTTCTGTTGCCCGGCAAGGTTGCCTGTGACGAAGAGAGCGATCCGTCCGTTGAAGTGGTCTGCGGTTGCTTCCGTCGCCGAGGTCTCGAAGGCGGTCGTCGTCGGGGTGAAGGAGGTGTTGTCGACTGTGAACGAAGGCGAGGCGTCCATCATGAACTCGAGCCGGTCGGCGGCGTCGGCGTCCCCGTCGATCTTGACGACGTCCGCGGGGATGTTGGCGGATCCGTTCGTGTAGGACTCAAGGTTGGACGCCGATGATGCGTCTCCGTTGATGCGGAGGACGTCGGTCTTGATGAGGTTGTTCGAGGTGTCCATCGCCGCCTCAAGCGAGTCCGCCGCCGCCGCGGAGGTCGAGATCTGCTTCGCGTTGACGTCGAGCACTCCCGACGATGCCGTCACCGCGGAGCCGCCTGCTTGATTGATGTCGATCTCCAACTTGTCCGAACCGGCGACAAGGGAGTCGAAGACGTTCGCGTTCACGATCGTCCCGGAGCCGAGGTACGGCGAGAACGCGTCGGAGTCCACGAGCGAGACTTGGAACCGACCGAGGGTTGCGACGTTGGCTCCCGCGAGCTCGAGGTTGTAGATCCCGTTCGCGATATGGACGAAGTCGTTCGTCCCTCCCGAAGCCGTGAGCGTGATCGAGGCACTCGTGACGCCCGAGATGAGTCTCGCGGTGATGTTGCCCGGAGTGACGGACGTCACCGGCTCGCCGGAGGTCGGACTCAAGAGAGGACCGACGGCGATGTTCGTCGCGGTCGACTGCTTGATCCGTCCGAGGTCTTGCGTGACGACTCGAGGCCCGGCGGACGTTCGGCCTTGCAAGGAGAACGAGCCGACGACACCTCGGACGGTTTGCGAGTCGACCGTCCCGGAGACGACCACGGAGAACGTGCTCCCGATCGCGTAGAACGAGGCGTCCGCGCTCGTGTTGATTTGGACGAGGTTGAAGCCGGTCTGCGAGTCGACGCTTGCGGTGAGCGTCACGCCGCTCGTCGTGTTTGCCGTTGTGCCGTCCTTGAAGACTTGAGCCGCACCGCCCGAGATCGCACTTGCCGCTCCGGCTTGGTCGCTGGTTTGGAAGTAGATGCTCACCGCGTCGCCTTGCTTGAGGTCGCCGTTGTAGTACGTCACGAGATAAGTCCTCCACTCACAAGTCCGCCGCCGAACCCGATGAGCTTTGATTGTACCTTCGGACCGTTGGTCTTGAACGGATGGTCGGCGGGAAGGTTCGAGGTGAGGGCGTACTTGTGCGCAAGGTAGCCCGTGAGCCTGTCTCTGTTGGTGTCCGTGAGTGTTCCAACCGCAAGGAGAGCTTCACTCAAGTCCATATCGGTATCAAGTCCTCCGGTGCTGCTTGAACCAAGTCGGAAGTCGTTGTCGTTGTCGATGCTTCCGTTGTTGATTTTGCTCCCATTGTCGGTTGTGAACGTAGATCCGTCGTAGTGACCCGTTATGACACCGCTCACCCGTCGACAGACTATGACGTGGAATTGTCCGTCTGTCGCTCCGGTCTGCTGGATGTTTTGCGTGGTCACGCCGGAAGTTTGCGGACGGAAGAAGAGCGTGCCCGAACTGTTCAAGAAGACGTTCAAGCCTTGCGTCCCAAAAGCCTTCGACATGACGAACTGGTTCCCGGCTACGGTTGGGAACTTTGCAACCATCGCCAAGTAAAAGTCCCCCGCTCCGACGTCGAAGTTCCCTCCCATGTCGGCGTTGAGCATGTTGTCGCCGGGAGAGGCGTCCTTGTCGAAGCGAACTATCGGGAGAGAGTTGAGCTCGTTGGTTTCGTAAGACGGCTGCGCACCGCTGTCGGACTGCGTGAGTGTGTTGCCTCGTCCGGATGAGTCACTCCACGAAGTGACCGCAGCACCGTCCGAGAGTCCGGTGATCGCGTCGGCTTTATACCAACCGGAGAGGTTTCCGGACGGAAGAAGCGAGGGAGTCCAACTTCCCATCGTTAGCCGTCACTTACGGAAGATTCGGCTCGAGAGGAGTTCGAGGAGCGGTCGTCCGATCCAAGCTCCGACGGCGAAGGCGATGATGTATCCGCCCGCGACCGCGAGCACTTGAGAGATGAGGTCCATGTTCGGATCTCCTTGAAGTTGAAGACCGCAATCACCGCGACCGTCGCGAGGGTTGCAATCAAGAGGAAGACGAAGGTCTCCGAGTTGAGAAGAGACGCTATCGTCGCGAGAAGTATTGTCAAGCCTACACCGAGTGCGATCGGGATCCATCCCCTCGTCCCTCGGCTCACGAAGAGAAGAGCCGCTCCGGTGAGGATCAAGATCGTCCCGGAGAACCGCAACGGCGAGAGAGCCGTCGCGACCTCCGATTCCGAACCGGCTCCGATGCTTGCAATCGACGGGAGTGCGATCCCCCCCGTCTCGGTCGTCGCGCAACCGAGGACCGGGAGAGATGCAAGGAGGACGGACCCGAAGCGGTTCACGAGTGATCGGTCCTCTCTTCGAGACGTGCGACGCGTTGCTCGATCTCGTGCGTCCGGCTGTCGATGCTCGTGACGGCTTGCTCGAGTCGGTCCACCGCTCGCCTCAACTCGTCGATCGTGGCCTTCACTCGCCCGGCGGCGTAGACGACACCGAGGAGGATGCTCATCGGGGTCGCGAGTAGATCCAAGAGTTCCGGGTTCACTGTTCTCTCACTTGTTCCTCGATGATGACGGACGCGAGTCCGACGAGATCGCTCAAGCGTACCACGACAAGCCAGTCGGGGGAGTGGTCTTGTCGCATGAGCACGGTCGGGATCTTGTCCTTGCCTTCGGAGTCCCGTACCGCTTGGAGCATGTAGTCGGTCGCGGCGATGCGTGCTCGACGCTTGACCTCGAGATGCAATCCGTCGATCCCGGTGAGATCCGCCGAGAGCGATCCGTCAACTTGAGCCGTACGTCGGAGCGTCGTGCCGACGTGCTCCTTGAACGCCTTCGCGGCCTCAAGCTCTCCCCTCTTGCCCTTGTTTCGTGAGTTCATTCGGTTCGCCTTCTTGGTTTCCATAGTGCGATCGCAAGCAACGGCGAGATCGTACCCGGGACGACGACTTGCTCCTCGAACAAGAAGACCCGGTTGTCCCTTGTGAGGTTGACGAGCAACGGCGGGACGTCGGCGAACAAGACGCTCGGCTCCCCTACACTCCGTCGATGTCCTCCTTGAACCCGTTCGCGTTGTTTGTCTTGGCTGTTCTCGTATCTGTGACCGTGATCTTGATCGTCGACGATCTTCGGTTCCGGTCGTGGTGTTGCCGATCCGAGAGACGGAAGCGAGTCCGCAAGACCGATCGCTTCGTCGAGGAGTTCTTTGCCAACAAGCGTGGCGAGGATGACGAGGATGAGCGTCAAGCGTGACGCCTTCGTCTTGAGTTCCTCGACCTCTTGCTCGCACTTCGACGCGGCCTTCCTCTCTTCGACCGCACGCCTCTCGCACGCCGGACAAGTGAACGGACGGTCGTCTTGCGTCAACACTCACCCCACTCGGCGAGCACCTTGAGGATCGCGTTGAAGCCGTGGTTTGTCTGCGGGTGGTACTTGAACGAGGCAACGTCTCCGAGCACCTTGAGCAAGTCCGCGAAGCCGACGATCCCATCTTCGTTGAGATCGGACGGACACGAGTTGTCNNCGATGAACTCGACCGAGTACGGCTCCGGGTCGCACGAGTAGGACTGCCCGCACGCAAACTGAACCACGCCCTCGCTCTTGAACCGATCCGCGCCCGTGATCCGTGCGATGCGGAAGGAGTTCTCGAACGTGTCGCTCTCCCACGCGACGTCGTAGGCGAAGCGGATCAACCACCCCGAGTCGACTTGACTTGCCGATTGGCAACACTGAAGACCCTGCGGTCCGTCGTACGGATCCCACGCCTTGAACGCATTGTCGTCGAGGACGTCGCGGTGTTGACGTTGGACGATCGGACGTTGCCGTTCTTGGTTGTTCGGGTTGCTGTTGGGCTGGTCAAGGCTTCCGACCATGAGCCACGAGTCCGCCCAAAAGAACGGCAAGTCCTTCTCGAAGGATCCACTCCCGAAGTTCGGACAACACCCCTCCATCCTCCAGTCCACCGGGAAGGAGCGGTGTCCGAAGTATCCCCATCGCTGGAAGGGGTTCGACTGAATGCAGGACCAATAGACCCCCGGCTCGGAGCACGGGACTCCGTCGAACTCACCGAAGGCCGTGCGCGCCTCAAAGTATTCGACGCACTCCGTGCAGTTCTCGAGCCATGGATACGTCGCCTCGTTGCGGTTGCGGAAGAGCTCGCCGTCGATGATCCACTCGAAGCCGCGAGGCTCGACGGAGTTCCTCCACGTTGAGCCGATCGCGTGCGGCGGACGACCGTCGGTCTCGATGTAGACGTCGAACGTGCGACCGAACGGAGTGCGACGCCCGAGGTCGTGAATCCATAGATCCGCGGCGAGAAGTAGTTCAATCATCATCGTCCTCCTCTTCGATTGTTCCCTCGAACGTGCCTCGCTTCATCTCCGGCCATTCGTTCCATACCTCGAGTTTCGTGATCTCGAGCGCGCCGATGGTCTCCTCTTGGTTGAGATCCCACTCGTGGACGTAGTGGAGTAAGACCTTCCGGAGCGTTTCACGAAGCATCGTCGCGGGGTTTTTCGCCATGCCTTCCTCCTCTTAGAACTGAACCAACTCGGCGTCCCAATTTCGGGAGCATAGACGGTTGGGACGATCGGTCTTTGTTTCGACGACAAGAGCGGCGGCTCCCCACTGTGAACGGTCGACGCGGTTCGCCCAATCCGGCTCGAGTGGTCCCATCGTGCCGACGTTGGCGTACCACCACGGGAGCGGGATCTTGCGAGTGCGTTGTGCTTGAGTGACCCGGATCGGTCGATGCGTGTGTCCGCGGACGAACAAGCGGTGCGCGTGTCCTCCGGTGAAGTTGGCGACCTGTAGTGCCTCGAGTTCGTCGGACGTCGCACCGGCGTCGAACCCGTGATAAAAACAGACCTGCCCGATCGAGAGGACGCCTCGCTTGCTCTTCGTATACGGGAGCTGCGTCCACCGTTGGAACTCCGGGAAGCGAGAGTCGCGTCCGAGTTCGATCATCTCTCGAAGGTCCGCCGGGATGCGTCGAGGATCACGTCGGAAGATGTTGTCGTCGTGGTTGCCCCACAACCAATAGAACCGCACCTTCTCCGGGAGCACCGACCGGATGGCCTCGAGGTAGGCGGACGCATGCCGGAACTCGTCCGCGAGCGTGTGATCGTGCTCTCCGGGATGGACCGACGCGGCGGCGGCTTCGAGCAAGTCTCCGCAGTGGACGAAGTGCGTGATCGAGTCCGCCTCGTCCGAGAGCAAGTTGAGGAGCCTCGCTTGTGCCTCNACGCTGGAGAACGGTGAGTGCGAGCACGAGATCGCGACGATCTTCGCGGTGTCGTTGTTGTGCGTGTCGTTCATCGGATCCCCTCCTCTATACGCGCGCGCGCCCGTGCGCGAGTTGCACAAGAACACGTCCCGAAACGAGAAGACCCCCGAGAGCGGGTGGATGCTCTCGAGGGCTTGGAGTATGTCCCGTTGCTGTTCTGTCTTCTCGAGATCGAGTCTCTTGCGATTCGATGGACTACGCCGTCGAGAAGTCTATCCTCGAAGCCATGTCTCCGTCGTGATCTCAAGCGACTCGATCTCTTCATCCGTGACGTATACCTCGTCTTGAAGCCTGTACGCGGTGTCGAGGATACTCCGAAGAAGCGAGACGGGNGGGTTGCTTCGCGTNCTCGGGAGCTCNTCGATGCCGATCACGCTCAACGCTCCGGTCGGATCAAGGCCGAGCATGACNAACGTGTTCCACGTCAACGCAAGAGCCACTCGTTCCTCCTCGTTCGGCTCGTCGTAGTTGATGAGACCGAGCGGTCCATCCGAGAGTCCGGCGGCTTGTGAGGCGACGAGGTGGATCTTGTCGAAGAGGTCGTTCATATCCCGAATTCGTTCTTGATCGTCCGGACGAGATACGCCTTCGGAGAGCGTGCTTTTCGGGCTTGTTCGATCGCGTTGCCGAACCATACGCGGCTCTCGAAGGTGTCTCGGGTCTCTCGGAGTTTCCGGACGATTTGGAACGCCCGGATTTGGTCTATGTCGAACTCGTCGATCATCGTCTTGGTCCATCGCAAGAACTCGTCCTCCGGGTCGTGAGCGTACGACTCTTCGTTCTCTCTTTCTTTCGATTCTTTCTTTCTGNTGAGGAACCCTTGAAGGGTCGCTTGNAGGGTCGCTTGAGGTCTTCGATGCCTTCTTCGCTCGNGCGAGTCCACCCTTGCGTCCGGACTCCCGTGCGGCCTCNCGNGCNTTGAGNGCTTCGCTNGTCGTCTCGTGCATGCGTTCGTTTCTCCGAACGCCGTCCACGATCGGGAACTTGTCCTCGATCGCTTCCCACACTTCCGGCGACATGCCGCCCGCGATTCTTGAGATCCGATCGAACTCCACCGGGAGGTCGCCGGTCAACGCTTGCGCGCAGAGGAGGCGGATGTAGCACCCGACCTCCTCCGCGCTCAAGTGACGCGTCCCGATCTCGAAGTGAGCCGGGAAGAACTTG
>FUFK010063768.1_pt1 | contig 16039 bp, 28 predicted proteins | sample 1021851 | NCBI WGS metagenome assembly FUFK01 (sample SAMEA51879418, study PRJEB19060) | metagenome | reverse complement strand
TTCTTTAATTGTTCTTGTGCAGTCATGGTGTAATTTTTTGTTACATCTAATATACAAAAAACACACGTTTTAACCTGTAAAGTTGTTATATACTTGTGAATATAACTTCTACTCTAGGGTTGATTCTGTCGAGCTCCGTAGGCAGTATTATCTCTGTCTTTACATGCTCGTCATTGTCATCCTCCCAACATCCTAGCTCAGTAACAGCATCAAGCAAAAACTTAGAACTTATAGCTACAACGTTCATCTTATCTAAACGCCTCTTAGACTGCTTAAACACCTTGTAAGTTACATCTACAGGTGTTTGTATAGTTAAGCCTTCTAACTGCTCTCTAACGGCCTCTAAATACATTTTCTTTACCTTGTTACTTACTGCATAGTGCAGATTTCTGTAGGAGTTCATGTTTATGTAAACTCTCTTATCAGCCTTAGTCTTACGAGGTATGTCAATGTATAAAGGACAAACGATCTTTACAATAGTTTTCCGCTCCATGGATTTGTCTTTGCTGGTTCAACTGTTTCTTTTACATGCGGCACATCAGCTAGTGGATCGTACAAGTCATCAACCATTACAGGGTAGCCAATCTCGTTAACCTTAAAACTAAACGTGTCAAATGAATATCCTCTAGAACGTTTACAGTTAACAGTTATCCATCCGTCATTAACCGTATTTTTTTCTAGCTGTATCTGGGTCTCACACTTCTTCTCAAGTAGGGATCCAAGGTGCCCTGTCGGCTTGTCTGACCCAAAGTTACTGTGTATTACTGTAATGATGTGGCAGTTATACTTTGCAGATAACTCCATTATCTTTTGTACACAACTGTTAGACTGCTCTAGATCGTTAACGTCAGAAACTAGATCAGCAATACCGTCTATTACGACAAGCCCTACTTCGTTACCTTGCTCTACAGTCTTTTTCATTATGTACTCCATAAACTCTACTCTAGTCTTGTATCCTACGGATCTCAAACCAAACGTGTGATAGCAACCTACTTCGCTGTCATCGTTCATATCAATAGCTCTTCGGAATACACGCTGTGCATGAAACTTGCCTTGCTCAGTATCTAAGTGAATTACACACTTATTGTCTCTGTGACCTGTAAGTTTACCACCAAATCTATTTCTACCAGTAGGAGACAAATACACAGACGTTAACAAAGATATAAAAAACGTCTTCATTGTTTTAGGCGGTGCCTGTACAAATGAGAAGTTTCCGTAAGTACCGATAGCTGTTGGGGCAGAAAAGGTGCCTTTTTTTGTTGTGTAGGTATGCTCTCCGAAGCTCAAAGCTACAGGAGGCAGATCAATAGTTTCTGACAAGTCTATAAAACAGTCTTCTTCTATTGTCTGCATAAAAGCATATTGTATTGTCTCTTGTTCTGTCATTTTGTTATGTATTCTATAGCTAGTGCAGCAATCATTACTGCGAATAGCCTAATTAGGAATTTAATAGTATCTTTCATTGCAAATAAAAAAGGGAGCCGTAGCTCCCCTAATTAATTGTTAGAAGGGCAAATCTCCAGTAGTTTCAACTACCTCAGCCTTTGGTGCTTCTACAGGAGCGTCATTGCGCTCTACAGTTACCATAGAACCGTCAGTCCATACAACTTTACCGTTGCCAATGTACTGCTTAGCCTTCTTAGCTTCTCTCTCTTCTTTTGTCTGAGAATCGTATACAGAAACGTTTTGACCAAATTGGTTGGTGTCATCGTTTACAGATACTGTGAAGTTATAGTAAGTACCCTTCTTACCTTGTACAAATTTTTCTTTTGGTAAGTCAGCTACGTTGATTGAAATGTTTAATAGTCCAGCCATTTTATTTTATTTAGATGTTAATAATTGTTTCACTTCTCCTGATAACTTGTACTTCTTCTCGATGTCAGCAATACTGCCTCCACCTTGAACAAACGCCTGTGCCTTTGCAAACTCAGGTGTACCTTTATTTAACCACTTACGGTTATCATCGTGAGTGTTTGTTGCGTCTGCATCTTTGGTGTCATCAATTAAGAATAAACCATTGAGTGCATACTTACGAGCATAAGAACTACTTGATCCGAATGATTGAGCAATGTCCATACCCTTACGATTAGGGTCGATACCAGCTTGTGCGGTAGTCTCAATACGTCCTTCACCATCAAATAGTACAGCTCTAGCCTCTACAAATGTTAGGCCACCTACTTCTTTTACTTCGTCTGTCACCATTAATGTGAGACCTGCTTGTTTAAGTAAAGGCTTGACAGCTTCGAGGATGTCTTCACAACTACGGTAGTTATATTTACCGAAATTGTTACGTTGATTCTTAGGAGCTTTTAACTCCGTTTGAACTTGTAATACTTTGTTAAAGAATGTCATAGTTATTGTTTTATAATTATTGTGCAAACATACAAAAAATAAATGATGTGTGCAAGTTTTTATTGTATTATTTATTAATTAGCTTATGTCTTAGGACTTCTAGCTTGACTTGCTCTTGTTGAGATTCGTTTAGTTTAAGGTAGTCACCCTTCTTAAATAGTCTAAACGTGACTAAGTCAAATATCTCTAACTCTCTATTGCTCATTGTCCTAATGAAGTACCGAATACTTCGTTTCTAATTACTGTCTTATACTCTTCTGGAGAGTCCTTATCCGTTAGCTCAAAGATGTAAGTCTCTAGCTGCTGAATATACTTATCGCTTTGAGCGATAGAATCTTGTAGGGCTTCGATTTGTAGGTTTTTAAATGTGATTAAATCTTTCATTGTTATTCGTTTAAAAATTTATCTATTCTGTTCTGTGCTCTATATCCTTCTAACATTGCTTTGAGCGTTGCAATCTCGTCTTCCTTACGCTGCATTGCAGCTCTAAGAAACATATTGTCATTGTGTAGTTTTACTATCTTACTGACAAACTCGTCTAAATATTCTTTATTCATATTGGTTAGGGTATGTGTTTGGTTGTAAGTCTATATCTCTTACTATATCCCAATCAAGAGTTGGTTCTTGTGGGTATGATGATATTATCTGATCACACATAGCGTCAATACCTTTAGACTCTGTGTTAACTAAATATCTGTCTTCGTTTACTACTAATACTTCTAGTGCCATAGTTTAATTATTTTGTTTGTACAAACATACGAAAAATAAATGACATGTGCAAATTATTTCCAGAATATTTGTATAGATAGTATAATAAAAGATAAAGCTACACATGTAGAAGTCTTAGCTGTAAGGCTCTCTCCTGTTAGTAGCCAAGTAAGAAATGTAAATGATATAATCCCCATAGCAAAACCTATGAGTCTAGCAGACCATAAAGCTCCGCCATAGTAACCAGCTACAAGTGCTGTAGCCTTAATGAATATGTAAGATATCAATGTACCTGTACATAGTGATACTAGCAAAGGATGATCTTTGATCCACTTGCTAATAAATTGTCCGTTGGTTTGAAACCATATAAGGACTTGCCCTATAAAGAACAAAGCCATACCTAAAAATAAACTTCTCATATCTTAGTCATTAAATTACCTTTAACTGCAAAGTATAAAGCTCTTACTACAGTGGTAGTAGCAAACGCTAAACCGCAGCCCATTTTAAATACTGACATGTCTTCTATAGATTCTCCTACACCATAGTACCATAAAGCGGCAAGTATAGCGTCACCTAAGAACATAAANAATATTGAGCCTAGCACAGCTTGTGGAGGCAATATCTTTGCTACATATAATATAGCCGCAGAGAATAATACTAGCGGCAATACTAAACTAAATCCCGTTATAAACATGCTCCGAATTTTTCTTTTAATATTTCAGATATCTCCCTGAATTTATTTAGCTTCTCGTCACTAACGTATTTTACAGTTCTTATCTCTTTGTTTAAGTCGTTTACGTAATTAGCTACAGCAGCCAAGCAATCTAGCAAATGTTTTATGTCTTTGTTGTCAGGCTTAAGTTTGTGCCAATTAATTACTATCTCACTTGCTTTACGCATGTAAGCTTCGTATGCTTGTTGTTTATTTAAGTCCATTTCTGTATTATTATTGTTAAGCCAAACATGAGAAACCATGCAGCTATTATTGTTATTGTCTTTTTCATTATAAATATATTTCTTCCATTATTTTGTCTTCTACCAATGAGATGATTCCGTAGTTTACAAATAGTTCTGTAACATCTGTNTCTTCTATGTATATAGTCTCAGCTTCAAAATACTGTGGCTCTGGAGCCATAAAGTGGTTACCAGCGTGCCCAGCTTCATAGTATCCTTCTACTGTAATTTCTACTCCTTCAAAGTTAATTGTGTGTGTCATTGTTTTAGTTTTNATTGTTATTGTTNNTGCAAACATACGAAAAATAATTCGATTTCACAAGTATATTGCAAAAAAAAGAGGCACATTTCTGTACCTCCCTTCTTAAAACAAAACAAAATGAGCACTATAATTAGTACCGTATTTTAAATTCCATAGGCTTTAAACTGTCTGTATCAAAGTAAACGTGACTCTCCTCAACACTTATCCTTGTTACTCCTCTGACTATAAGTCCTCGAATCAGCTTAAGCCTCTGTTTATTATCTGTGCAACGAACCTTAACTCCTAGTCCTACCCTATGTGGGTTCTTACTAATCAGCGGCATCTTATCGGCAGAAGGCTTACAAACGTAAGCTAAGTCAATGTAGAATCGCATACGCTCTTCTCTTGATATATCGTCTAAGATGTACACAGGCAGGCGTTCCATGAAGTTTTTGCCTGACTTAATATCACATCTACTACACTTGCATCCGAACTGACTCCAGTATAAATTCTTGAGCCCCTCCATATCGTCCTGTTTGGTGTAGTCGAAAGTATATTCTACTTTGTGATTCTTGACGTGATACATGCTGCTAATATAACAAATTAATACACATTATACAGCATAGTTATTATATACTTATTAACCTACAGGTTAAAATAAAAATATTTATAAATTATATATAAACTTACTTGCATATGTCAATTTTTTTTTGTAACTTCTTGCAATATAAGTTATATCAAAATAAGGATTTCCATAGAAATCTAAACGTAGAGAGATACAGATATAACTAAAACCAAACTTATAACGAGGTAGTTCACCAAACTGCCTCATAAATTTGTATTAAGGGATAACTATACCCTATAATAAAAAACATACCCCATAGTATAAAAGGCAGCTCTGTCGAGCTGGTGTTTTAGGGAAGATAGATGAGTGTTATATCTTTTTGTATTTTTCTAAACCTCTTGATCCGAAGTAAGCAATGTATATACCTAGTAATAATGACTTAAGTAAGTCAATCCATTCTGTAGGTACTTGCATTGTAGGATCAAAAGCATCTAAGTAAATAAGAACAACTGTAGATATAGTAAGGAATATAAGAGATAAAGGTCTAACATTCTTTGCTAGTACACTGTCACTCTTCATATCAGCCTTCCATCTACCTGTAACAGACTGCATTTCTTCTATATCCATCTGCATAACAGTAAGTGCAAACTCTCTTTCTTCTGGAGTCATACCGTTATCTTTGTCAGACAATACAGAAATAGCTGACTTTATGTCACCTGTAACTAAGCTACCTACAACCTCAGCAGCTTTAGCAAAGTTTATCTTACGAAGAAAGTTACCTACTTTAGTACCTTGTCCGCCGTTCTTAATTAAATTTGGATTTTCGTTGTTCATCTTTTATTAATTTTATAAGACCGTCTAAGTCTTCTTGAAACTGTTTATTATATAGTCTTGAAGGTACTCTTGTACCCATCATACCAGACTCTTGGTGCTCTATGTTAAACAAATCATGAGCAAGTTCGTGATACATAATCCACATTCTCTGATTATAGTCGTGCTCTAAAAATGTAGGGCTTATCCACACATAGCAGAATGTATCAATGTTCATACCTCTAGCCAAACCAGCAATACCTGTTCCGTCTAGTCTTTCTACAAACTTTACAATAGTAGGCTGGTTCTTTACCTTTATACCGTTACTCTTAAATGTAGCAATACATTTCTCGTAGTAAGGTTTTAGTATAGGATCTATCTGTTTTACGTTCTGACAAGACGTAAAAGTAAACAAACTAATCGCTATACTTAATAATACTTTATCCATTCCATCTAGCTTCATAACCTCTAATGTCAAAGTGTGTGAAAGTATTATAACGACCAATACCGCCTTTTGTTATAAACCCACCTTNCATTAGCTTGTCAAGAGCTGTAGCAACCTGTTCTGGAGTGTAACCTTCTATTACGATATCCGCCGCTTTACCTAGCATATGCTGGCTTCGGCTCGACCCCCCAATGGCTTGGTTATGTTCTGGCGACCTGTAAGCACTATTAATTCTTATTGGAGCGTCTAATTCGTCTCTAACTATTTGTAGATTTCTAGCTAGTTCTTTGACGTTTTCAAATACATTAGCTGGCATGGGTCTTCCACACTTGCTGTCAAATTCACTTATTACGAAGTTTTTTGTCATCCTTTTTTCTTTTACGCAATCTCTTAGCTCTATTTACTTTGTAGTTATGAGATTGTATGTTTTGTATTCCGCTAACTATCTGTACAACGGTGTAAACAATACCTACTATAAGGGCAATAATATGCACTATAGGTTCCACAGTAACAACCGTGATTAACCATGCAGTAGCGTTAACAATAAAGGTAGATTTGAATTCCATTAGACTATTATAACGCACTACTATGCACGCATTGCATTTTGTAGATTATACTATTTTCCTTTAGTATAGTCCGTATTAAACATATCTTTTTTAGACTGTAAATACTTCTCTAGTTTTGCAACATTAGCCTTCTTAGGCTTATACATGTTTTTTCTGTCTTTGATACTCATAGTCTTAAATATACCAGCCTCCTGTGTAGTTAATGTCCTTGTCTGGGTACATGTCTTCAGATGTATTCTGGCTGTACTCTGGGTACTTTACATTGTTTAAGCACATGTAGTCTAAGAAACGCTTAGTATAAAACTCAGCAGTATCATTCATACGTTGACCTAAGTAAGTCATGTCTTCGTGAGAAGCATTTTGTGCAGACTCTGCTATATGTTTGTGTACACCGCCATTACTCATAGAGAATGACAAGTAAGGCAACAATGTAGCCTGTGTGTACCATATAAGCATAGGCTTAATGTAATCATCTAAAAGAAGCTTGTAGTCAGCGTAAGCTGGATCAGTCTTGATCTCTCCGCTAATTACTATCTCTTGCATTTTCTTATATAGCTTACCACCTAAGTAGTTCTGGATGTTTATATCCTGAGCAACCTCAATGTACTGTACTATCTTGCTACTATCGACATTGCCATCAATAATAGACCTCTTCTTTAAATCAGTAACGCTTATAAATAGTGCCTTCATTATTCTTCTTCTTTTAGAGATTCATACTTAGAAGGAGCTGTGTGAGTATATCCTTTTTCAGAATAGTAAATGTGCTCTTCTTCGTTGTTTACTTCTACCTTCTCTCCAGTCTTAGGATTGTACATGAAGTGAGGGTACTTTGTTTCTTGCTTGTAGTCTTCTACTTCAATCGTATGAGAACTTAACTTCTCTCCAGTTTCTTCTTCTCTTTTTACTTTAGTAGAGATGTTCTCTAATTCAGTAAACTCGATAGGTTGTAGAGTTACAAAGTATAAGTCTAAGTCAATGTTGTTAAACTCTAGTATGTCACTAAGAGCGTCAATTAACTCATCCTGTATAGGTCTGATGATAACGTTATCCATAAGTACAGCAGCAGTTCTAAGCTCCTCTGCATTGTTACCAAAACCAGTATTGTCTTTGATACCTAACAATATAGGTGATACAATTCCGTGACCTAACATAATCTTTTCTCTAGCTTCGTCTGACATGAACTGATACTGAGCGTGAGCGTCAGGAAGGTGGATAGGCTCAATATCTGCCTTAGTCTCCTGTGACTCATTGAAGGCAATAATGAACTTACCAGCGTTGCTAGAACCAGAGAACTTCTCATAGATCTTACGCTCTAAGGCTGCCTGAGTTTCTTCTGGTGGTGTGCCGTTATTGAAGTTAATCAATAAACTTGGTTGCAGACCATTCTTAATATTGTTGATGTGGTAGTTAGATACTTCTTGTTCTAACGCACAGTATTGTAAACAACCATTATAATCCACAGGAGCGTAGTAATAGAATCCACTTCTGTAAGGTTTTACAATATATAATTCGTTTAGCTGACCTTTAGAACCATTACCAAATGTAGGTATTCTTTTAGGTCTGTCAGACATTTTAAGGTCTTCCCATTTAGGGTGATAGTAGTATGCTTTAATGACTCCGTCCTTACCACACTTCTCAGCTCTAAGAGTTTCCATAGGGAAGTGAGATACTTTCATTATCTTAGTCTTACGTCTGTTGTAAGTAATCTGGATTGCAGCTTGCCCTAACATTTTGTAGTCATGAGCTATACGCTTAACTACACGCTTTTTAAGAAGCTTTTTCATCTTAATGTACCCTTCCATATTCTCTTCTCTATTGGTAGCTTCTATACCTCTACCAGCAATCATGTCAACGATACCGTTAATACATCTAGAGTTCGTAGGAGAACCCATGTAGTTGTCGATTAATGTCTTAAAATAGTTATTGTCTTCTCCGTACTTTACCCAATCCTTGTTGTACTCTTCTTTTACTACAGGAGTCTGGTAGCCTGACAATTCTATTACTCTTACGTTATTACTTTCCATATTATTATTGTATATTATATATAACGATTTTATTCGTCATCGTACATGACATATTCGCTATCGTTATCATCTGACGTATCAAACGTGTACTCTGATGAGTTATCAGATAATGAGCCAGAGAACTTAACTATATCTCTAAACAAAGGAACGTTATCGCTATCCAATACTATTACAGATAGTGTAGTGTCTTCGTTTATTTGAGCGTAGTAATCAGCAGAAGTATCTAATCCAATAGCTAGCAATCCATCGCTAGTATAATTCATTAACCCCTCAATCTCAAACTGTTCCTTAGTTTCTTGATTAATTACAATTATCTTATCTGCTGTTCCAACCCTACCAGCTACGTTAAAAGCTATGTTTGGTAAATTTAATATATTTGCTATAGTCATAACTATATAACGATTTTATTCCTATATGTTCGAAAATGAAACGGCATAAAAAAAGGGCAGCATTTCTGCTACCCCTTTAATATAAAAAGAAATCTAGTTTCTTAGCTGTTCATTAACGTAGAGTCAATGTCAAATCCAGAAGCGTCACCGATAATACTTGGGTCGATGAACAAAGCTGGTCCTAATTCCTTACCTTCTAAAGCTAAAGTGTAACCGTTAAGGTCTCCCATAGCACCACCAGTAGATGTAGAAACAGAAACTTCAACACCATTTTGAGCACCAGCTAAACGGAAGTTACCGTTGTAGTCTTCAATGATGATGTGAGGTCTTCCGTAAGAAAGAAGTTTTAATTGTTTCTGAGTAGCAGCGTCTTGTACTTTAAGAACGATGTTACCAGTTTGAGTCCAAAAAGAAGTTCCGTTATCTCTTGAGTTTTCGTTAGACTCCTCAAAAGTATTGTTCTCACCTCTTAACTCAAATTTGTAAACTGTAATAGCAGAAGCTAAAGCAGTAATCTCACCGTTAGTACCGAGAGTAAGTCCGTCAAACATAGCAGAGCTAAAGTTTGCAACGTACATGTTTCTCAATCCACCAACAGATTCTTTACATGCTTCTAAACGTCCACCTGTAATATCACAAGCCATAATTAATTTATTTAAGAGTTATTATAAAATTTAATATAAGGGGAGCGTTAACTCCCCCTATTGTATTCACAAACTTATAATTAAGCTTGTGGAGTGTAAAGAACAATCTCAGATCCGATACCGTAGTTTACAGTAGCTGTGAAACGGAGTACGATTCTAACATTCTGTGAACCATCGATGTCAGCCATGTCGATAACCTTAGCTTGATTCTTGTCAGAAAGAAGTCCAGTTCCGAACATAAGGTTGCTTGATTGAGCAGCTACCATGAAGCTATCAGTAAGACCGTTAGCAATAAATAATTTTTTGCCTTCGAAGTCTAACTGAGTTTGCCCAACGTGGTAAAGGTCTTTGTAACCTAAAGCAGCTTGAGCTCTAATGTATGCACGTGCAACGTTAGGAGCGATGTAAATGTTCAAGTCTTCTTTTGAGTAGATCTCAGTGCTGATAGCGTCTACCAAATTTCCGAGCTCAGCGATAACATTGCTAGCAGTGATTCCACCAGAAGCACCAGCTACGTCAACGACAGAGTTATCGTCAGATAACAATTTAACGAAACCGTCAAATTCACCAGCGTTAGAATCTAAACCAGCCCAGATAGTTTTTTCCATCTTCTCAGCAACTTTAGCTACGACATGACCTAATAGGTAGTCAGCGAAAGCTGGAGGAAGGCTATCGTTAGCAGAGATACCCATAGATAGAGCGTCCCAATCTGAACGGAAGTCTTGTTTACATAATTGTAAGTTCACTTGGAACTCTTTTGGCTCTAAGTAACGCTCAGTAAGAGTTACTGTAGAAGTAGCATCGAAATCACATGTTCCGTCAGCGACTAAGTCACTTGAAGAAGCAATCTGCTTGATAACTTGCTTGTATTTGATGTTTGATTTTACTTCAACTCCACCTTTTTCAATGGTGTTAGGAGAAAGAAGAGCAGCAGCGATAAAGCCTTGCAATTTTTCACCAGCATAAGTTGTAGTGATGTTAGTTGTTGTTGCCATTTTAAAGCGATTTTAATTTAATTAATATTAATTGTTAAATAATTTGTTGAATACTCTATCTTTGGTTGTTTGTACTTCTTTACCTTGTCCGTACAAAAAGCCCTTCTTAGCTTCAACGTTTGATTCAGGAGAATGAGCAATCTCTTCAACTACTTCTTCCTCACTAAGTTCAACCTCCTCAGTACTCAACTGAGCTGGTACTTCTTTGTCAGATTCGTACTTATCTTTCATTAAGTTCTCCATAGCTTTCATGATCTCTTCTTTCATAGATTTCATGTCTTCTACAGTAGCGTACTTTTGAGTAGGTACTTCCTCTTCCTCTTTTTCTTCAGCCAATTCAACTTCTTCAGTAGGCTCTTCAGTTTCTTCAACTTCCTCAGTAGCTTCTTCAACTACTTCTTCAGTTTCAGTCTCCTCAGAAAGCTCAACCTCTTCAGTCTCTTCAACCTCTACTTCTTCTACTTCTTCAGTAGCCTCTTCTACTTCCTCAACAACCTCGTCTGTGATTGCTTGATTAGCAGCTTCTAGCTCTTCAGAAAGCTCAGTAGTAGCTTCTTCTACAGCTTCTGAGATAACCTCTTCAACTTCAGAAGAAAGAAAAATGTTTTGTAATTTTTCTAAGATTTCTGTTGCTTTCATAAATAAGATTTTTTATAGTTATATAACGATTTAATAAACCTTCGTTTTCTTTTTAGAACTTAAGTGACTGATAGTCTAGTCCTAAGAAAGAGTGCATGCCTTGACCTTCTTCAAAGTCTACAGCATAAGACTTCCATCCATAAGGATGTTTAGCCTCTATGACGTTTCCGTCAATATCGTATTCATCTTTAATATCCCAAAGAACATCTACATGGTACTTGTCTCCAAACACAGGAGATTGTCCCTCTGCGTCTTGTGACAACAGCACATAGCCTATACTTACTATAGTATCGTTCTTACCTTCTCTATCAAGAGCTTCTACTTTAGATTCAAATTGCTCTTTACTGTTAAATTCGTATTTACCTATTCTCATGATTATGATGTTAAGCAGATTAGTTCTTCGTCTGTTAGCCTCTCTGGGAATACTATAGTAGCTTTTATCTCTCCTTCAAGTTTCTCACTACCTGTTCCGTTTGATAAATTAATTCTATCTAGTCCTGATAAGTTGTAAACTGTTGCCTTAGTGGTCGATACTTGAGCTCCGTTAACAAATATTTTAGATTCTCCAGACTTGTATTGAATTGCAATCTTGAAGAACTCATTAGAGTTAGGTACAAAGAAATCAACGTTAATTCCAGCATTGCTTGAGTCTCTAAATGAAACTCTAAATTTATCTTCTACATTTTTTGCTCTCATCAAGAAAACTGAGTTTGTTGTAGATCCGCTACCGTCACTAATACTTATAGGCTTTGAGAAATTTCTTGATACTCTATTAAAGAATCTTAGTTCAGCGTACAATACTCCTTCTGAGTCATTTATTAGGTCTGAGTTAGCTCCAAGTCTAAAAGTATCAACTATTCTAGTAGCTGAGTTTTCAGTAGGTATATATGATGTGGAGTGAGGTAATGCCTCTACTTGAGCACCAAATAAATGTACATTAGCTACTTGCCCTCCTGTAGAATTATCTACGCTACCTGAAGAATTTGTAAGTCCAAAACCAGAAATAATATTTGACGATGGTGACTGAGTTGTTACTTTAAGTCTATACCAACCATTTTGCAAAGTGTCAAAAGAAGCAGTATGACCGCTAGTAACTTTAACAAAAGAAGCTGTATCAAAATCAAAAACAGAGTGTGGCTCTGATGATTGTTCAAATATTCTCAATCCTAAGTATCTCCAATTTCCCTTCTTAGCAAATACAGATACAGTAGCGTTTTGAGGTGTAAAACTTTGTCTTATAAAAGCAAAGCCGCTTCCACTAAACTCTACTAGGTTTGCGTCTAGCTGTCCTGTTGGAGCTAACTCTGTACTAGCTGAAACTGTAATTTCTGCATTGTGCTGCCACTCTGCATTAGTAAAGTCTTGGCTATATTTGAATAAGTTTGTAATCTGCGGTTCTGACAGCACTACACCTTTACCATTAGTGTAATCTATTCTAGGTATGTTTTGTGAAACAGTCTCTAGAACACCGTTAGGATTTATTCTAGTAGCTACACCGCTTCTCAAGTAATCCATATCTCCAGAAGCATCTACAGGTTTTATAGCTAACAAGCTACCTAGTTCATAAGCTGTTGGTGTAATTATAACTGACGCTTTGTCTAGTAAGTGTGGCATAATTTATATTTTAATTGTGTACGCAGTTTTTTAGTGCTGCTAATATATTTCTAGTTTCTTCTTCGTTTTCAAAGAACTGAGCTCTGGCTTTAAGAGGCACAAAGTATTCTGCAAAAAGGTCACCTATTCTTCTTACTTGAACTATAATATCTATATCAGATAATGTCTGGTTCGGCCCAGTACCTCTACCGTTAGATAACTTCTGTACGATTGGAGTTTCTGTTTCCAATCTTTGTAGTATTAAATTACTTATTAAAGGTAGCCTAAATTCAATAGGAGGTGTCTCAGAAACCTCTGTTAATTGTCTTACGTTAAGTATATTTGTTGTTGCCATGTTCTTTTTTTATAACATAAATTTATAACGCTAAAACGTTATTTCGTTGTACTTATAATTGTTCGTCAGAGCTTGAGCTTCCAGTAATTCTAGCCAAGCCAGATGTATTAGTTACAAGAGAGTTTCCTTGACCTGTTAGAGGCCCTATACCGTGACGGAGGGCACTATAGCCCTCCTTGCATCTGTCACAGTTATTGATTGTGTAAGTATTCTTACATGTACAGTAAAACGCTTTCATTATGATAATCCTTCTATTGTTACGTTCTGAATATCGTTAGATACCATACTAATAAGGTTTAACTTAGTGTAGTTTTGATCGTTGAAGTTAACTTGGTTTCTTATCATGTTTGAGTAAGAGTCGTTTGTTCCGTCACCCATCAACCAAACCTGAGTACCTTGTACTCCTTCATTGTTTTTAGCAAACATAGAACCAGAGTCGTAAGCACTAGCAGACTTTCTAAATGGCTGACCTACTTTGTAATCGTTAATCCATCCGATTGGATCTGTAATCATCATCTCAGCCTCAGTCTTTGTTGGCATGTCAACATCTCTTCTTAGAGTAGTTATAACCATACTAGCTACTTTACCGTGGTAGCTTCTGTTCGCACCTCTTCCACCTATAGATAGTTGACCTGTGTTAGCTCTATCCATTCTATACCCTCCAGACCAGTTACTTGCTATACTTCTGTTTCCGTCAGCGTCAGTTAGAGTTCCTATTCTAGTAGTCCATTGATTTCCAGCGTCATTCAATCTCATCAAATATATATCGAATGAATTAGCAAGGTTTGCGCTTGTAGCTTGCCCACCGCCAAATCTAGCACCATTGTGAGCAATATAAACTCCAAACCACTTATCTGTTGACAAAGAACCCCCAAGAGAACATTCGTTAATACCAGAACCATCACGCCCCCATCCAAAGTACAAGTAGCCAGCAGCACTCATTCGTAAATATATATTGTCTGCATTAGCTCCTTCACCAGCGTTCCATATATGTTGGTTACTGTTGTTTCCGTCATACTTAAATACAATAGCAGTAGCCCAAGCAGCAGAGTTAGTGTCAGCAGAAGTTCTGTTAGCTGAAGGAGCAGATACGGTTGTTGACAAACCTCTCATCATTAGAGGGTTGTAAGAACTTGATGTTGATACCTGAATAGCTCTTTCTGCACTACCTGAGAAGTCCAAAGCTTTACTCCATGGTGTTGAGTTAGTTGCTGGAGCTGCTGGTATGTCAGAGAATGTTATACCTACCATAGATACATCCAACTGACCTCCTGACTTAGTAGCGAATACTAAAGGAAGTGCACCTGATTGCTCAGCGTAGTTCTCATAAGCAGAGTATCTTTGCATTTGAGTGTAGTCGTGAGTATTAGCTAATTTATTAGCGTCTGTATCAGCCATAACAACTAAGTCTGTACCATCCCATTGAATAGCGTAGTTGTAGTATGCGTTAGTTGCAGATCCTACAGAGTTTTCATGTCTCGCTACAATATCAGAACCATCTGCCAGTGTACTCTTGTGAGCGTTTGAGCTTTGACCTTCCCAACGCATTACAGCGTCAAAGTCTACGTGTAGGTCTACTCCGCTCCAGTTAGCTGATGGACTAGGTACACCTACATAAGCTTTTTGTAATGAACTTGTCACGTTAGTTAGTACGTTAGCTTCTACCCATGACTTGCTTACAATCATTCTCTTGCCAGAAGCAAGAGTATCGTCAAGTGTAAGAACTGAGTCAGAATCTAATGTATCAGCGTCAGCCATGCTACCAGATGTAAGAGTAAATCCACTAGGTACAGTTACAGGAACAGTTAAGTTGTTTACAACAATGTCAAAGTAACCTGTGCTAGAACCATATGAGTTAGTTCTTATGACTTCTACTGTGTAGCTGTCGCTTGGGTTAGCAACGTTGTCACCTGTTACTTCAGGAGCAGTACCTATAATAGTACCATTACCTAAGTGAAATAATCCAACAGGCAAGTTGTTTATAGTTGTCAAATAATCTGTATCCATAGGTTGAGTCTGATAGTTAACAGAAGATAGTTCGTTAACGTTTAGATTTGAACCTGAGAAAGGAACAGGAACTAAGTCAGAGTTACTTAAAGATGTAATCTCTGTAAACAATACTGTCTGTCCGTCAAACACCATATTGTAAGGAGGTAGTGAACCAGCCATCTGACCGTTCTCTGGCATGTACCATGTAGTGTTGGTAGGGTCGTCAACATATACGTGAGTGTGTGATTGACCTTCACCAGCATTAAGACCAGCTAAAACTTCGTGGTAGTAGTTAGCTTCTTCTTGAGTAGCGAACAATGGGTAGTGGAATACACCATCTGGACTCTCTATGAATCTAAAGTACATTGTAGGAGCTTCAGGAGTTCTCAAGTGAACTTTAGGTTGAGTTCTTATTCTTGAGTTGTTACTCATAAGCTTTATACCTAATCTGTAAGAAGAGTTCTCTTTTGCTGCATAACTACTTCTAGCGTGTAGCTTCCATTCTCCAGCTTCATCAGCCATAGTGCTAACGTAGATATAACCATTGTCATCCAAACCTACTCTCATCTTAACAGGCTGATCACTGTTCCATTCTTCTTTCATGTCGAAGTGCTCGTTGTTGTTTATCCAAGCCTCTCCCATTCTGTATCTAGTGTCAGCACCGTATAGAGTCCATGAAGCGTGAGCATTACCAATGTGGAATCCGTGAGCCCACTGGTATCCGTAGTTAGCGTTACCTGTGTTAGTACAGAATCCAGAAGGATCTGCGT
>FUFK010055005.1_pt1 | contig 16039 bp, 33 predicted proteins | sample 1021851 | NCBI WGS metagenome assembly FUFK01 (sample SAMEA51879418, study PRJEB19060) | metagenome | reverse complement strand
AAAAGTGTCCGACCATATTAATCATAAGTCACCTTTACACTAATAAAATATTATTTCAAACGCACAAAATACTTTGTGAAAGAAAAATGCTAGGGGTGGACCAGTAACAGTAACCAGCGTGTAAGTTTTGAACCCCATACATTACTAAGAGATACTTGCAAACCTATGATGGGGTCTACCCTAGATCTATGCTCACACGGATATCACCAGCAACCTGTACCTGAGATCTATCTATCGGTTTGAATCCCGCTCGATCGAGTATGTCCTTGCTGGCTTCCAGCTGCACATACTCACTCTTCGCTCCTGTTGCTAACTTCATTACCCTACTAGCAGCAATCGTAGCATTCATTCCTAATTGCTCTGTCACACATTGCATCATGTACTGTTGCACATGAGGTTGCTTTAGAGCCTTGCTAGCAGTGACTCTACCAGAGTCACCATCAGCATACCCAGCTTCTTTAGCGGCCTGAGTGATAGAGCAACCTGTTGATACGAGTGTATCAACCAGAGCCGTTTGTTTTGGTGTTAATCTTCTATTAATAATATCTGACATTGTGTCCCTTCAGTAACCCCCCTCTCCCTCTCTCCCCCCATTACGACACCAAAACAGTAGGCTCTGTCAATATGTGACGTAGCGTCACTAGTATAGTGACGTAGAGTCATACACAAGATATAGTATTGACACCTCGTTTTGCGTATCAGGACTCTACCTTCTCTATCTCGAACAACGAGATTAGAAGAAGGTAGGTCTACCCATTGCACATGCAATGGCAGATTCGCAAAGCAACACNNGGGTTGCGNNTNGTGANNGGGTAATGACCNTTTGCCCCAGATGGGGCAAGGGGTCGGCTGCCGCTCCCGCTTTTGGCAGCCTAAATTGCCGACAGTCGACTCGCCTNATTCGTAATCTCTTCAGAGATTACTGGCGAGGAGTGGTCGAGGCAATTCACCCCAATCTACTTCGCCAAGGACATATCAGCGGAAACAAGTATCATATGTCAAAGACCACGACAGTCATTCGGACTAATCGCTAGCGGTATTGTGTCACGCAAGTGCGTGACGCATTATCGTGTTCCGAGCGATTAGTGGCTCTGACTGTCTGTCCCATTCGGGTTGGTGACGTAACGTCATACGTGGATGACGAAACGTCACCAAGTCAATGACATATGAGTTTCCTATTGATGAACTGTAGGTGTTCAATAAATCATAAGGAGAATATTATGGACAGAGTACATAATGAAGTATTCGCGATAGAAGAAATAAAAACGATAGCGCGTAAAATCGAAGATTTAAAAGTGCTATCAGAGTTTTTATATTGTCGCGAATACAGACAGCAATGGTGGTGGGACGAGCGTGAGCCAGACTTTCTTTACAAGAAAGTCGATAGTCTCATGCAAGACATGGACACCATTGCTTGTATATTGTGGGCTAAATTCGATTTCAAAACAATGTGTGCCATTACAGAAGATGATTCTGAAATAACAGAATGGTTAAAAGATACCACAATATACAAAGACAGGAAATAACCGCTAGCATTGCAAATCGAAGCGATCAAGGGAACCTCGCGCTGCGAGGTGCAAGCACCCTTGATCGAATCGATTAGCATGCTTGAGCGGACTTCGTTAATAAAACAAATCTATCAAAAGGAGAAAAGAGATGGATAAGAAACTAAGCAAAGTAATTAATAAAGAACTAACAGACGCATATGTAGGAGAAAGCAACGTAACGCTATCGCAAGCGATAGCTTGCATTTGCGCTACACTCTACGATCCGTATCAAAAACTGGACAACCAGAAAGGTACTTACGAGGAGGTCAACGCTCTGAACTATCAGCAAATGCTGTTGCTTTCATCGATGGCTAACACAATCTGGTGTCAGATCAATGACCCGACACAGAATGCCAAAGGATATTTCAAAGGTGCCAAGCACGAAGTAGCGAAGGCACAGGCATCGTTGAAGCGTCTTAACGCGGAAAACGATGGGACAGAAATATCCTTGGTGGCAATCGACAAGGCAGATGATTATCTTTCCCGACAGGAAAGTAAGCATGCCTTGCTCGATGAGATGTATCACATGTTCGCCAACTTCATGGAAGTTGCGACAGGTTATACGCATAATCCTTACGAGCCTTGGCTGCACAAGCCACAGGCTGCTAACGCAGAGCCTGACACCGAGCTAGAAGCGAGGGTCAAGGCCAAGTTAGAGGCTCGTAAGATGAAGCTTCAGACCGAAGGATACACACCAGCAAATGATGGTGTGGATGCCGTAGGTCGGGAGACAGCGTAACTAAGGGGGCTTTGCCCCCTTTTTTTACCGCTGTCAAATTGTGTGCCATGCTATGCCAGCTACGCTGGCGCATGGTCACCTTCGAGCCAACGGCTCGAGCCAAACTACAAACGTACAGCAAAATACAGCTGGGATTTTTGCCATGAAAGGAGAACGTATTATGGCTGACGAAAATGAAACTACAATTTTATCTGAAAAAGAATCAAGATTGGCAGTAGTGCTATTCGAGATTATGAAACCACAAATCAAAAAGCTTATTGATCAATTAATTATTGAGAACAATCAAAGTGTTCAAACAATAACAGATAAAACTATTGACGAACAAATTGATCGTAAGCTTGATGAAAAGAAATCATCAGAGTTTGATATTTATAATTACACTGATGGCATAGAAGAAATTATATATGATTGGATAAGATACAATCTCACACTAACAACCACAGTCGATTAAGGAGGAAACAAATGACAAGCATAAACTGTCACCAAGTAACCAAAGTAACTGTTGGAGAAAAGCAATTCAAATCTTTTCGTTCAGCAGTTGATGGTGAATTAATCACATATGAAACTATGAATATAGTTATTCATCAAGAAGATGGTCATAACATATCAATAGATATTGGTAGCCCATCTTATAAATCAATCGATCTGGTAACAGATGAATTTAAAGTGGAGGAGGTAGTATGATAATCACATACAACAAAAAGAAATACCCAGACATGACAAGCAATCAGTTGATGGCTTGGGGTGGATTGATTCCGCTTTGGGTAATGGAATGGAACTTACGCAAAGCTATGGGAGTTGATGTAACTCTGTTCGATCACCTTCATACTCAGTACGAGGCTCGTGCTGGTATGGGTATCAAGGATAGACATATGAATGGTGAGATAGATGACGAAGGTGTCTATCATTATCCTGATGACCCACCTATGCAACCATTTATGACATGGGAAACTGAAGCGGGTACAGTTTATTTCTATCCGTATTCAATCATGGGTATACCAACATTAGGTGGTAGTAATTATCAAGTAGTAAGGATGGACTAATGGCTAGATCAACACCTAAATTTACACGCAGAGACTTTGAGTTTCTTGCTGATAAAATTACACCACACTTGCATTGGCCCACAGGAATCGAAAAGATTGCTGATGAACTTGCACGAACCAATCCAAGATTTGATCGTGACAAATGGGTAAATCGTGCTACCAATGTGTGGGAAGAACATGCAATTGAACAGCTTGCTGAGTTACATCAAGCTGAAATACTTGCGGAGAGTAGAGATGACTTCGATGACGAGATCCCCTACTAAGCCTTGTCAAGAATGCGGTGGTGATGGGTACATTGAGTATGATGTACCCACACCTCACGGATTTGACAGGGATGTAGGATACATAGATAGTGCCACTGAAATTTGCGAAGAGTGCCAAGGACTTGGTATCTTTAATGATGAAGAGGATATAAATTTTTAATTGCCTAACACACGGCTGTCTCACAATTACAATGAGATGATTGAGATGCTCATTGATGCGAGACACAAACAAGGATTAAGCCAGCCGCAGCTGGCTAACATCATAGGCTGTACCGAATCATTGATTCATAAATGGGAGCAGCACAAGAGAGTGCCGTCTGGTTTCTTTCTTATGTGCTGGTTAGAGGCGTTAGGATATGACATCGAAGTCAAGAAAAAAACCAGTAACAATAACGTGCGTCAGCTGCGAAAGTAAAACGGAATGGTTTGTTGCTATACTAAAGAACAACAGTGGGAGATCGATGGAGAAGCACTGGTATGTGTGTCTTCATTGCTATGAGGAGGACAAATGGCAAACCGTAACAAGAGCAAAGGAACGTACCACGAAAANTGGTTTGTCGATTGGCTCAACAAAATCAAAGCGCAGATCAAAGCGAAACGCCAGCCCCTCTCAGGCAGTTTGGGAGGAGAATATTCTGGCGACATCAAGCTTGAAATCAAAGGACTTGAAATGGTAGGAGAGGTGAAGTATCGTGATGCAGCATCCTTCCCTAGCCCTTTCAAAGTATTAGAAGGCAGGGATATTGCTTTCTATAAAAGACGGAGAGGAACTCCGCAAACGCTAGTCATAATGAGTGGCGATAAATTTAAACAACTAATGGAGAACGACAATGGACTCTCAGAACAAACTTATCAAGAAACATCTTGAAGATGGTCATACTATTACGGCAATAGAAGCATTAGAAAGATTTAAATGCTTTCGTTTGGCATCTAGAATTACAGATCTAAAACAATCTGGTGTGCCAATAGAAAGTCAGTTTATTGAATTGCAAAATGGTAAACGAGTTAAAGAATATTGGCTTACATCTAGATCGCAATTTGAAATTGAGTTTGAAGGTTATTAAAAATGAAATCAGTAACTCGTGCTGTACAAGATGAGGTATGGTCTCAAAGTTTGAGCCGTTCCTCTCGTGAAATTTATGCTGAAGATCGAAAGAAACAGAGGGAGGCCAGCCGCAGCTGGACTCCTGATACTCTTGAGATCATGGCAAAACGTATCAAGGAACGAGAGTCAGTTGGTCACAATTATTTGTGGGGCAGACAAGCCATTGAAATGATTGACAAAAACCTACTCGATGAATCAGATCTCGATCCACACCGCAACGCATACGCTCGGCTGCTGCGCCATACATACAGCGAACCAGCAGCTGAAGCTATGCTCAAGCGGTTGATCGATCAGCATGATAAATTGAAAAGTGACGTAACGTCACAAAAATAAAATAAATTTATCACGACCCGTAAATTGTGGTAAATTTTGTGTTACAATAAAAATAAATGGAGAACGAATCATGGAACGAAAAGGTTTCATTGGTGGCAGTGACTGCACCAAAATCATGGAAGGATACTGGCTCGAACTTTGGAAGGTAAAGACAGGTCGTCAAGAACCAGAAAGCCTAGTCTTTAACTTACCAGTACAGTTGGGTCGGCACACTGAAGACTTCAACTTGAAATGGTTTGCCGTAAACGAGGGTAAACAGGTTGTTGCACATCAGCGAGAGTTTACTGGGACAGTTGGTACTGTGCCAGTCAAAGGCACAATCGATGGTGCCATAAAAGATGAAAGAAATATTATCGAGGCCAAGCACACCAATAGATTTTATGACATGGACAAGATGCTTGATCGATACATGCCACAGCTACAGTTCTACTGTCATATGGCAAAAGCAGAAGGTGTGTACCTGTCTGTTATATTTGGGAACAGTGACTGGGAGTGCATACATGTCAAGTACAACGAAGAGTATTTCAATTCTATGTGGGCAGTGGTGTCTGACTTCTGGGGTTACGTTATACGCGATGAACAGCCTGTTAATGATGAAGCCACAGGACTATCTAGACTTTCGATTGCGTTGGACGACATGGAAACACGCGATGCGTCAAGAGACAACGCATTTGTATACGCAGCAGCCAGTTACATTCAAGGATACGAAAAGAACAGGCTCTTCAAGAATGCTGAGAAAGATCTCAAGCAAATGGTCGGTGATAACGAACGAGAAGTTTTCTGCGACCAACTCACCGTCAAGCGTGACAAACGCGGACATCTTAGAATAAAAAGGAGGACGAAATGACCACAAAATCTAAGACAAACATAATCAAAATACTTATGGAAGCGAGAGCCGACATAGAACCAATCAAGAAGAGTGGCACCAATCCACACTTCGGAAACAAATACGCTACACTTGAGAGCGTAATCGAAGCAGTGACTGAGCCATTGCAAAAGCATGGCTTCCTGTTGATGCATCGAACAATATCAAACGAGCATGGCAAGTCTATCACAACAGAACTTGTGCATGAGAGTGGCGAAAGTTTTGTAACAGCCATACCCCTAGTGCTAGGCAAGAATGATATGCAAGGACTAGGCAGTGCGATTACATATGCCAGACGCTATGGCATTATGTCGTTGCTTAACTTGCCAGCTGAAGATGATGATGGTGAACAAAACAGAAAAGGTACAGCACAAAAGCTTGCACCTGTTGATGCACCGGCACCAGAAACAAAACGAAAAACCAATACTAATTGGTAATTCTTGGGAGTCCGCACGTAATTGGAATAGATAGTCGACACTGACCTTGTGCGTTATAACACCTGAGCGAGGGGGCAGGTTTCCCAAGAACCCCTCACCACAACTAAGCAAAAGGAGTCAGAAGCTTGGCAGAATACGATAATACAAATGATGGCGTGGCATTCCCACCCTTCGAAGACATGAACATGATCTTGCAAGGTAAGATGAATGTGGAGGGTCGTGACGCTAAGTGCGTAATAGTACGTAGAGTCACACAATCTGGCATGGAAATCATGGAAGTGTACGAAAAGGTGGGCGTGATGTTTAAGAATGACAACGCCAAAGACAACGCACCAGACTACACTGGTAAGTTGTACGACACAGCAGACAAGCAGATGCCTTGGACTGCACCATATACAGACAAACGACTGGCATCATGGAGAAGAATGAAGGATGGCAAACCTTACATGTCGTTCGCAATATCTGATCCACAAAATAAAAACGAAGAACAATCGAATAATAGCTTGCAAGGTGACACAATACCCTTTTAATTGGAGGCACGTTCTCCAAGAGAGTACGCTTATACTGCTCAATACTGTTAGCCTCGCGGCTCTCTTGTAACTTGCCAGCCCTTCGGGGCTGGCCTTTTTGTCAGAGGAGGAAGAATGACAATTCAATCAGCAATGAACTCGTCCAAAGGTAACGCGCTATGCACATGCAGCGTGTGCCATAAAAATTCAGTACATGTAAACGCCAAGCTTGGGCGATCAGGACAGGCCAACAAGCTTGGCGCAATAACCAACATGACAACTGTTCACAAACAACTTCGCAAACTGGGCTGGAACATTCATGGTAATGTAACAGAATGCCCAGAGTGCCAATCCAAAAGGGAGAAACCAAAGATGGTTACAACTAAAGAAGAACTTCGTCAGCCAACTAAAGAGCAGAAGCGAGAGATCGTGGCTATACTGAACGATGTCTATGATACAGAGAACGAAAGATACAAAGCAAAGAACACAGACCAAAGCGTAGCTGAAGATCTACAAGATGGTATACTCTGGGGCTGGGTCGCAGAGATAAGAGAAAGTATGTATGGGCCAGATGGAAATGAGGAAGCAACATTTCTTATTCGTGACATCAAGACATGGATTGAGATGGTCGAAGCTGCCCTCAAAGAATTCAAAGCAGAGCAAGCCAAAGCAAAAGAGCTTGAAGTTTTAATTAGTGATGGAAAAGAATTTTTAAGAAAGGCTAAACTATGACACCCCTAGAAAGAATGATAGAAGATGCTAAGATATGCAACAACAGACTGTATAAACTGGAGGGGAAAATGAACGTACACAAAAGACGCGGCAAGCTATCGAGCGGTAGTAAGCCAAAGCAGACACCGAGATCTGCTACGTTTGGTGAGGGATGGCGTAACAGCCCCCTCACTGAACGAGAAGTTGAAGACATAAAATATTTTTTNAGCAAAGGCTGGTGTCTGGGATCAACAGCAAAGATAGTTGGTGTTAGCATGAGTACAGTAAGAAAGTATGTGCATTAGCATGGATTTCTTTACAGCATTAGTATTAGTTTATCATATTAAATCTGAAGAAATTGCAACAATGGTTTGGTTTAATAACTATGAATCTTGTTACAAAGCACAATATGCAACAGATAAACTTTACAATTTAGTTAACGGTACAGAAATGTATTGCATTGAAAGTGACGTAGCGTCACGAATAGTTAAACCAAAACCAAAGCCACAATAACGTAAGCTGTGAGTGCGGACTATGACTGAAGCGCAAAACCATAATATGGGGTCAAACCACAGCAGCTAAAGCTTGTACTCCTTGCAAGTGATTTGGCACTGAGGGGTGTTCCACGACACCCCTCTTTTAATTTGTTAACTCAAAGTGTGGTGCATCGATGAATGGCCTACGACCTTGCGACCTTCGAAGATCGATGTACTCATTCATTGCGTCTTCCATTGATCCTTCGAAGTCAGCTATCGAATCGATGTGCCATGCGGCTCCCCATCTCACAGAGATGCCAAGATCTTTGGCTGCTTGCTGAATGGCATCCGCAATATCATCATAAAGATTTAGTTCCCAAGATACTCTTGACCCTATGTAAGCCACTGTATCTATTGCAATTCCTTCGAGGTGTTTACTTTTCATGGTTTGCGATGCGCCTTTGTCTACAAGTTGACGCTGTTGTTCCATTGTCCTCATTCCGCCCAGGTGTGGTATTCCAAAATCAACTTTGGTTATACCAATAGCATACTTTGCAAGAGATACCATGCGTTCATCAACTCCTTCAAGCCGATCCAAACTTCTTTGACTTAATTTAAATGTCACTTCTTAAATCCTTTCATTGTTCTAATTCCAAACGATGCAGCTATTGAAGCGTACATTGCCCAGCTAAACCATTGTGGTGCAGCTTCTAAATTCTTAAACCCTTGTTCCATGTATGGTTGCATCCAAGGCACGAAGCTTGCTAGAACTATGGCAATAAAACAAATTGTCCAAGCTTCATCTTTCCAGCTGTCTGCGCTAGCTTCGATAGCCGCCTGTTCCCAACTGATCTCACCAGTAGCAATCTTCATTTTAGTTTCTGCTTCGGCAGCTTTGACCTTTGCTTTGCTATCGATGTACGTTGTAGCTAATCCAGCTACACTTTGAAGTATTCCAATCATTCGCCTATCCTATCTGTTTTGGCTTCTTTGCCTAACCACAGTGCGAAAGATGCTGAAAGCATCGCAGTAACGAGCGATACGAACGCGCTTTGCTGTGTTGTTGGGTCATCGAGGGTCATAAACCACAAACAAACCTTCCAAGTTAAAACTATTTGGCAGAGAAAAGCCAGCCTAGGTAGTATCTTCAGCTGATCTATCGCGCTTGCTGTTAATTTTACCATCACAAACTCCTTTTGCTATGCGCCTTTCACTTGTTTGTATAACTAATTTACCATCATCTGTATACACAACAAACCTATCGTACTTAATTTCTACTAATCTCAGGGTAAATAATCCCAGATGTCTAACCAACCCATATAATGCAAATAAGCAGTAGAGCCAATAGCAGCCCCTGTGAGAAGCAAAACTATTGCAGCTACAGTAAGGCCTAACTCAGCCCTTTCCTGTGCCTCACGCCTCGCCTGAGCCTCTGCTTCACGCTTTTCTGCTAAAACTTCCCTACGAATTTTGAGCAATTCCAAGTATTTTGAGCGCCCATAGGTCTGAGTTATCCATTCTTTGAGTTCTTCTTCAGCTTCCGCAGCCTGTCGGAGTTTCGCCCAGCGATCCAACGCCGTAGCATTTGCACTTTTGCTTGATACACCTTTTTTCTGTAGAGTTTTCTTTGCTTGGTCAGTTGCGTCAAAGAATTGCCCAATCTGTTTAGACAGACCAGCTACGGACTTGCCTGTTTGAAGACCTAACTTTATTCCACTTAAAATCGTGATAGGGTCAACCATAACTACATCGAGTCTTTTCTAGAAAACTCCACAGTCTTTTCTAGTATAGCTATCCTAGATTGTAGCTTAATAATCTGCATCATATGATCTGCCATGCCACCAACATCTGACCAGATCATTTCTGTTTCTTCCCAAAGTTCTTCAAGATCATCTTCAATATCATCTAACCTGTCACTGTTAGCTAATATATCTCTCTGCATATTTACCTTATCGGAAGTATTACTTTGAGCATCGAGGATAGCAACAGTCTCTTCGAGGTTAGATATTATAGAAGCTTGCTCACTAGCGTACCAAACCATGCCACCCAAGCTAGAGCAGATTACTCCAATCACTGCTATGTTTACCTTGGGTAAATCCATTAATCAGCTTCGGCTATCTCGTTGCCGTCTTCTTTGGCCCATTCGAGGATGGCTGCATAGTGGCGGTTGTCTGTGTCAAGGGGAACAATAATAATACCATCACTACCAAAATCTGCTTTAATTGTTACATTTTGATTTGCTTCATCTTTAATATATTGTGCTGATATAATACTCATATTTTATAACTCCGCATCAACATGGCATATTATATCATAGCCAGATATATTTTTGTAAGTGCTTCCACCAAGACCGCTAGATAGATTTGCTCTCCAAGTTATACTGTCCGCACTAATTCCATCTGAATCTATAGTAAAACCTGACGTTACAGCATTTGTTCCATCATAAACTTGTGATATGCTACCCTTTGCAACTACCAAAGATGGGGTTGCACGTTTTGTTTCTTTATAAGGCAAAGAAAAATGACATTGAGTACCTGATGGATTGTGTGTTTTACCTTGTGTTCTACTAGCAGGTAAAATTACTTCGTAATATCTTCTTGCTGCGGCCAACTCATCTCTATAATTTTTATGCTCGAAGTCCGTGGCGGTGCTGCCTACTTCTAGCTGAACGCCAGTAATCTGCCAAGTTGCACCACTAGTTGCTACAACATTAGTAGCACCTGTTGGCCCACGTTTGAAACTTGTACCCCAAGCCCCTGCTGTAGTTTGAACACCACTTCCAGCACCTAAAGTCCAATAAATCCACATACCAGCATTAGTAGTTTGCAACCATGTTCCGTCTGTTGCTCCTGTAATAGTTATCGACTTACGTTCCCAAGTATTTGCCGCATCTATCGTATAAGTCCAAGCATATAACCTATCACCTTGATTATTAGAGTAAGCTCCTCCAAATGTACCAGTTAAAGAACTTTTAACATAAAAAGAAAGTGTATATTGTTTTGCAGCAGATGTACCTTGTTGAAGTACATCTGTAAGGTAACCTTCTATTGGAGTATTTATCTGATAATAATCATTAGTACCAACAGTTGTGGCTGCGGCTGAAGTTACCTTTAAAGAATTATAAAACCCAGAAGGAGCGTCTGCTACTTGTTGAACAGAATATTTACTTGCATTATTTAACCTAGCTTGAAATCTATCGAGAGTGTAGGTTTGGTCAGAAGTTGGTGTAACAGCGGAGCCGCTATTTCTTTGGTCTATGAGAGCCGCCCCATTTACAAAAAGGTTTCTGTTACTCAGCGCATTACTACTAGCACCCAAAGTATCGAGCCTAGAAGTTACTGCTGCTAAGTCTGCTATATCTCTTGCTAAACTCATTGTCTACCTCACGATGGCTTTGTAGGCCAAGTTACATCATCTAATCCAGTGACACCATCTTGCGCTGGAACATCACGCAAATCAGTTCGATATTTTTTTTGCGCGTCACTCATAGTTAAGTCGCTCGAAGCCCACCAATCTGTTTCAGCTAAACGTCTGTCACGCTCCTCACGCAGTAACCTCATTGGTTCTGCATTGACTAGCTCAGTCTTCTTGGTTGATGCTTGCGCCCATGTAACACCAAAGTCACTTGGGTTACTGCTTTCTATTGCAGAGCCATTGTCATCTGAGCCTGTTACTTTTGTAAACATCTCATTGAACTCTGCTTCTGTTGTTGGTTCACCACGAAGAACCCACTCCGTAATACCCAACTCTTGTAGTGCTGTTGCTATTGTTGTCATTTTAAACTCCGATTAAAAACCCTTGGAAAAAAGAATTGCCACCCGAACCACTAATCACATTTGCAGTTCCAACATTGAAAGCATAAACCTCAAGATAATCTGAAGAACCATTCATATAAACAGTCATTGAACCTTCTACTTGATAATCGTCTAGTGATTGGTCTGAGTGATAAAGATAAGCTGAATTTTTATAATGCGAACCATTTTTATAAAACCTAGATAATGCTGCTGTGCTTGCGCCATTAAACCAAGAAAGAGCAGAATTTATTTGATAATAACCAGCTATCGTTGGCTGAAACTTACTATTGCTGTGGTCATATTGACTAGCTGTGTCATATTCTTCTGTATTAAAAAGAACTTTTGTCCATGTAGAGTTAGAAATACTTTGGTTGCTAGACATGATAGCACTAAAAATTACAGCCTTTGGTAAAACAAAACCGTTATTGTCTATGGTTAAACCAGAAGTACCAGCCGTATTCTGTATTGCATCTACTTTTAATACTGAACTCATTGGGCTATCTCCATTAGTGTCATGTTTGTATGGGTATCCTCAAAATGTCCTCCAGCAGTAAAAGTATCTCCTCTAATCCATGCTTTATAGGTGGTGGTGCTTGTTGTTGAAGGGCTGTCTAAAAAATTAAAACCTGTCATGTATGATTTAAAATGACCGCTACTATCTCTAAAAAACGCTACTCCACTGGCACTGTCGTTACCACGAATAACAGTAGAATCTCTTTCTAAACCTAGATTACCCCTAGACTCAGCCGCACTACTGTTAATATATAACCCAAAATTACACAAAACTAATACCTTACTTGTGCTAAATTTAGGTGTAATATCTAAAGTCATTATATTAGTTTTTACTAAACTAGATGAACTATAAGAAGTGTCTGCTCCTAAACTTGTTGAAAGAACTTGAATAACATGACCAGCAGCATGAACCACTGAACCTGTCGCTGGCTGGAGAGTATCGACTTTGAGTATGCTCATTGTGCTATCTCCTCAACTGTAAACCAAGAACGAGTATCACCATTTGCTGTACCATAATTATTAAAATATAAGGTTCCAGCCCCACTTAATTTAGCCCAATATATTGCGTATGTTGTTGCACTAGTTGTGCTAGGTGAATCAACGTGCATTATTATTGGACTTGAAGATTGGTGAACTTGACCACTAGGATGTGAATAACCAGCTGAATTGTCTAATTTAGCGAGAAAAGAACCATTTTTATATAACTGAATTTGAGATATACCAGATACTTGATTACTATAAAATCCGTTCATTCCTACAGTACACTTAATTTTACTAGAAGTAGACTTTGGAGTAATAGTTAAAGTAAATCCACTTGCTACTAAACTTGTCGAAGTAGTGCTAGTATAAGCAGTTATTTCCTGAGTTAAGACTTGGACTATATGGTTAGGTGCATAAAGAGAATTGGTGCTAGGTATAATTACCTTATTAGCATCAGCCCCACTTGAAGGAGCTTGCAGTGTTTGTACCGTTAGTGTTCCCATCCTATACCACCGTTAAATTGCCAGAGACAGTAAGAGTAACACCTGATGCAATGGTAAGTGGGCCAGAGCATAGTGCGTTTTCTGTACTATCTATTGTTGTGTTTGTATTTAATTCCTGTTCATGCACCCTAAATATATCACCAGCAGCAGCCGCTGGGCCGTTAGTGCCACGCTCACCTTTGTATCTACCGCCACCTACAGCAGTGCTTAAATCAACAGCAGTGAAAATAGTAACTTCTAAAATGTCATTGAGTGCAGCCCCTGTGGTAAGCACAACATCAGAGCCGTTAGTAGCTGTGTAATCAACGCCATCTAATATTTTAACACCATTNANANATACATCTATAAANCCAGCAGTNTANCCAATCGTAGGAAACGAGGTTTGACTAGCAGTAGCAGTAAATGTTTGCCTTGTTTGGGTAGCCTGTGGAACAGGAATGTCACCAATATATCCAGCCATTATCTAATCCTTACTCTGGTGCGCTATCTTTTAAATGTTTAGCGTAAGCCGTTTTGATTGCGTCTGTGTGTACTTGTGCAGCAATAGCTTTTACATCATCGCTTTCGCCTGACGTATCGGCATCTGGTGCTACTACATGACGATGAAATGAACGGCTAATTTCTACACCGTCTTTCTTGATAACAGTTGCGGTTCTCACCTGTATCATTTTGTAATCACCGACTATCTCTATTTTGTCTTGTACTGTTTCTTCTGTTAATGCCATTATTTTTCCTTTTAATTCTTGTTACGCAACTGTGTAGGAACCACTAAAAATTATAAATTGTGTACTCATTTGCGCGCACGTTTTATGAACATTAGTTGCGTTTTTTATATGAAAAAAACTACCGCCCGACCCTACTTGAGCAACAAGCGTATCTACACTATTATTAATAATTAATGCACCATAACCATTTGCTTCTGTTGCAAAAGGAAGACCAGCAATAGACGCTCCACTACTACTAGACGTACTAGGAAAAGTTATATATGCGTGTATCGTAACATTTTTACCTATTTTTACATACTTTGCATAAGAAACAGTAAATGATAAACTATTACCACTATTGTCACTAGGCGTCCAAGTGCCATACTCGTAATCATCAAGTACTGAACTTGATGCACCACTTCCTTGAGTAGCACTAAAGTCAATACCGTAACCGTTAACCATTGCTTTGAAATGACCGTCGCTTGTTATTCTCCACCGCTCTGTAGGAGAATTGCTGTCATTTCCGTCATTAGTTTTAAACGAAAGTAACCCTTTTTCGTCATCCGAACTTCCGTCATGTGCAGCTTGTATTAAAGCTAGTGTACTTTCTTCACCGCCAGACTGTTGACCTTTGAAGATAACTTTACCTTCACGCCCACCATCTGTATCTTCATGGGTGTTATTAATAATAGTTACTTCTGGCGTAGTATCTGTAGCCGTAACGTCTTGAGCATTAGCTACAGTTGTACTTAAACTAACAGAACGTGCGCCTATATATCCAGCCATTAGGTTTGCTCCAATACACTTAGAATTGCATCTGCACTTGCCGCAGTGTCTGATGTTACAGTTATTGAATCAGAAGACTCTAGNATAATTTTACCATCCAATACTGACAAAGCAGAAGATGCTGGTATAGGAGCGTCCTTTATTACATGAACACCAGCAGCTTTAACCGTAACCTTAATTTGACTAGCAGTTGTATTAGCTATTGATAAACCAATAGTTACTGTAGTCGTTGCAAGTGGGGTAATGTAAGTAGTGGTTTCGTTAGTACCCACCGAACTGCTTGTAAAGTTTTTGAATGTATTAGCCATTTTGAGTTACCTCTATGCTACGTCATCAAGTAATGCAGCCACTATGCAAGTAACTGTGCTTGCGCTAGATATTGCGTGTACTTCAGCTACTGTTGTGTTTGGAATTTGAATAGATAAAGCCTGTCCAGCACCTACATAAAGCGCATCGCCAGCAGAAGATGAAGCTGTTCCACCATCTATTACAATGTAAACAGCATTAGATGAGTCAGTATTCTTTACATATAAGAACTTAACTTTGTCTGCTGTGTGTATTGCAACTGGTGCAGTGTCATCATCTACCGCTGCATAATCTATAAAATTACCAGCCATTAAATCTGTACTTGCGTTAGATACGCTAGTCAGTTTGTAGTACCATTTATCATTTGCGTCCGCTGGGCTAATAGTGGTTGTAGTAGAAATAGTTTGCGCTATCTCATCTGGTAACACTGTAACCTGTGAAACGACTGTTGCGTCATCTGCCATTTTTNTCTCCTATCCTAAAGCAATGGCTAAAGCTAATGCGTTATCTGCAACCACAGATACATCACTAGCAACTCCAGCAACTGTAGTAACATCAGCTGAAATTCCAGCCACCGTATTTACATTTGCTATATTCGAACCTACTAAATTTATATTTGTTTCATTAGTTGCTGCTGCTGTAACACTACTAGCAATCCCAGCAACGGTTGTTACGTTTGAAGCTATTCCAGCTACAGTTGTAACATTAGAACTTATTCCAGCTACGGTTGTAATATTTGCNGCTATGCCAGCNGCNGTAACAACATTTGCTTTAACAGCATTTAATCCTGATATAGCATCAGTAGATACTGTNCCATCNTCGATGTCAGCTAATGATGTAATATCNGCTGTAATTGCTGCAAGAGTACCAACATCTGCAATCTGTGGACCAGCTTCTGGAACACCAGTAGTTGCATTAAAGCCAA
>FUFK010037885.1_pt1 | contig 16039 bp, 17 predicted proteins | sample 1021851 | NCBI WGS metagenome assembly FUFK01 (sample SAMEA51879418, study PRJEB19060) | metagenome | reverse complement strand
AGTCCGCATCCCTACTCCCGCAACTTGCGATAACCGTAACCGTTATAAGCAAGGCTGATTGAAAATCAAATAAAGAAGATAAATAATGTTCAATCTTAGTAAAAAAGAACATTTAGGTAGTTTAACAACTACTTTAAAAAACCAAAAATATAAAACAAGAATAAGAGAAAAATATATTCTAAGCGACTCTTTCGTTTCATTGACATTCGGGAAAGAGGAAGATTTTGCACAAATAAAGCTAATCAGAAAATGGAAACGAATCTTTGGTAAATATGATATTAAAATTCTGAGTTCGGATATTCAATTAATAGAAGATTTAGAGAAGACAAATCAACTTGAAAAGAGAAAAACTTACAGATTTAATTTTATAAAAAAGAGGTTTCATAATAAGATGAATTCTGCAATTATAGCTTTTAAACTAGAGCACAAAAAAATTTATTCTTCAAAAGAAAAAATTGAACAATTGAATGAAAAAATCTCTTCAATACGGTATGATCCTATATATGAAGATAGGGTATCTAAATTTGAATTTATAAAACCTGCGATCGGAATTGAAGCAAGAGAAAACAGTATCCATCCCGCTTTTGGAATAACAGTAGGTACAAATGCTGGAGGAGGTATATTCTTATTCGATCCATTTGAAGGACAAATAGAGATAGGAACTTTTGTTAACCTAGGAGATATTTCTGTTTACGATGCCATTGAATTCGATTTCTTTGATTACAGTGATTGAAAATTTCGATTAACGCCCAGCTTATAACAACGGTTCATCGCCAATAAGCGGCACCGTAAGAAAGAAAATAATTAACTTGATCAACAAACCAATACTAAGCCGACAAACCCGCGTCCCTTACTCCGCCAACTGGCGATAACCGAGACAGTTGGCTCCAATTTTATATTAAAATTTCGTTCTTAATTAATGCCGTTTACATTCTCACATCCAGCAATAGTTTTACCATTAAAATTTATATCCAATAAATGGTTCTCATTGACCGGACTTGTAATTGGAAGTATTACTCCAGACTTTGAATATTTTATAAAAATGAAGGTCGAAAGTCATTTTAGTCATTCCATATTAGGAATATTCTATTTCGATTTACCTTTAGCAATAGTACTTACGTTTATTTTTCATAATATCGTTAGAAACCAACTAATTGAAAATTCGCCGAAAATAATTAAAGCACGAACAATAGATTTCAACAATTTCAATTGGAATCAATATTTCAAATCAAATTATTTAGTAGTGATTATATCTATTTTAGTTGGGATTAGCTCTCATATATTCTGGGATAGTTTTACACATAAAACAGGATTTTTCGTATCAGAAATAATCTATCTACAGAAGAATATAGAAATAAGAAATTACGACTTCCCTATTTATAAAATTCTACAACACTTAAGCACAATATTAGGAGGTTTAATAATTGCTTTGAGCACCTACAAATTACCTGCGAACCAAAATAAAGCAGGTATGATAAATTATAAATACTGGTTGATCTTAAGTGTAATTACAATCTTAGTATTAATCATAAGATTTTTTCTAGGATTAGATTTAAACGCTTATGGAAATATAATTGTCTCAATTATTTCAAGTATTTTAATCTCACTTATTTTTACTCCACAAGTTCTGGGAATAAAACAGAAGCCAACATCGGTTAATCGCAAATAACGGGTATTGTCGAAAAAGTGTAATTTTAGGAACCAGGAAAGAAAATAGTTAATCCGACAAGTCCGCGTCCCTAATCCCGCAACTTGCGATAACCGTAACCGTTGCCAACAATTTTAAAAACAATGACAGTAACTAAAAAATGCTTTATAATAATGCCTATTTCTGATCAAGACGGATATGAAAATGGACATTTTTCAAGAGTTTACCAACATTTGATTAAACCAGCTTGTGAAAAAGCGGGTTTCACTCCTATTAGAGCTGATGATGAAGTTAAAACAAATCACATCGTAATAGATATAATAAGAAAGATTTTAGAATCAGATTTGGTTCTTGCAGATTTAAGTGCTAAAAATCCTAATGTTATGTATGAGTTAGGAATAAGACAAGCATTTAACAAAAAAACTGTTTTAATAAAGGATAATAAGACTTCAAGAGTTTTTGATATTCAAGGATTAAGAACGATTGATTACGATGAAAATCTTCGTATCGATGAAGTTCAAAAAGTAATTAATAAAATATCAAATACACTTTCCGAAACTTATAAGTCAGGCGATGAAGAGATAAATTCCTTACTCCAATTATTATCTCTGACTCCTGCTTCTTATCCAGAAAAAGTTGAGATTTCTAAAGAATCAAATTTAGTACTTGGTGCTCTTGATGAAATTTCAAGTAGATTGTCAAAAATAGAAAACGGAAAATCTTCCAAAAAAATTACGGAGCCAACTAAATATAAAATAAACGGTTACGATTTTAAAGTTGGCGATGAAATGTACGACAGTGAGAACGGACATAAAACGATAGGAAAATTTCTATGGTTGGATGATTCAACTATTTTTTATGTAGAAGACAAAACGGACGAAGTAAAATCCATACATAAAACTGACAGTTTGTATAAAAGAATAGATTTATTACCATTTTAAAACTGTAGGCAACAACGGTTAATCGCCAATAAGCGGCAACGTTAGTAAGAAAATAATTATTTTGACCAACAAACCAATGCTAAGCCGACAAATCCGCGTCCATAACTCCACCAACTGGCGATAACCGGGACCGTTGTGCAACATATTTAATGAAAATTCAAGTTCAATTTAAAATAATTGTATTTTTGATTTGTGGAAAAAATTGGTGACATAGAAATTAGAGTTGTAGGAAAATCTGGAAATCTTGAATTAAGTCCAGAAAACTACGATATTAAGCAGATTGCATCCATTTTACAGAATGTGGAGGATTTGTTGTATCCAAATAATAAAAAAGATAGACCGATTATCACCTACGATATAAAAGAAGGATCGGTTCGCCACATTTTTAAAACTTCCATTCAAGCAGTTATTGGATTTAGTGCTTTACTTTCTCAAGTTCAAGCGCAAAACAATATTGATTTTCTAGAATTAAAAACTGCAAGGGCTTTAGAGGACATTCAAAAAATGTCTCGTCAGAAGAATTACGAATTTCAAATTAAGACTTCCTTAGAAAAGGACTATGAGTTAAAGATTAATCCAAATACAAAATTCTTCAGAACAGAAAACATTTGGTCAGATGCAGAATTTTATTTCTATGGAATATTAAAAGATGCTGGAGGAAAAAGCAAGGCTAACATACATCTAGACACAAAAGATTATGGTTATTTATCAATAGAAACTGGAGAAGAATTTTTGAAAGAAAGAGAAGAAAACCTTTTATATAAAAAGTTTGGTGTAAGAGCATCTGGAAAACAGAATATTGAAACTGGAGAGATAGATACAAAATCTTTGAAATTACTAGAATTAATAGACTACAATCCAAAATTTGATAATGATTATCTGAAAACATTAATTAATAAAGCAAAGAATAATTGGAGAGGAATAAATGCAGATGATTGGCTATTAAATATGCGAGGAGGTTATGAAGCATAGCGTTCTACTTGACACTAGTTTTTTTATTAGATTACTAAATGACGAAGATTCTCTTCATAATAATGCAGTAGGTTACTTTAAATATTTTCTAGAAAACGATGTTACCTTAAAAATTTCAACAATTTCAGTCGCAGAATATTGCGTCTTGGGTAAGTTAGAAGATTTGCCTTTAAAAAATCTTCAAATTATTCCATTCAACCTAAAAGAAGGAGAAAGAACTGGCGAATTTGCCAAGATCATTTTCAGTGAAAATAAAATTGAAACTGAAAAATTAAGTCCTAGGGCTATTATTCCAAACGATTCAAAATTATTTGCCCAAGCTGACTTAGATAAAACAATATCTCATTTTGTAACATCAGATGTAAGATCAAAAAATACTCTTGCATTATTGAAGAGAGGAGTAACTCCAAAATTTTCCATTATTTCAATTGATGTACCTCACACAGAAGCTTTCGGTATCTTAGATTTATAGAAAAAATACGTTGCACAACATCGGTTAATCGCCAATAAGNGGCACCGTTAGTAAGAAAATAATTATCTTGACCAATAATATAATACTAAGCCGACAAATCCGCGTCCCCTACTCCGCCAACTGGCGATAACCGTAACCGTTGTAGCAAATTTTTTTTATGAAAGAGGCTAACATAAAATCAAAAATCATCCAATGAAAATTTATAAAATATTGATCTATTGTACTCTTTTAATTTTGTTTTCATTCAATTCTAATGCAAAAACAGAACTAAATCAAAAGAAAACTTCTGATAGTTTAATACAAGGAAAATTTGAATTCGAACTATATTTTGCTGAATGGGGAGGAAGAATGAAAAATGGTTCTTGTGATGTAATAATTGAAGGAAATAAAATTACAGTTTTACAAAATGAGAAAACTGTATTAACAGGTGGAAAAATTCTAGCTGAAGGCTTTTTATTAAAACATGAATCTGGTAGATGGATAATTGCTAATAATGATTCAGATAAGAATGCAGAAGAAATTGGAGGTTGTTCAGGAGGTCCGATTCCAATTGATTTAGAAAAGAAAATTATAGAATGGTGCTAGGTTTATCGCAACTATTTTAAAATGCAAAAAATAGAAGATTTCATAACATCATTAATCTATGATTATCCGCTTTACACAGGCGGTTTAATTCTTATTTTTGGTGTGATCGGACTTTTATATAAGATCTATAAAAACGAATCCTTTAAAATGAAAGATTACAGCACTTCAGGTTGGAAAGGAATGATTAATTCTTATGTTTTCATAATATTGCTAATTGTACTCGGTGCCTCATTGATAATTAGTAATTAAAAAAACTTGCAACAACAACGGTTCATCGCCAATAGACGGCAACATTAAAAAGAAAATAATTAACTTGATCAACAACTTAATACTAAGCCGACAAATCCGCGTTCCTTACTCCGCCAACTGGCGATAACCGAAACCGTTGTAGCAAATTTTAATTATTATGTTTACAACTTCAAAGGCATCTAATTCTTATCAAAAGATTGTTACAAATTGAAAACCTACTAAATAAACTCCTAAACATTATGAAATTAAGAAACATCTTTTCAGTCCTATTCTTATCAATATTCATCTACAGCTGCGGTAATGATGACGATCAGATAACTCTAGAAGAAACAGAAGTATCATATGAGATTATTCAAGAAGGTAATTTTAGTGCTTCGATAGATGAGGCCGACTTAGAAGATTCTTATTTGGTATTCAAATCAGAAGAAGAGTGGATTAGATATCATAACGGACCTATTCTTAGACTTAATCCAGAACAAGCCGAAAAATTCGATCAATTAAGTTTTGACTTCAACAACAATAATTTAATTATAGTGACATCTGCCTACAGTGATTCCTGTTGTGAATCAATTAAGATCACTAATGTGTATGAAAATGAAGGACGAATCTATGTAACCTGGAAGGTTGAAGAATCTGACAACTCTCAAGAAATCGTAAGCCAATCATATATTTTATTAAAAGTAGAAAAAAGATAAATTTAGGTAATTAAAACTTGCAACAACAACGGTTAATCGCCAATAGACGGCAACATTAGTAAGAAAATAATTAACTTGACCAACAAACCAATACTAAGCCGACAAATCCGCGTCCCTTACTCCGCCAACTGGCGATAACCGTAACCGTTGTAGCAAATTTTGATGAAAGCAATTTACATATCAGTTTTTCTCATTCTTACTCTATTTTCTTGCAATGAGAAATTAGAAGAATCAAACCACGCAAAGAATATTTTTCATTATCCAAGCAAAGATATTTTCAATTCAAATTCACAAACTAAAAATATATACTTAGATAGTCTGAAAAATTATTCTCAATTATTAAGCAAGATTGATAGTATAGCTTGTAATGATTATGTTCCTGTAATAAACTATTCCGACAGTAAAAATTTATTTAAAATAGTTCCATTTTATGGTTGTTCAACAAATATGGAAATTAGTTGTCCCACTTTCCGATCTCGGATTTTTATTCAAAATGATTCAATTTTGACAAATTTCGATATTAAAAACCCAGTAGATAGTTTAGAAGTGATTCTAAAAAACATTTGCTAAATAAAGGAAAAGACTTTAATTATTCTGACTCGCCAGATAGAGCAAGTTTAGAATTATATTTCACAGATGATACTAAAAGTCAAGCTGTATAAAATTTATTAATTGAGATATCGAATAAATTTAATAAGCTAAATAATGAGAATGAGGATACTCTATATCTTAGAATGTTTTTTAGAGATAGGACGCTAAAAATGATTCCTCCTCCTCCACCTCCTAAACCTAATTCGTGAGCAAAACTTGCAACAACAACGGTTCATCGCCAATAAGCGGCAGCGTTAGAAAGAAAATAATTAACTTGACCAACAAACCAATACTAAGCCGACAAAGCCGCGTCCCCTTCTCCGCCAACTGGCGATAACCGAGACCGTTAGCCACAATTTTAATAATGAAAGCCCTAGTAATTATAATCTCCCTTTTACCGCTATTTACATTTTGTCAAGTTGATCAAACTAATGCATTAATTGATTCAAAAATTGACTTAGCATCTGAACACCCAGTCCAAAACATCTTAATACAACTAGATCATTTGAACCAAAGAAGAAGTTTTAGCGCAGGAGCAAGAATAATTGAAGAAGAATTAATTCCAGTTACAGGTAATGAGCAATTTAGAATTGCAAGTAGTACAAAACTTTTTGTATCGACAATAGTTCTCCAACTTATGGAGGAGGGAAAATTGGAGTTAGACGAAAAAGCATCAAAATATCTGAAAAATATTTCATTTCTAGATTTTCAAAACTTACATACGATAAATGATAGAAGATTTGCAGATGAAATAACCATAAAAAATTTACTTTCTCACCGAACAGGCCTAGCAGATATCTATACTGACAAAGAAGAAGAGTTTTTCGATAATTTTCTTAAGAATCCAGACAAAAGATACTCTTCAGAATTAATCATTGATTTGTACTATAATTTGGACTTAAATAAGATGTCTCATAACGAACCCAATAAAGGGTGGTATTATTCAGATATGAATTATGTACTATTGGGTTTAATAATTGAGCAAATTGAAAAAAAATCGCTAGCGCAGATTGTACGCAATAGAATATTAGAACCTCTCCAAATGAGAGAAACGTACTTCGAGTTCTATGAGAAACCTTTACAGAAACCTAATTTAATTGATCAGTATGTAGGAAATTTGAACTTTTCAAAAATGAATACTTCTTTCGATTGGTCAGGTGGAGGTTTAGTTTCCACCAATAATGATATGATAATATTCATAAAATCACTCTTTAATTCGAAACTAGTAAATCGACAGTCTTTAGAAAAAATGATAGACGTAAAATTTAGTAAAAGCAATGAGGATCGATATGGTTTAGGAATCTATGAAACAAATTACAATGGGAATATCTATTTTGGACATTATGGATTTTACGGCACGTATGTCGGATATTGTCCTGAGACTAAAACAGCTCTCTCTTATTCTATTAATCAAGCGATGACTAAATTTAGTAATCATGATTTGATTAGTGAAATTCTTGAACTAAATGAAGAGTAAAAAACTGTGGCTAACAACGGTTAATCGCCAATAAGCGGCAGCGTTAGTAAGAAAATAATTAACTTGACCAACAAACCAATACTAAGCCGACAAAGCCGCGTCCCCTACTCCGCCAACTGGCGATAACCGAGACCGTTGTAGCCAATTTTATAACATGAAAAGATTTCTAATTTTAGCAGCACTGTTGACCTTTACCGTATCAAATAGTCAATCTTTGGTTCCGGAAGTCAGCGTAAATGAACTAACTATTGGTAAATCAATTGAGATTAAATCTACAGTTTTAGAAGAAAATCGCATTCTCAATATTTATCTACCTCCAAGTTACCAAATAGATACTCTAAAATCGTATCCTGTAATCTACTTGCTCGATGGTTCTAAAGATGAAGATTTTATTCATATTACTGGAATTGTTCAATTTGATTCATTTTCCTGGATTAACATGATTCCTGAAAGTATTGTGGTTGGTATTGCCAATACTGACAGAAAAAAGGATTTTACATATCCTTCAAACAATAAATTAGATCAAAACGAATTTCCTACATCAGGAGAGTCAAAAAAATTTATAGAATTCTTAGAGAAAGAAGCGCTACCATTCGTAAACAATAAATTTAGAACTACTCAAACAAATACATTAATTGGTCAATCTTTAGGAGGACTACTTGGAACTGAGATACTTTTTAAAACACCACATTTATTTGAGAAGTATATTATAGTCAGTCCGAGTTTGTGGTGGGATGATGAAAGTCTGTTAGGAGAAGAAATAAAAGATTTTGACAGTTCTAAGCAAATTTATATTGCAGTTGGTAAAGAAGGAGAAGTGATGGAAAGAACCGCTGAAGAGTTGTTCAAAAAACTCGATACCTTAAAAAAGCTAGAAAGTAAAGTTTATTTTGATTTTTTAGAGGATAAATCACATGGAGACGCATTACATCAGGCGGTGTACAATGCATTTGAAACATTTTCTAATAAAACTGGCAACAACAACGGTTAATCGCCAATAAGCAGCACCGTTAGTAAGAAAATAATTAACTTGACCAACAAACCAATACTAAGCCGACAAATCCGCGTCCCGCACTCCGCCAACTGGCGATAACCGAGACCGTTATGTATTATGCCAAAACTTGAAAAACCCACTATGAAAAAACTTATTATCGCCCTCACACTACTCTTTATCAATCCTTTATTTAGCCAGGAAGAAGAATTTAAATCTATTGACACAAAAGAACAGAATGATCAGTGGAACACTAAATTTAAGACAGAAAATTTAGAACAGCAGATAAAATTAATCCAAGAAAGACTTATATCTGATCCGAATATATTTTATACTCCGACCAATGCTCACGGCGAAACTCAATTGCCTGACGGCTTTCAAAGCACCACTCAATACAGACCGCTATATATCTTGAAATCGCAGAACTCAGAGCCAATATTATTGGAAAGCAATATGTCCAAAGAGAGAGTTACTTTGATTAATTCGCATCTAACTGAAAATAACGTTGAGAACATATCCTTTTCAAACGATATGAAATCTCAATCTCTTTACGGAGCTAGGGCAAAAAGCGGACTAATAACAATAAATTTTTCGGATGAAAAAGTACTGGAAAAACTAGCTACTAAAGAAAGATAATTCTGCAATGGCACAATACATAACAACGGTTAATCGCCAATAAGCGGTAGCATTAGTAAGAAAATAATTATCTTGATAAACAACAAAATACTAAGCCGACAAATCCGCGTCCCTTACTCCGCCAACTGGCGATAACCGCAACATTGCCAGCAAGCTGCAGACACCACAATGAAGATCATTTTTCATTTTATAATCATTCTACTGCTAACCATTCTTACTCAGATTGGCGGAATTATATATTTAATATCATTAATATTAATCCGAGATAGAAAATTAATTCAAATTCTGACTTTTTTAGGTCTTTATTGCTTTTCAACATTTTTCCTTGTTCCAAAGATTGCTCCTTATTTTGGTAGAGAAAAAATTGAAGAATCTAAAAATGTAAAGATTCATTCTATTTTATATAAAATTGCGAATAGAAATTATGTTCGTCCNGAGNTAAATTCTATAATTCAAAAGATCGGTAATTCNATTTCCGAAAATCATCNAGGTTTAAAATTGATTATTCTAGATGCAAATTTTCCATTTCTAGATAANTTTCCATTGCTACCACATCTGAGTCATAATGATGGGAAAAAANTAGATATTTCATTAATGTATAAGAATAAAGAAGGAGAACTAACNAATGAAAAACCTTCAAATAGCGGATATGGAATTTTTGAAGGTCCATTGCAAAATGAAATTAATCAGATTGAAATTTGTAAAAATAATGGAGCTTGGCAATATGATTATCCAAANTATATAACCTTTGGAAGTAACACAGAACTACAATTTTCAAATGANGCAACAAAAGATTTAGTCAACTCTATTNTAGAAAATAGAGAAATTCAAAAGGTATTTATCGAACCTCATTTAAAAAATCGTTTAAATTTAAATAGTGAAAAAATAAGATTCCATGGTTGTAGAGCAGTAAGACATGATGATCATATTCATTTACAGATTTAGTACAGCAGCCAGCAGGCAACAACGGTTAATCGCCAATAAGCGGCACCGTTGCTATGAAAATAATTAACTTGACCAACAAATCAATACTAAGCCGACAAATCCGCGTCCCTCACTCCGCCAACTGGCGATAACCGAAACCGTTGTACGCAAGCATTGACGAAGAAGGATTTAAGAAAATAATTAATAAAAAAAACAATTATGAAATATTCAATTCTTACACTGATATTTTTCGCTCCATTATTTATAGCTGCCCAAAGTTCTGATTATAAAGTATCTTCCTATAAGACAGAAGGAACTAAGGCACCCAATACTCATTACATTGGAGAAGCTTGGTTAAATCCNNTAATTCACGATGATGAAGAATTAGGTTACAACATTACCAAAGCAACCTTCAAAGCTAACTCAACTTTAGATTGGCANAAACACGGTTCTNTTCAAGTTTTAGTNATTGTAGATGGTGAAGCNTACTATCAAGAAAAGGGTAAAAAGCCTATAATTCTAAAAGAGGGAGATGTAATTAGATGCGAAAAAGAAACTGAGCATTGGCACTCATCTACTAAAGAATGTGATGTTACATATTTAGCATTCTATAGCGGAGAAAAACCAACAGAATGGACAGAAGTCTTAACTCAAGAATATTACGATCAAGTTCCTAAAATGCTAGAAACTGAATCACAACATTAAGCAATATAAAAAATTCTAGACAAGATGATGGAAATGCAATGCCAGCGCACAACAACGGCTCATCGCAAATAACGGGTATTGTGGAAAAAGTGTAATTTTAGAAACCAGGAAAGAAAATAACTAATCCGACAAATCCGCGTCTTTACTCCCGCAACTTGCGATAGCCGAGACCGTTGTGGCCAATACTAAACAAAAATTCGAATACTAAATGAAATTTAAAAAACTACGCATTTCTAATTTCAAAGCAATAGAATTAGTTGAACTAGAATCACTAGGAGATTTAGTACTAATAGCTGGGCAAAATGGAGTTGGAAAATCCTGTATTTTCGATTGTATTAGATTATTCAAATCCAATTATGGAAGTTATAATCAAGACGAGGTTAATAATTTCTACAATGAATTTCAAGTAAGAGTTGGTAACCAATTCAATTTAGATAAATTATTCCGAGACAGAGATAAACCAATTGATATTTCAGCAACTATTGAGTTATCCGACTATGAAATTGAATATTTGAAAAGGAATGGTGAATACTTAATAAAACGATTATTATGGCGTTTGTACACTAAGAACCCTAATTATGATCCAATAGATGATATATCCAATTCAGCAGCTTCTAACCAGAGGATGTATGGGCAAAAAGTAGATCAAGAAACCAGAAAATTTATGGTTGAATTCGAGGAGCTAATTGGAAAAAATGAGTTTTATGGTAAGGTTTTAATATTTTCAGATAATACTCAGAAGGTACTATCCAATATTATATTGGAAATAATTTTCAACACTTTTAGTCCTGATGATCTCGGAATAATTGATTATCACGGAGCGCACAGAAGTTATCAAAAAGAAAATTTACAAAACTTAAATTTGAGATTTGATAATTCAAATGATCAGTATCAAAATCACGCATTATATAATTACACAAATAAATATAATAATGTAAAGACAGAAATGGCATCAAGTTATGTCAAGGCATTGATTGCAAAAGAAAGTGGTGCAACTGATCACGCACTTTTAGACTTAAATAACTCATTAAGTTCACTTTTTAATAAGTTTTTTCCCGGTAAAAGTTTCAATGGAATGGTTCCAAATGCTAATGGATCATTAGATTTTCCTGTGGAAGTAAAAACAGGTGAAAAACACGACATTACAGATTTAAGTTCAGGAGAGAAAGAAGTCTTATTTGGATATTTAAGATTAAGAAATCAAGCTCCCAAAAATTCAGTAATACTTATTGATGAACCAGAATTACATCTCAATCCGAAACTTGCTAAGAAATTACCAGAATTTTATTATGAAACAATTGGAAAAGAGCTTGGTAATCAAATTTGGTTAGTAACACATTCAGATGCAATCCTTAAAGAAGTTGCTGGTAATAAAAATTACAGTATTTTTCATATGGCCGAATCTTTAAATGACGGCCAAAATCAAACAAGGAAAATTTCTCTAGAAAATGAAGCAGAAGCTGCATTGATTGATTTAATTGGAGAATTTTCAGAATATGATCAAAACAATAAAATTGTAATTTTTGAAGGAGAGGATTCAGAATTTGACAAAACAATGACTTCTTCGTTATTTCCAGAATTTGAAAATAATACAAATTCTATATCTGCTGGAAGTAAAACCAATGTTTCTAATCTTCAAAATATTTTAAAAACTGCAGCAGATGAAGGCTTAATCTCGAAAAAATTTATTTCAATTGTTGATAAGGATTCTAGTAAAGTGATTGAAGATTTAGAAACCCTTGAATTCTCTTGGGATGCTTACCATATTGAGAATTATCTACTTAATGAAAAATATATTTTAAAGGTTTTATTAGATCTTGGTTATACCAATGAGGAATTCAACAGTGAAACAAAAATTTTGCAATGTTTAAAAGAATGTGCCAAAGAGAATCTTAAGTTTCATATACAACACGAATTAAATCAATTCGTGACATCAGAATTGCAATATTCGGTAACTACTAAAATTAATGATAGTAATCCTTTGAATGAAGAATATTTCAAAGCTGTAGAAAAAACAATTTCCGAAATTGAGTCAAAAAAATCTAATAGTCTCAGCCAAAAAGAACTTTTCAAAAAAGAAAAGATTCTATCAAACAAATTTGGGAATGCGTTGAAAAATGATTCTTGGAAAACAATTTTCAACGGGCGTAATATCTTAAAATGTTTTACCAATAAGATAAATATAATCAGGTATGAACAGTTTAGAAACCTGATTATATCTAAGATGAAAAATGAGGGCTATAAGCCAGATGGAATGAAAAAAGTTATCGATCAAATTCTAGATATAGAATAGTACTGGCCACAACAACGGTTAATCGCCAATAAGCGGCAGCCTTAGAAAGAAAATAATTAACTTGATCAACAACGAAATACTAAGCCGACAAATCCGCGTCCCTTACTCCGCCAACTGGCGATAACCGGGATCGTTATATGCTATTGCTCCGCACAATTTTAGCTACTAAGAACAATAATTCTTCTAATCCGACAAGTATGTGCATGTAAGCCTTCATCNGANAAATCCGAAGTAAGAACTTTTAGTAAATCNATAACTTACATGATTCAGATCCGAAATGAGTTTTTACATTTATCGTTCAACTAAAATTTTATGCATAAGAACACTGACTTTCAATTGAATATTTACGCTAAAGAAGTTTCAGTTTATACGGGAGAAATATTATGCGCGGCAAACTGGAGTTTCTCACGGTTCGATAAAACTACGACGGACGCTCACTCTTACGCAATGATTTCAGATAAGAAAATGATTAGAGATTTAAATTTTTAATGTTCCCGACAGCGGCAAATCTCTCGTTCTTACTCAGACGTATCGCAACAGCATATAACAACGAATATTCGCAATTGTGGCCATTTGAAATAAAATAGTATTTTTAGAAACCAAGAAACAAAAACCTAAGCCGACAAATCCGAATACGTACAACCACAACTGACGATTATTCGAAACCGTTAGCTGCAAGCCTAATTCAATGTAATCAACTAAATATGAACCCATTTCCCATTATAAAAACGGAAAGATTAGTTCTGAAAAAACTCAAAGAATCTGATTGGGAAACTGTCTTGTATTTGCGCTCTGATGAAATTGTAAATCAATTTGTCAAGAGAAAAAAGGCTGACACTCAGAAAAAAGCGCTCGAATTTATTCTAAACACAAATTTGAAAATATCCAACAATGAGTTAATTTACTGGTGCATTACTCTGAAAAATGAAACGAGAATGATAGGCTCGATCTCTTTGTGGAATTTCTCAGAGGATAGAAAAGTTGCAGAAATCGGGTATGATTTAGATCCAAAATATCAGCGAAAAGGAATTATGAATGAATCCATGATTGCGGTTCTGAATTTTGGATTTCGAAAATTAAACCTTGAGAAAATAGAAGCCTTTACTCAAAACCAAAATAAAAGTTCAATCAGTCTTTTAATTAATAATCAATTTCAATTGAACAAAGAACGATTTGATAAAGACAATGAGGATAATAGAATATTCGAACTATATAGGCCAGCAGCTAACAACGATTCATCGCAAATAACGGGTATTGCCGAAAAAGTGTAATTTAGAAAACCAATAAATAAAACGGTAAGCCGACAACTCCGCATCCTTACTCCCGTGACTTGCGATAATCGAAACCGTTGTAGCCAATTATCAAATAAATCCCAATGAAAAACATCCTACTTATTTTAATTCTACTAATTCCAACATTTATCCTTTCACAAGAAGTTGATAGTGAAATTCAAAAACTTTCAAATAAAATAGTTCCAGAATTTTGCGGATGTCTTCAAGAATATGGAATGTTTGATCCAGATGAGAAATTTGGAAATTGTTTCTCTGCTAACTTGATGAAATATGAAAAAGAATTATCTAAATTTCTTTCTGCAGATACTACTAAAATAGCTCAAGAACATAATAATAGGTTTATTGTTGATCTTTTTACAGGAATGCAGGAAAAATTGTTTAACGATTGTGATGAGTATTATTTATATATTAAAGGTTTAAAAGAAAACGCGATTAGTAAATTAAAATCGGTTGACTTTGATAAGACAATTGATTCTCTTAATAATATATCGGTTGCCCAAAGAGATAGTAAATATCACTTCGCAAAAGGTTCACTACATTTTGGAAATGAAGAATTTAACAAAGCAGAAAAAGAAATCTTAATTGGTTTAGATAAAAATCCTGACAAATATGAATTTAAAGTTCTTTTAGCCTGGATAAAGGAGGAACAGAACAATGGAAGTGCTGCAGTAGAAATTTTGGATGAAATTTTTCAACAAAGCGGTAAAGTAGAGTTCATGCTATTTAGAGAATTTGCAAAAAGAAATTTCAATCCAAAAGAAAAGAAAATTTTGAACTGTTCTGATTTCAAAACTGGGAAGTTCAAAATGGGTGGGAGTGAAAACGGAAGATTAGTTTATGTCACAAGAGATGAAAATTATCAAATTGAAACTTCTCCTGAAGACAATTCAGTAACAACAATGGAAATTGAGTGGATTGATACATGCAATTATATAGTTAAGTATATTGAGAGCACTGAAGATCATATGGATAAATATATGGGGACAGAATTGAAAGTTAGTATCCTAGAAACAGATGGCAATGTGATGAAATTTAAAGCTACTATGGATGGAGAAGATCGTGTTATGATTGACGAGATGGTTAAAATAAATTCAAGTACAAGATAACTGGCTACAACACCGCTTCATCGCAAATAACGGGTAATCTGGAAAAAGTGTATTTTAGAAAACCAATAAAGAAAACAGTAAGCCGACAAATCCGCTTCCTCACTCCCGTGACTTGCGATAAGCGAAACCGTTAGCTGCAAGCCAAATTAAAATTAATCAACTAAAAATGAACCCATTTCCCACTATAAAAACGGAAAGATTAGTTCTGAGAAAACTAAGAGAATCCGATTGGGAAACTGTCTCGTATTTGCGCTCTGATAAAATTGTGAATCAATTTGTCAAGAGAAAAAATGCTGACAATCAGGAAAAAGCGCTCGAATTTATTCTAAACACCGACTTGAAAATATCCAACAACGAATTAATTTACTGGTGTATTGCTCTAAAAAATGAAACGAAAATGATAGGCTCGATCTGTCTGTGGAATTTCTCAAAGGATAGAAAAGTTGCAGAAATTGGGTATGA
>FUFK010044316.1_pt1 | contig 16040 bp, 23 predicted proteins | sample 1021851 | NCBI WGS metagenome assembly FUFK01 (sample SAMEA51879418, study PRJEB19060) | metagenome | reverse complement strand
GGTCCCCATGGTGTAGGACCACGAGAGTCTCGCCCCATTCGAAGTGAATCCACTTTGAGAAGTTGTCAAAGACTTTTACCCGTGGCTCGTTTGCAAAGTACAGGCGCATCATCTCATTTAGCCAGAGACTCGCATCGGGATCGTGGTTGCCTCGCACATTGATCAGCCAAACTTCCTTGTGCGTCTCCAGCATACGAGTGATCAAGACTCTGAATAGATTACCCACAATGCGGATGACGCGGCCAAGCCTTCCATCGACATCGACCGGGGTTCCTCTCGCGGTCTTGTTGTCACTTGTGTTTGCATGGAGGAAGTCACCCAAGTTAATCAGTGCGCCTACTTCCGAATCACCCGCAACCGATACCAGCTTATCGACGGCTTTGATCAGCACATCCTGAGCAATGTTTGTATCCCAATCATCGCCACCCGTCTCTGGAGACCAGCAGAGCGCGTTCAGGTGATGATCTCCAATGAGGTAAGCCGATAGCCTATCTGCTTCCTTCGCCGCTTCTGGGGCTTGTACGGGCTTGTAAAGGCCATCTATCTCTTCAAGGAATCCAGCCTTGAATGCCTCAAGCGCGGCCTCAAGCATTGCCTCTTTATCAGCGACAGACTTCACCCACTGGTTAACGGGTTTCCCTTCATCATTGTACAGCGTTGAGACACCACGGACCTTGAAGACATCCGGGACCGTATGGATCATATCGTGCTTTGGCGAATAGCCCTGAGTCGCGGCGCGATCGCTGATAATCTTTAGCGTACCCTTGACCGTCTCGCGGGTAACGCCTAGCGTCCGACCAATCTCAGTCTTGTTCATACCAGACTCAAACAGTCTGACTATCTCTGCCTGTCTTTCAGTGTTGCAATACTCAAGTAAGCTCATCATCTCCCCCCGGATAGATGCTAAGTGCGCCTCCCAAATGGCACGTTGATCGAGTATTTTTCGACAAGCAGTCTACTCAAGACCTCGTAAATCTCGTTGACCTCCATAGGATTAATCTTTCTCGTGGACTCAACGCCGGTTACTGCTTTCTGGATAGGTCGCCACATGTAATCCTTAATCAGATACATAGTGGGTTCGATAGGTACGCCGTCTTTAATGACGGTCTTCATGTCCATACCGTGTGCCGCCATAACACTAGCGACCTCACGGCAATAAGCGTGGATGGCATCGTTCTGCTTTCCGGTACGGGTGACAGGGATAATCTCGTAGATATGGCCCTTGTTCTGATTAGCCCGGATGTACTCACAGAACTGATCGGCTTGGTACTTGTTGTTTACGAACCAGCGCTCGCTCATGCGGTTACTCGCTCGCCTTCAAACGTCACGTACTGCCCATACTTTTCGAGACAATATGCTCGATAGCTTTCTGATTTCATAAAGTCGTGGGTGCAATCGTCTGCAAAGCTCCAACCTTTCAGGCCGATTTTACCAGAAGTTGACTGCATTTTCTCTGCAAATGGTGACACACCCCTTTCTTGCTGGGATGCCCGGCTGAGCCATGCTTGGGCAAACCTCTTGCCATCCTTCTTACGTTTCTTTGGATTGGCGTCACACCATGCGGCCATTGCACTTAGCTCGGCAAAGATATCTACCTTTGGAAAAGCATTCTGCCAGTAGATGATCTGCTCATCGTCGGGTTCGTAGTAAGTACCGTCATTTAAAATAATCATCCACACTTCCCTTTTGATGCCGGAGCAAGCTCCGACAAATCAGTTAATTAATAATGACGAGCTATGATTACTGTATCGAATCTTGACATCTATCCGCTTGATCTGCTCTCGACCAGCGGGGCGCATCATAGAGAGGGTCAACTCCGTCTCCGACGTTCTTAGGTTCGTCGGCCTAACGCCCAGTAATCTCTGACAAATTTGAGGATGAAGGGGAACACGGAATGGTTTTGTAGTGTATAATCCATTCATCTTCTTGATTTGACCCCACGAAGATACCACGCGTCCCTCCCTTGGACAAGTGACATGGCCCTCGCGAGAGGGCCTTTTTTTTACCACTGATTGACGACCTTGAAGATCGACTTGCGATAGCGGTACTTTCCCTGCTGATCCCATACAGCAAAAATGGTTGTGTCATCATCTTTCCAACAACCTTCTTCGGTGTAATGAGCTTCAGTAAAGAAGTAAGCCCGGAGCATCGTAGGATCAGCCTCACAAACCTCATCGGTTAGGACGATCTGACCGCCTTCCCCGTTCTTGGTGTAAGCCTTGGTCCCTGCAAACGCCGGGGCCGCTAGTACAACAGTCAACAGAATTACAAACTGTTTCATGTTTCCTCCCTTTTTTTGACTAAGTGATATCTGGCGTACCGCTTGCCATCCTTCTTGGCTATCTCCGTATGTATCTTGTGACCGCTCATGCGAAGGTCATTGATACGTGCGGCCAGCCTGAAGCACCCATAGTTGTTCAGGGCGTCCATGGCTGTGATCGGGCCTTTGGTTAAGTGGTTAAGAATCTGCGCTGAATGACTCATGCTTGCTCCCTATATGGCAGATCAAGGAACGTCTCAAAGTCCATATCGAAACGCTCCGCGAAATCAACTATCCGGCCTAGGTTTGCGTCCTTGCTCTTACGCCATCTGCCAATAGTCATCTCAGTCACACCAAACTCTTCCGCCAGTTGCTTGTTACTGACACGGAATTGCTTTTGTGCTGTCCGTAGCGACAGACCAATATCAAAATGGAATGTCGTCACTGAACTGCTCTGTGGCGGCTGAGGTTGCGAGGGTGCTTCCGACGTGCTGAACGCCATCCGCATGAACTTTTGCCGGGTTGTTGAACTGGGCACTTGGGATCTCCTGTGATTGAGGTGCTTGCTGTGCGGCTTGTTTTGCGTTTGCAATTCCTGCCGAAGCCTGTTGCCGCTTGCGATTGGTGGTGTACTCATCAATGACAAGGTAATGATAGTTGCCATATTGATCCGGCTCAGACGACTTCAAAACTTCAAGAAAGCACTCTGGGTCGGTCTGCTCAGTTAGCCAAGCCAAGGCTCTAAAACGATCCACCTTGATCTTGGTCACTACCCACTCGGGAGTGCTGTCATACCTGTTTGCGTAAATGCCTTGCGGCTTCTGCTTCTTAGCCATTAGCTAGCTCCTTTCTTGCTTTGTTAAATGCGTCATTGCCTTTGCAAGCATCACGCTCTTCGGTGGTAAAGATGCCGCCCTTGGTCGGCGCTCTGAACAACGTAGCCATAGTGTCGTGGCTTATGTCGCCCCAGATAGCCGCCAACTCATCCCAGTCCTCATTGTGGATGGCACACTTGGCAAATGAGACCCAATCAAAGTTCTCTCGGACTGCTTCCATAAACTTCAGAAACTCGCCATCATTCTGCTGTTTGATAGCGCTGGCTACCTCATCGGCAGACGCATACTCAGTACCGCCAAAGCCCAGAGCCGACAGACAGCGACCGATAGCGGAAGTCTCTGCATTCTCTAGCGCACTGGTGGCGTTGATCTTGCTGGCGGCACGTACCTCTTCTGAATAACCAGTAGCCAACAAGCGACCATCGTTATCCAAGATGCTTGCCTTCATGATGACTAGCACATCGTTAGCCTCGACCAGATCGGTCGATATCGTGTAGTCGGGGTGGGCGGCCCTAAACTCTGCGACCCTTAGTGCCACGGTTTTATATTCTTTGCCGTGGATTTTTACGACGCCATTCATAGCGTTTCTCCTGCGTGTTGTGATGCGTCTCGCATCTGGGTTAAGGCATAGCCATCGGCATAGCCTGAAAGGTACATATCCGTCGCCGGATACTTCTGGCAGTTACACTCCAAGCCATCCATGAAGCCCTTGCGGAACTCACGGCTTGCGACCTGTAGCCAGTCTTTATAACGCTCGGTCAAAAAGTCCTCATCGGACCTAGATAAATCAATCACTGGTAATCCTCCCCCATGTCACGAGCGTGCTTCTCAGCTTCATCTTCGATGAGGCCGACAATCATTGACTCGGAATAGTTCCACAGCATTTCGCGGGTTTTCTGAACGACGACAGCCGGGTCAACCTCATCATTAAAGATTAGGTCTACCCATTCGATTTCACTGCCAGTCTGGTGCATTGCGGTTGGTGCAATCTCGGATGAGATTTCTTCGACATCGCACATGATCTCCCGACGTATATCGGGGTCAGTAATGTCGTGATAGTTTTCCTCCCACGAAGGGTGGTTGATCAGGATTTCATAGAAATCAAAACGTGCCATTTGTCATCTCCCTTGGTTAGTTCCACACGGAACAATAAACATATTAGGTTATGTTTTAGGGAAAAGCAAACACTTTTTGTTGTTATTTAAGAGTAAGTCCACATGACCGGAGTAGTCTTTCGGTCGTCGATATGGATGAAGGACTTGGCAACACCTATGCCGCCGAAGCCTAGCTTGAGTGCCTCATGCACGATGTTCATGCGCTCAAAGCCGTTAGACACAGCGATGTCAGCCGCGATTCCTTGGTTGTGTGTACCGGGTTCTGACTTGCGAGCCTCAGCGGGATGGGTCGCATCTCTCCAGCCAGACGTTATGCGGAATGGGAAGCCACATATTTCGCGCAACTCATCGAGCCTTGCCAAAAACTCGGGGTCCATGTTGTCACCCCCGGTTCCAGTGTGGGTGCAATCAAACTCTCGGATGTGAAAGTGCTTCATTTCTTTTTCTTGCCAGCTTTCGATAGCGCGATAGCAACAGCCTGCTTCTCTGGATAGCCTTCACCACGTAACAGGCTTATGTTCTTGCCGATGGTCTTGCGGCTTCTACCTTTCTTCAGTGGCATTACTTCCTCGCTACGTTCTTTGTTTTTTCGTAAGTTCGCAAACCACCAAGCCCGAGCATACCTAATAATACAGGCATCATCTCACCAAGATCGAGCGCAGGAACAAGTAAGGAAGAGCCAGATACACTAAGACCAAAATTTGCAACAGGCACCACAAGAAAGTTACAAGCGAGACCAAAGCAACATACCCAGCCGACAGCAGGCCGCCAGCCAGAGACAAACATCGACGCATGGCTTGCCTCTTCTTTGTTGACTTCGATCTGAGCCTTAGCAATCTCATGGGCCTGCCTCTCTGCAAGCGTGGCTATCTCATGGGCCAGACGGTTGCGCTCATCCGCATCGGCAATGAACTTATCGAGCAAGCCCGTAACCGGGCCGATCAGCTTATCTAACATAGTAGGTAGCGAGGCCAACGATCGAGGAAATCAGAATCCAAATAAAGCGCTCTGCGATCTTAACGCTCTGCTCGTTATAACCGACGATGCCCTTCACGTTATCCAAGTCACCTTCATATTCATCAAGGCGATACTCAAGCCGGTCAATGCGAGCGCTTCCTGCTGTTAGCTTCTCATCGACTCGGGCGATCATGGTCATTGCCTCGGCCAGCTTATCCAGCTTGGTTTCGATTCTGTTAAGACGTACCGCTTGATCGTCCATGGCATTATCTCTGCTTCATCTTGCCGTAGGGGTTGACCTTCTTAGGCTTTCCCATGCGCTTCATCATGCCGTCGTAAAGACTAGACTTTTTCTTTTTGCCGTAATTTTTCATCTCTTTGCTCTCTTTCGCTGTTTCAACTTCTTAACCAATTCCTCGCGGTGAAATAGCCGCTGGCTTGATTCTGTGTGCTTTGCGCCAGTATGCAAAGAGCCGTCTGGCATCTTGTGCGTGGCACCTTTGTATTCAGTGCCGTCCTTTAGATAATGAGGTACGCCCTTAGCCATTATCGGAATCTCCTAGTCTTACGTGCAACACCTGCTGGCTGTGCGGCATACTGCTCGCCCTTCTTCTTGGCTCGACGTTTAGCCCTAGTCGTAGCGGCGTACTCTGCCGAGCTTAAACTCTTGATAGCCTTCTCGGGTAGATAGCGCTCGCCTGTGGCCTTTGGTCCCTGAGTAGAGGGCTTGCCTGACTTGGTGCGCCACTTCTGCTTGGTCCAGTCCATCAAGGATCGCTGTGACTTCTTAATCACGATATCCGCCACCTTTAGCTTTGTACTGCTTGGCTAACATCTGCGCCTTACGTGCCGACCATTGGCCGGGTGCGCCGCCTTTGCCACCTGCCTTGATACGATCAAACAGGTTCTTTCTCATCGTGGGCTTTGTGTAATTCCCAGCCTTGTTGACTGTAGACTTTCTCATGCCTTCCGCGCCTTGTTGCGTCGAGAGATTGCCGCCGCTTTCTTCCTAGCATCTGCCTTTGAACTGGCACCCCATGCGTTCAATGATAACAATAAACGTGTAGGTTCGCCGTTCTTACGTTCTGGCCCCGGCATATTGCCCATGCGAGCAAGGAACGATGCCCGTCGTGGGTTGTCACCGCTCTTCACAGGACGCTTGAGGTTCATCCCTTGGGCTTTGGCTGAACGTCTACCTGCTTCGTTCAAGCCGCCTTGGGGATTCTTCCCGGCCTTACGTTGCCACGCAGGGGTCTTCATGACGACAGATAGTCAATCCACTTGCAACCGAGTCGGACCTTGCACGTACCTGATCCGAAATCGCCAGTCTTAACGCCAATGCGATAAGTCTTGCGCTCCGCCTCAAAGCCGTAGGTCTCTGTATCAGCCGTGAATGAGTCAACGTCTGTATAGTTAGAGCCGTCAACTCCAGATATCTTTTGCACTGTTACCTCAGTGCCGCCAGCAATACCAGTGACAGAGACGTTAAAGTATCCCTGTACTTGGATCGTATCGCTGAATGTGTTCTGAGCTGTAATGCTCTTTGTTACTTCGCCTGCCATGTTAGGCTCCTATGTGAATGTCCTAATAACATCGTTGAAAGTTTCGGGTGTGTAATACGGTGACTTAATGATGCTGTCAAAGGGTGACTTCTTCAAAAACACCACGTTCGATATGGTTGCATTGACTGAACCACTAACACGCGCAACGCCAATCTGTGTGCTAACGGGCGCAATGAACTGCCCCGTATATGTGCCAGTTGCAGAAATAGCAGTAGCAGTATTGCCAGAAAATACTTTGAGATTGCCGCCACTCAATGCGTCAACAGTTAATTGATAGTAAACAAGTGAATTAGTTGGAACGCTGGTACTACACAATATAGGCTGAAATGATCCATCACCTGTTAACGTGTAAGAGCCATCGCCATTATTAACCCATGCACCAAGATTTGGCGGGTTCCAGATTTCAAATCCTGTGGGGTTTTTAATTAACACTTCGCGCCACCTCAAACCAAGTTGTCCCATCACAAACCAAAGTCAGTGTATCGTCTGCCGAGCTTGTGAAGTTACCTGCCATTTTTAATCCAGTGCCATCTGTTACAGTCGCAACATCATTAAATTTAATTGTGACTCGGCGTCCATCACGCTTGCCTGANATATCGTTAAATCCAGTTGTCCCAGTGTACTTAAAGAACTCACCTTGTATTGCTATCTGCAACACGTTTGCCGTAACTGTTGAAACCGTAGTGCTTAAAACATCGCTAAGATTTGATTCGACAAATGAGTTTGCATCTCCAGCGCTGTCAACGATAGGAAGCGCCGATCCAGAAGAATCGAACGAATTGCCAGCAATTACATATTTTGTATTTGACGTAGCTGTAATGTTGATCGCTTCGGAAGCATGGTCATAAAACGAGTTGTTTATGATTGAGTTAAAGTTGCAATTGTTGTTCAGCTTAATGGCGACGTTATTGGCTACTGCTTGGCAATCAAACGCACAATTAGAAATGTTGCTTGAGTTTACGCCCTTAAATAAAACGCAACTCGTAGCGGCCTCTAATCCCCACTGGAAAAATGTGCTTGCTGATATGTTGATACCGCGTGAATTAATACACTCGATAACTACATCTCTTGCCGCCCAGAAACGGCAAGTGTTTACAGTCAATGCAGAGTCTCCAGTTGTAGCGGCATCCATATCCCAATAGATGCCTCTGGAATTATTGCGTCCAGAGTTATATGGGTCTTGTGGCGCAAAGAATGTGTTTTCTACATGAACGCCAAAGTGAGTTGTGCCTGACTGAGAGCCATGTGTTGCATAGATTCCATAGTAGCAACTATCAAATCCGCAATCGTTCATGTGCAAGGTTTCAACGCCGCCGGGATTAGTAACGTCTGTCCCCGCCGCTTGATAATACATATTGACGCCAGTGTTATAGCCATACGCAAAAACACTATCCAATACGCTCCAGCTTACTCGACCTAAATCTATAGCAATTCCATTTTCGGCAACATAACCGACCAACGAATTGGCAGCACTAACACTGCCCCGATAGGCTTGCAATGGCTGGAAGTGAACGCCATCAATGTAATCATTGTCAGTCATTGAGCCAAGCCGAATACCATAATGGATTGGGTATCCTTTACAGTTTAAGACTCGCAATAAAGCGTGATCTCGTCTTGCATCAATAGCGCTGTATGAGTTTACAAAAGCACAATCAGATACAGTTATCCCGTTGCGTGTTGGATCTACTGTAACCGTAGGCGGATATGTTGTTGGTGTGGTCGCAGTCATATCCTGATCGGGATAAACAAACGCAAATCCGCGCACCCCGCTATTGTCATACATGGTAAGCGCGGCACTTGCATAAGTATCAGCAGACGATCCGCCACCAAACTTCACATTGATTACACTACCAGTATCTAATTGCTCCCAGCCTGTACCGTTTCGGTATCTAGGATTAGGCGGATTCTCTCCACCAAATAGCGTGACGCCTTCTTTGATAATGATTCCAGAGGTTAAAGCGAAATCCCCAATAGCGCGAACGGTTGATATTTGATTGGCTCTTGCATAATCAATCGCGGCTTGGATTGCCGCGCTATCATCTGTAGTCCCATCGGCAACCGCGCCAAAGTCTCGAACATCTACGGATGCCCCAGCAATCATGCGGTTGTGTGCTTTCGTTAATGCCATATCAGCCTCTCAGTTTTGCCATTACCATCTTAATGGCGACAGTAGTGGGGAGAATAGTTTTGTACCACGGCCAGAATTTATGCCCCAAGCCTTCCATGTGTTCACGGTCAACCCATGCCTTTGTCCAGTTATCAATGTACTGATCACCATAGCGAAGTACAGCATGGCCTCCGCCGTTAGTATCACAGCCGCACATCTCAGCTTGGAAGGTAAACAGTAGCCACCAGAACTTGAGCCATGACTCCTGACAGATCACGTAGTACAGGACGGAAAGCGAATAGTCCTCGCAGTCGCCCTGATACAGCCCGGCTTCATCGGGCTTGATAACAAACCACAAGTCACGACCCATAACATCGAGCTTGTAGCTGTAGTGATTGTTGAAGTTAGTTAGGGTCATGCTATTCCTACCCAAGCCCCGCCGCGTCGAACATATAAATTGTCGTTAGTACCAGAGCCATCGGTTCGCAGGTAAATTGATCCATTCGATGAACCTATAGTGGGTGCGCCAGATCCAGCCACAACGATTGCCGCTGTATTGCTAATCTTGATTGGACCGCTCGATGTCCAGCAAGGAACGCCTGCGGCTGTTCCTCTTGAGAAAACAACATCTGTTGAGCCTGAGCCTGACCCAGCGTTGATTCCATTCGGTCTAAAAATAAATCTAGGGTTTGACTCGCCATCAACACCAATTTGCTGTGCGGCTGATCCTGCGGCACTGGCAACTAAATTAGTCATTACATCAGTAATTTTAGACTGCACAAGTTGGTCTTGGGTCTTTGATCCTAAAGCAGTAAAAAATGTGCCGCCCGAAGAGTCTTGAAATTTCTCTATATCTACAATTACGTGGTCATTGAGTCGGAATACCTTTGAGTGGTTTTCAAACAAATTATAGCCAGTAAATTGTGCGCTAATTTCTGCGCCCGACGCACCTTGACCATCAAACACGGTTGTATAACTAGCACTGCCAGCAAATGAACAAGAATCAAAAGAAAGCAACCCAGACGCTTTTCCGGTAACTGTTCGCTCCATTCGCACTAATGGCAAGTTAGCTGTTGACGTTACGCCAGTGCATGAAATATCGCACTTATCAAACTTGTTTAGTCGGCCATTGCCTTGATAGATGGTGCCATTAAAATTTGATTCATCTTTGTATCTTTCAATCATGCAACCGTAAAAGCGGTTTTGTGTGGGTACTGTAAATGCGCCCGTTGGAGACGTGCCAGTTTGTCTAAATCGCACGTTGTTTTGTGCGCCTTGATTAATCTCACATCCAATAAATCTGTTGTTTCCAGCACCATAGTCGATAGCGATATTTGACCCAGATCCCGCGCTTCCATTGAACTGAAAACCACATGATGTAAATACACAGTTTTGTGCGGCCTCTATAATCAAGCCATCACCTGCCGACTTGATAACATCAATATCACTAAATTCTCTTTCGACCGCCAAGCCTATAAACATCGGATTGGTGCTTACATCGTTACCGTCAATAGTAAAGCCTTTGCTTAGGCCGCCTCTGTTGTCGGTGCTTCGTTCGCCGTACTTAACCTTTGATCCGCTTGTTGAGCAAACGATTGTGCTAAGACCTTTACCTTCGCCAATCAAATTGACAAATGCGGGGATAGAAAGCTCGCCCGATATTTTGTATTTACCAGCAGGAAGATGAACAGACTTGCCGCCCGTAGCCACAAACGTAGTTGACGAGCTTGGCGTTGCATAAGTTAGCGCCGCCTGTATAGCCGCAGTATCATCAGTCGTGCCATCGCCAACAGCACCAAAGTCCTTGACGCTAACGCTTTCTCGTAGCTTGGTCTGTACTGTGGTCTGTACTGCGCCAGTGCCAGCGGGTGTGTAGGTGACAAGATCAGCCGTTGTCGTATTAAGGGCTGTTGTCTGCAACTTAATAACTTCAATGGACGCATTCGTTGGTGGCGCTTCTGTAAATGTTAAGGTCGAGCCAGATACCGAATACGTTGCGGCCTCTTGATAAACGCCATCAATATAAATCTGCAAGCCAGCGCCAGCCGCATCGGGAGCTGTTGATAATGTAAACGCAGTGGTTGATCCATTACCTGTGAACTGTTGGCGAGAAAGTGAAGATGCCGCACCACCGGGTGTGACAGCAACAGCGCCATCATTATCAAATTGCAGATACTTGCCAGCACGATCAGCCGCCTCGGGTAGCTCCATCGAGATAGAGTCAGAATCGGTAATAGGCTTGCGAATAGACTGTGAGAATGATCGGTTAGTCTGCTCGCCTGCCAGCCATAGATTATCGAAGTCGCTGTTTACCTCAGAGGCAAGGAAGTCACCAGAGTTTGTATAGTTCTGGGTGCGAGCGTAAGGCATATCCCGATACAGGGTCAGAATGTCGCCTGCTGTAGCGCCAGACGTTAGGGTTACGTTACCGCCATTGTCATTGCCCACGTTCGACACAGTGTAATCTGTGCCCTCTGAGAGGGTAGTGCCGTTCTTCAATACGACAATATCGTCCTTGTCTACGATCTCGAACGTATACGCAAAGACCGTCTGACCAGAAGTCGCGGTATATTGGTTACGGCTTGTGTTGTCTGCTACTGTCATAAGTCTCCAACCTCTTCCTCTATTCTATCAAAGGCTTGACGAATAAACGTAAGATTTTGATAGGGGATAAGTCTCCGCAATGCGCGGGTGTCTGATTCATTCCATCCGTCTTCTGCCAGACCAGCGTTTGCTACTCTTAGAGACGTGTCCAAAAAGCTCCCGAATGTGGGGCCAAGTAAGTTTTCCGACATACTACGTGAGGCAAATCGTGCCGCCGGGATGTCTACACCCAACAATGGGCGCATTCCAAAGTTGTTGCTCGATAGCTTCTCAAGCGTGTTGTTGATCTCCATGATGCCGCCAAGCGCACCTGATCTATCAATGCCCTCAATTACTAGCTCAACAGGATCTTCCGCGATCTCTCGCTTCGCATCCCATTGCTTGAACGAGTAGGACATCATGCCCAAGGTGGTCAGCATCAATACGCCAGCCAGAGCATTGTGATCCTGAGCCTGTAGTGCCGCGATAGTCATGCGCTGAGTCGATGCGAACATGAACGAGCGGAACTGGAAGATAGTCTTGCCCAACTCAGTAGACATAAACAGGGGCTTTTCTTGGCCGGGGACTACGATCACGCGGTCAGACTCTTTGCGAATCGCCGCGCCCCATAAAGTTTCAAGCTCAGGTGAGTCCCAATTGCGAGCATTAGAGAGCCATACGCCATCAACCTTGGTCGCGTGTTTCTTTAGCTCTGCCGCCATTGCCTGTGCGTTACCGGCATCAATACCCAAGCGAGCCAGACGCTTATCAACTTTGCCTTTCAGCAGTCCATCAATGACACTGTTCTGCATGGTTACGGCGTGAAGCTGTTTCACTCCGGTTGTCCAGTAGTCCATGAGGTTCACACGGCCAAAGTTATCAGTGGCGTACTGGATGCCACGCTCAAACGCCGTGTTGGGCTGTGTGTAGTCAGCCACATCCGAAATAATCTGCGATCGACCGCCCATCAACGCATCAACGCCAACGCCATACCGCTTGGCTTCTGCCGATGACACCTTGAATGAATTGATATTTCTAGCGAGCGGCAACAAGCCCTTTGAGAAAGTCTTGCCAATGCCTTCAGCCATGAAGATACGAGCCACATCGGGAACCGACGACGCTACGACGCCACCCATAAATCGCATATAGTTGAGGTTTCGGGACACGCGGCCAGCGCGAACCCATACGTTATCAGGATCGGGTTGAGCATAGACGCCACGCATACGGTCACGCATTGCCACGATATCGCGTATATCTGCGTCGGCCTGCTTCTTTAGTTTGATACGCTCTTTCTCAGTCTTGGCTGTACGCTGTGCTTCGGTGTACCAATCCAATATCTCTTTCTTCTGGATGGTTAAATCGAGATCGCCAAACTCTCGCACGATCTCCATATCTGTTGCCGTGTTGCGTAGGTAGTAACGGCCCAAGTCCTCGATGTCGTTATCCAAGAACTCTTCAACCATATTGTCTGGGATCTGAAATGTTCGAGACTTCAGCGGCCCACGCAGTCCAACAGTGCCATTCAGATTGTTGTTTGCAGAGCCTTCGCCAATTTTCCAATCGTAAGGAAGCCGACCATCTGGAGTGCCTTGGATGCGCTGTGCAATCTGCTCCGCAATGCGCTGATAATCCTCATCGGTTAGGTCTTTGGCCTCTTTACGCTCTGCCCGGTCGATTATTTCCTGCAATCGTGTACGCTCTGCGCCAGTAGCTTCAGCAATATCAGCTTCGGCCTTTGTCGCTTCATCGCGCAAACGCACGTCTTCATCGCGCAACCACTTCGCAGTAGTGTCGATAAACTTTGGAAGATTCGCTGATACCTTGCCTTTATTCCAACGTCGGTTCAGATAGCCAACAGCAGTGCCAACGCTTACGTCTTCGGGAAGTAAGCCAAGCTCAACCAAGTCATCCTTGATCGGGTTGTATAGTTCTGTGCGCCAGTTGTTTGCAGATTGCAGAGCCTCGGGGATTGCAGACTCTTCATTCCGCATGGCCCGTGCCACTTCTTCGTTGAACTGCCGACGACGCAGACGCCCGCCGTTCTTTCGATACTGCTTATAAATATCCAAGTGATTTTGGAGTGCCGCCGCATACTTGCCATCGTGGATCTTTGCGCGTGACTCAACAGCCGTGACGATATCGCCATCCATCTTGATGGGATTCTCTGCCAGTCGGTTAGCAACGATCCGGGTAAATGGGTTATTACTGGTTAGTGTGCGAGACAGAGGATCAAAGCCCAAAGCTTTGACCAAACCTTTTGCCGCCTTACCGCTTACCTCTACATCTGCCACGCGCTGTGCCGCGCCCACGCTCTTCTCTTGTGGAGTCGCCCGGTACTCAGGGGACAAAACACTGTCATCGCCTGTCTTTACCTTTGGCTCGACATCCATCGAATCGACAATGCCGCCAATGGCAGACGCATCGAGTGAGTTAGCAAGAGCCTTACCGCCCGCGCCCAGTACGCCGCCTAAAAGCGCCGCCGCGCCTAAGTTGATTGCAGACTCGCCATAGGTACGTGTTAGCTGTGATTGGTGCAGAGCGGCCTCTGTGACAGCTGTGGAGGCTGTTGCAACACTGCCTGTAACGACTGCCGCATCAAGGATCGAGTTTCCTGCCTTGTATGTCTTAGCAATCGCCCCGCCAATCGGTATTAGGTTAATAGGATCAGCAACACCAACAACGCCAAGGCCAACAAGGAACGACATAGCGCCACCCTTCTGGATGGTCTCCCGATCTGCTGTCTCTCTGGCATACTGTTTGCGTACTGCCTCGATCTCATCGACCGTATCGGCCAGTGCCGCATGGGATACAAACTTTTTATCTAGCTTTTCGCCTTCCGATAAGTAGTCGTAAGGGTTGAATGATTGATCATCTACGCCATCGGGCAAGCCAGATTCTTGATTAACGAATGAGCCAATTGTGTTTTCTTGACGCCACAACGCGCTTGCGATTTCAATTGCCGATGGATCTTCATCCTCGGGCGCTTCTGCAAGGTTCGTCAGCTTGTTGATCAATACGAGATCATCTGGCGCATTAACAAAAGGCATTAGTCTTTAGCCTCTCGCTCTTCGATATCCTCAATGAGCTTTGATCGCTGGCGCTTGCCAGTCTTTTCAATAGCTTCGCCGACCGTTGTTATTACTTCAGCCGCCGACCCTGCTGCTTCTCTACGGATTTCCCCGGGTAGCCGTATTGCTTCTGCAATAATCTTGCGAGAATCAGATAGGATGGTATCGGCGTAAAGCTCTGACGCGGGCACAGCCCTTCTTGGCTTACCTTTTCGTGCTTCGTATGCGGCTTTTTTTTCTTCAAACTGCTGGCGTCTATGGACAACGCTACCTTCTTCCTCTGCTAATCTGATCTCAGCCGCTAGTTCTGCTGTTTCAATTCGGAGCTTGGCTTGCTGGGCCTCAACGTCGGGGACAAAGTAGCCACTACGCTGTTGGAATACGCCATCGTCATCAAGGATAAGGACGCGATACATGGGCGATCCAGCCGCCGCTGATCGGGCTGTAGCGTCATCGGTCAACAAATAAATGTTGTCGCGGTCAAACTGAAGATTGGGGGCTTCTGCGCGGATTTCTTCATCTAACTGATCACGCATATACTCAACGCTTCCATTTACAGAGTAATACTGCTCGGGTGCGTACATCATGTCGCCGAATATGGATTGAGTGTAGTTAGACTGAATCATCTTCTCAGCTTGCGCTCTTGCCGCATCCTCATCGGAACCAGCGAGATAGTAGCTCTCAAAGATAGTTTGATACTGGCTAACCGCATTCTGGAATGATGTCGGATCAGCCTCACCAACAATGTCGCGAGTCCAGTCAACATACTTGTCGTTGTACTTCTCAGTCTTGATCTGATCACGTCGAGCCGTTACACGGTTCTGGTCAGCCGGGTCAGTTAGTTGCTGGCTAAGTCTGAGCGCCTCTTTGGGGTCCATGACTTCCATCAGCCTGACCATGTTCGATGCAAAGGCTTTTGTTTGAACATTGGTGATCTGGTCAAACATACCGGGCGTCTCATCAACGCGATCAATGAGCTGTGCCGCTTGCATAATCAACTCAGGATTGCCCGACAATAAATAGCTATTTGTCTGGTTCTTCACGGTGCTTGGAATCATGCGCGTCTTCTGAATAAAGATCGCATCGGTCAACATACGTTGCTCAGGTGTCGCACCTTCCTGTGCTGGCACGTATACCTCATCGTAATACTTGTTGATATCAGACTGATCGGGCACGTAGTAAGGATCGCGCTGATCTGTGAACTGCTTGGTGATATTGACATTGACGGCAGTGGTCTCGGCCTTTCTAGCCACGGCAGTACGTGCCGACTTCTTGAGACTTGTCATCTCACTCTGAGAAATTCGGCCCGCTGTATACCACTCGTTTGCTTGCTGATCTACGTCAACCGGGTCAAGGCTCCCGCTTGCAACCTGTACTTCGTAATCAGAAAGCTCGATACCAAATGCAGTATCTTCTTGGACTAGACGGCTTTCAAGCTGATTCAGTCTTGTCGCCATCTGCGACTCTAGCTTTGATTGCTGTTCTGGAGTCAGCCCTTCGATGGGATTGGCGGTAACGGTCGCGAGCATCTGCTTACCGTTCTCAATCCTTT
>FUFK010043394.1_pt1 | contig 16049 bp, 15 predicted proteins | sample 1021851 | NCBI WGS metagenome assembly FUFK01 (sample SAMEA51879418, study PRJEB19060) | metagenome | reverse complement strand
TACTGAATTTATTAAATGAGTTTAAATTTCATCATGGATATCACATTTGCATCATTAATTTTTGCATCTCGCACAATCCCTACAGATTTTGGATTAGTAGCGGCAGCTATTGCTGGGGCTGGAAGCTTGCTATTCATTGCTTTGAGATTTGTACCTGATGCAGGTAATTAATTTAAAGAACTATATTAAATAAAATATATTCAATTTATTTATCAACTAGATAATGAATAAATGGGTTTTGCTTGAACATAAAGTTTATTCTGATAACTCTTTCGATATTCATTACGATTTTCTCGTTGAAGACCGAATAGATTGTTTAACTTGGAAATTTTTAAAAATACCTTTAATAAATCAAGCTTCTATAGAAATTTTCAAACAGCCAAACCATAGACTTGTATGGCTATCAAGGTTAGAATATGAACTTTCTAATAATCGAGGCTTCGTAAAAAGAATAGACCATGGAATATCTAAAAATGTTTCTGAAAAGTTAGAATCTAAAAATTACCATTTCATCTTAGACGGTAAACTTCTTTATGGTTTGTTAGAAATTTCGGGTAATTTTTGTAAATTGAGCAAAAGTAATTAATACTCATTTATAAATAATCGTAATATTTCTCTTGAGAAATTTTGCGAATTAGTTATGCTTACTTAGCTGTAGAGACTTGAGATTGGTACATATCAATCAGGTCGAGTTTGAAAATTTTAAATCTTTTGGAGGAACTGTAAAAATTCCTCTTGAAGAAGGTTTTACAGTGGTTACTGGGCCTAATGGCTCTGGGAAAAGTAATATTTTAGATGGAATTTTATTTTGTTTAGGACTGGCTAATAGTAGAGGGATGAGGGCAGATAGATTACCAGATTTAATTAATAACTCTAAGTTAAAAGAGGGAAAATCATCAGAAACATACGTTTCTGTAAAATTCAATATCGAAGATTGGTCGCCCAGAGAGGATATTAAATCTTTGGAGTTAGAAGAAAATGAAATATCTATTAATAGAGGTCAAAAGGAATGGGTAGTTACAAGAAAATTGAGGCTAATGCCAGGAGGTTCTTATGCTTCAACATACACCTCTGATGGAAAACAGTGTACCTTGCAGCAAATTCAGAGAATATTAAGAGATATAAGCGTTGATCCTGATGGAAGTAACGTCGTAATGCAAGGTGATGTTACAAGAATAGTATCAATGAATAATAAGGAGNGGAGAANTCTTATAGATGAGTTAGCAGGAGTGGCATTGTTTGATACAAGAATTGAACAAACTAATGAAAAGTTAAATGATGTTTTTGAAAGACAAGAAAAATGTGAGATTTTGGAAAATGAATTGCAATCTAGTAAAAATAAGCTCGAAAAAGAATGTGAAAAAGCCAAGAGATACAAAGAATTAAAGACAAAACTATTGCAAATACAAGAGTTAGAAAAAGTCCTCATTTTTGATAGACAAGTTAAGCGTATTGAATCAATCCATCAAAAAGAAATTGAGTTTGAAAATAATAAAACTAAATTTAATAAACAAAAAGATGACATTAGTAAAGAAATCTTGGTTTTGGAAGATGAATTAAAAATTATGATTTCAGATCTCAAAGAAAAAGGAGAAGATAACTTGATAAAAGTTAATTCTGATATTGGGAGTATAAATTCAAATTTGAGAGAATTGGATAGAGTATCTAACAATAATAAAGAAGAGGGAATTAAATTAAAAAACCAAAAGGATGAGATTGCTATCTCTAAAAAAAATATTGAGTTGGAAAAGAGACAACAAGGCAATTTTGATGATTGTTATTTAAATGAATTGAATTTAAAAATAAAAGATCTTAATTCAGAATATAAGCTTTCTAGAAAAAGACTCACTGATGCGGCAGGTGAAACTGGAGAATTTTCTAAGCAAAGCATTAATATCAACAATCAATTAGAAAAAATACAATTAATCGTGGGTCCAAAAGAAGATGAGAAAAGAAAAATTGAAGAGGAGATTTCACAAAATAATATCCAAAAAGATGAAATAATCACTCAGATAAAGGGTTTTTCATTAGAAAAACAAAAATTAGAGGAATTTATTCAGACAAAAGAATCGAAATTTGATGAGCAGAGTCAAAAGCTAAACATAAAAAATACTGAAATTCATCGTTTAAAAACTGAAATTGATGTGTTAAATAAAACAAAATTAAGGTTAAATAATGAGCAATTACGTCTCGAAAAGGATTTATCAAGATTGGAGAGCAGGAAAGAAACCCTCAATGAAAGTAGAGGATCATATGCTTTGAGAATTCTTTTAGAAGCAGGTTTAGAAGGAATTCATGGGTATGTTGCTCAACTTGGAAATGTAAGTGAAAAAAATCGTTATGCGCTTGAAATTGCTGCCGGAAATAGATTAGGACAAATTGTTGTTGACAATGATAATGTTGCTTCTAAAGCAATTGAAATCTTAAAGAAAAAGAAAGCCGGCAGATTAACATTTCTCCCATTAAATAGAATTAGTAGTAGTAAAAATAATTATGCTATTACTAGATTCAACCATAATAAGGAACATGGATTTATTGATAAAGCAATTAATTTAGTCAATTTTGACGTTGTTTATGCAGATGTTTTTAAATACGTCTTTGGTGATACATTAGTTTATTCAGATTTAGAATCAGCTAAATTATCGAAGCAAAAAAATAGAATAGTTACTTTAGAGGGTGAATTATTAGAATTAAGTGGAGCCATAACAGGGGGAAGTAAGTTAAAAAAAGATTTAGCTTTTAAATTTGGAATTAATTCTGACCTGGAGGAATCAAACCCTATAAAAGAAAGATTATCAGTTATAGAAGAAGCATTAAAAAAATCTGAAAACGATTTGAGCCTAAATACTGATAGATTGGCGAACTTAAACTCTAATAGTAGTCAAATTAATGAGGAGTGTGTTTCGTTTAATAAAGAAATAGAAGTAAATAAAAAATCTATTTCAGTTTTGACGCAAAGAATCAATGATTGTAATTCAAGAGTAAATAAATTAAGTAGTTCGAATAATTTTTTAGAAAAAAACTTAGATTTAATCAAAAATGAATTAAAACCTCACAAAAAAAAGTTTGATGAATTGCAAGTTATCCTTAAACAAAATTATGAAAAGAATCAAAAATCATCATTAGTCGTACTGAATAAAGATTTTGATAATATTGACAAAACTCTTGAATTATTAATTCAAGAAAGGGATACATTGTTGCATAAAAAGAACCAATTTGCTCTAGATCAAGAACGTATTAAGAATGCACTTAAGCTGATATCTTTACAAGAAAGAAACTTGCAGCAATCAGTTAAGGAGCTTGCAGAAAACCATACTGAATGGATAAATAAAAGAGATCAACTTAAAAAAGAGCTCATAAAACTTTCTGAACAGAAAAATCTATTAGAAAAGGATCTCGGTTTATTGAGGAGAAAAAGAGATGAATTAAATTCGTCAATTTCAAATAAAAGGCAAGATCATAATAATTGTTTAATTAAATTGGAATATCTTGAGAGAGATTTAGATTCTCTTAAAGAAGAGTTGAGAAGCGAGACTATTAAGCTGGAAAATTATAAAAAAGAATTACCCAATCCTCTTCCAGATTTTGGGGAATATGAAGGGAAAAGTCTTGATTCTTTGCAATCAGAAATTTCATTTATAAAAGCAAAATTAGAAAATTTAGAACCAGTCAATATGTTAGCGTTAGATGAATTAGATGAATTATCAGAGAGATTAAACGCCCTCCAAGAAAAATTATCAATACTTTCAAAAGAGAGATCCGAGTTGTTATTGAGAATCGAGACTGTTTCTACTATGAGGCAAGAGGCATTTTTGCAGGCTTTTCAAGAGGTTGATAAACACTTTAGAGAGATCTTTGCAAATTTATCTGATGGAGATGGATTTCTTCAGCTTGAAAACCCTAATTCGCCCTTAGAAGGAGGGTTAACTTTAGTTGCTCATCCAAAAGGGAAAAATGTTCGAAGACTAGCCTCTATGTCAGGAGGTGAGAAGTCATTAACGGCATTAAGCTTTTTATTTGCTTTGCAGAAATATAAGCCTTCGCCTTTTTATGCATTAGATGAAGTTGATAGTTTTCTTGATGGTATAAACGTTGAAAGATTATCAAAATTAATCACTAATCAGTCTTCAAATGCTCAATTTATAGTCGTAAGTCATAGACGTCCTATGATAAGTGCATCTGAACGAACAATAGGTGTTGCTCAAGCAAGAGGGGCTCATACTCAAGTGGTCGGATTACCAAATGCTGCATAATCACCCTTTTTTCAATTTTTACGTCAGAATGTATAAAAGTTTTTTATGATTTTGCCTAACACATCCGCAAATAGTAATCGCAAATCTGTTCCTAGTGAACGATTGTGGTTAAGGTCAGAATTAATGGGAACTCAAGTCATTACAACCGATACGGGCAGGCGTTTAGGTGTTGTTGGTGAAGTTGTTGTTGATATTGATAGAAGAGAAGTGGTTGCATTAGGTCTTAGAGATAATCCGCTCACACGATTCTTACCTGGTTTACCCAAATGGATGCCATTAGAAAGTATAAAGCAGGTTGGTGATGTAATTTTAGTTGATTCCCTTGATTCATTAAGTGAAGGTTTTTCTCCTGAAAGATATGGAAAAGTAATCAATTGTCAAGTAATCACTGAGTCAGGACAGGTTTTGGGTAGGGTATTAGGATTCTCTTTTGATATTGAAACAGGTGATTTAATTTCTCTCGTAACGGGTGCTGTAGGGGTCCCACTGTTAGGAGAGGGTGTCTTAAGTACTTGGGAAATACCTGTAGATGAAATTGTAAGTAGTGGGACAGATAGAATTATTGTTTATGAGGGAGCAGAAGAAAAGCTTAATCAATTAAGTAGTGGGCTACTTGAAAAATTTGGAGTAGGTGGGTCTTCTTGGGAGGAAAGAGAAACAAACAGATACTCAGCTAATCTTGTCCCAGTTGAGAATCAACTGTTGTCTGGTTCAGAGTTAGAAGAACAAAATAATAATGAGCTAGAATTTAACTCAGATGCAGTTAACCAAGAAGAGTATGAAGATCAGTATGAAGAAGAACTTGAATATGTAGAAGTTGATAATAATATGGAAAAGTTGAAGAATACAAAGCAACTTTATTTAGATAATGAAGATGACATAGAATTACAAGAAGAGGATATAAAAAAAATAGATAGCGAAGAAAGTAAACGTTATGATTTACAAAAAAATCCTAGAACCAACTTGGCTTCAAAAAGACCTATTCAAAGAGCAGACGAACCCTTAGATATTGAACCTCTTGATGATAAAAATTTGTTAATTGATAAAGGCTCTCAAGAAACTTTTGAAATAGATGATCCTTGGTAAATTTAGCTTAACTTTTTAATTAAATTAAAAATAATATAAGCAAGTTTTCTTGCAGCACCAGTTCTTCCTCTTTGTTTTAACAAATCATTTTTTTGTTTTTTAAGATCATCCTTATTATTTATTAAAGAGATTGCTTCATCTGCAATTTGTTTTGGTGAATAATTACCAATTTTTTCTGGAACAATATACTTTTTTGCTTTAATATTCGGCCAAGCAAAAAATTTCTTTTTTTTGAGATACAAGTTTTTAAAAATTAAAGTTAATAATCTATTAAAAAAAGAAATTTTCCCAATTATTCCAAAAATTCCATCCCAGGCATTCATTACATTTAAATGTTGGGTTGGTAGAACAACAATCATAGGAATATTTAGAGATGCTAATTCTGCAGTATTTGCTCCAACGGTTGTTACCGCAAGTTCACATGTCTTTAAAATTTCGTGACAGGGATGCTTTTCTATCAGATAAATTTTCGTATTTTTTGTTGTGATTATGACACCATCAAAAATAGAATTTTTTAATTTTTTAATATTTTTTATTTTTGATGAATAATAATTTGAAATAGGATTTTTATCGCTTTGATAAAAAAGATATTCACTCTTATTAGTCGTTGGTGCAATTGGGATCATAAGATTAATCTTTTTATTATTTTCGGCAATTTGATCAGCTATTTCTAAAAAGAAGGGTATACCTATAGATAATTTTGCTTTTTTAGATCCTGGTAGTAATGCAATATATTTTTTTTCTAGGAATGTTGTAGATTGCTCACCATCAAGTTTTATATCCGCCATCAAATCTCCAATAATATTGCATTTAAATTTATATTTTTTTGGAAGAGATCTTTTGACTTTTTTATTCATAACAGCAATGATGTCACTGTATTGGGGCCACCTCGCAATCCATTCAGCATATGTGATATTAAAATAACCTAATCTTTTCGAAAGCAATACACTCCAGAACTGATCGCCACCAAGAAAAATAACAATTCCTTGTTTGGGCCATTTTCCATAGGAAGATGGCCTCATTAATAATCTCCAAAAATTGTTTGATTTTGTAATTACTTCAAACTTATTCCAGGAATGAGCAACTTCAAATTCTTTTCCAGTTGAATTTGGACAAGGTACCAGTACTAATCTAAGAGAAAAAATTAATTTATCATTTTTTGACAAAGAATTATTGATATCGTTTAGATTATTTATGACTGGTCTGACCCAAGTTGTTAGCTCACCTGGACCATTAGTAATAATAACAACTGCAACTGGGTTTTTTTTCATTGCAGTAAATCCAAAATACATCTATGCGGACGGCGAGACTTGAACTCGCAAGGCCAAAGCCACACGCTCCTTAGACGTGCGCGTCTACCAATTCCGCCACGTCCGCAAAGGGTTTTTGAGCAATTAAAGATGCTCAAACTATAAAATATAATACATTATTAAATGTAATTAGCATCCCGAGTCCTGAAAAAGTTTTGCTTCAATCCTTGCAGATAATACTATTAAATCTATATAGATTCATGCGAAGAAATTATATTTCTATTGCATAAAACAAAAAATTACCCATAATCTAACGTTCAAGGTTGTATTGTAAAAAAGATCTCTTAATATTCAAAAATTTATTTAATACTTTGGCAAAGTATTTTAATTTGTAAAAAATTTTGTCGCTTCAATTTTATTTTCATAATGGTTGAAAAAGTTTTAATTGCTAATCGTGGAGAAATTGCTTTGCGAATTGTGAGAAGTTGCAGAGAACTTGGCATTGCAACTGTCGCTGTTTATAGCACTGTCGATAAGAAGGCATTACATGTCCAGTTGGCAGATGAAGCTGTTTGCGTAGGAGAATCATTAAGTAACAAAAGTTACTTAAATATTCCTAATATACTCGCCGCAGCAACTTCGCGCGGAGTTGATGCTATTCATCCAGGATATGGATTTCTTGCTGAAAACGATAAATTTGCTGAAATGTGTAACGATCATGGAATAATTTTTATCGGACCATCCCCTAAAGCTATTAGATCTATGGGTGATAAATCTACCGCTAAAGAAACTATGGATATGGTTGGAGTCCCAACTGTTCCCGGAAGTAAAGGGTTATTGTCTAATATTAATGAAGCTTATGGACTGGCTGAGAAAATTGGATATCCAGTAATAATCAAAGCTACCGCTGGAGGAGGAGGAAGAGGAATGAGGTTGGTTGAAACAAAGGAAAGTTTAGAAAAAATGTTTAAAGCAGCTCAGGGAGAAGCTGAAGCTGCTTTTGGTAATGATGGTTTGTATATGGAAAAATTTATAAAGAAGCCAAGACATGTAGAAATACAAATTTTGGCAGATCGTTCAGGAAACGTAGTTCACTTAGGAGAGCGTGATTGTTCAGTGCAAAGAAGACATCAAAAATTACTTGAAGAGTCCCCTAGTCCTGCAATTAATTCTGAACTTAGAGAGAAAATGGGAAAAGCGGCTATTTCCGCGGCAAAAAGTATTGGTTATGAAGGGGCTGGTACTGTTGAATTTTTAGTTGATGCTAATGATAATTTTTATTTTATGGAAATGAATACGAGAATCCAAGTAGAACATCCAGTTACTGAGATGGTTACTGGAGTTGATCTGATAGCTGAACAAATTAAAATTGCAGGAGGAGAAAATTTACAATTTGGCCAAGACGACATTAAATTAAATGGACATGCTATTGAATGTAGGATCAATGCAGAGGATCCCTCTCATAATTTTCGTCCCTCACCTGGAAAAATTACAGGTTGGCTTCCACCTGGAGGCCCAGGCGTAAGGGTAGATAGTCATGTTTACACAGGTTATGAAATTCCTCCATTTTATGATTCCTTAATAGGTAAATTAATAGTTTGGGGTAAGGATCGCAGTACTGCAATTAAACGAATGAATAGGGCATTGAACGAATGCGCTGTTACAGGAATTCCAACAACAATTAATTTTCATCTTACTCTGCTTAATAAAACAAAATTTAAAGAAGGTAAAATCCATACTAAGTATGTAGAAGAAGAATTATTACCTAATTATTAAAAGATTAATCATGATACCTCAACTGAGGTTTTTGTATAAAGCTAATTTGATTAATCCTTGTTGACCAACTAGAATTTCCCTCAAAAAGCTTATTATACCAATCCAAATTACTGGACCTATATCAACTCCTCCGATGGGAGGAATAATTTTCTTTGTAAAATTTAAAATAGAATTAGTCGGAATGCTAATTAATAACCAGTAACCTTTATTTAATTCAATTTTAGGGTACCAAGAAAGAATTAATCTTATTAAAAAAACAATTGTTAGGAATGATAGAAAAATTCCTAATGTAATATCTAAAACTTGGAGATAATTTTTAAGCAATGAAATCACAAATATTTAATTCATCTTAATAAATAACCCATTAATTAGTATTTAATTCGTATTATATATTGAGAATTTAATTCAAAAAAAGTGCTTCACATCTCAAATTTACTATTAGTGGCTGATATTACTCCTGCAGTTGCTAATAACTCTGCAGTTGCAATGATTGGCAGTTTCATCGCCGCAGCATTGCTTATAGTTATTCCTGCTTCAGCATTTTTGATTTTCGTTAGTCAAAAAGATTCTCTTGATCGTACTTCGGCTACAGGTCGACGCTAGTTTTTGTAGAAGTTTTCAGTACACTATATATATAGGTGATTTATTTCACCCTAAAAATTAAGTTTTTGGAGAGGAAATGTGGTCAATGCTAGTCTCAATTGGGCCAGTATTGTTGGTATAGTTCTTGCTGTTTGCGGGGGTGGCCTTTATTTTTTAAGGTCCTTCAAACCAGCATTAGCGAGAGATTATGATGTCTTCTTTGCCGCAATAGGTCTTCTATGTGGAGGAATACTTTTTTTTCAAGGTTGGCGATTAGATCCTATCCTGCAATTTGGTCAATTTTTATTGGCAGGTACGACTGTTTTCTTTGCTTATGAGAGTGTCCGTTTGAGAGGAGTTGCTACTGATCAGGCAAGAAGGTCCTCTTATTTTGATGATGATCAGATTCCGGATATGCCTCGTAATCAAAGAAATAGATTTGTTGATGAATATGATAAATTTGAGGATAATGAGAGAATATCTAGAAGATTTCAACCTCAAGAAGATCCTATTGAGGATGATTTCATGGATAATGAACCTCGTAGAAGGAGTGTTGCAAGAGCTATTCCTGCTTCGGCAGTTAGTAGAAGAAGAACATCTTCAAGAGAAGTGAATCAATTTGAAAATGAAGAGCCAAGGAGAAGGAGGACAAGCTCAAAAGATAGATTTGGCACTGATTCAGCAAGAAATAACTTTGGTGCAAGAAGGGAATCTTCAAATATTGATTCAAAAAGAGGCTCTAGGCCGATAATTAATAAAGAAGTCTCAAATAAATCAAATCGTGTTTCTTCCGATAGATCTTCTCCGTTAACAGGAAAACCCTCTAGATCATCTATTAGGTCTGGAACTACACGTCAGAAAATTGAAGATGCATCATTTCAAAATTCGAATGAAATACAGAAATCGCGACAAACACGTAGAGGAAATAATACTGGAAAATCAACAATTAAGAATCAATCTGGGAGATATAAAGTTGGTATAGACAAAAAAAAGCCTAGAGATAATAGTTCTAGATTTGATGATTAATCATAGTAATCCTGCCCATTTTAAAAATGATTGCTTGCTTAATAATTCAATTAAAATTATTGCAAAAAATCCAAGCATAGCAAATCTCCCATTCGTGATTTCAGAGTAGGTGCTCCAACCAAAATTATAATCATCTAAAGAATTTGTATTTTCTGAGTTAATTTTTTCTATATCAGAAGGAAAATTCGTTTCATCAGCTTTTTCTGAATTAATCTGTTCTTCGTTGGTGTTCATCATTTTTTTTCTAATTTTTAAAATTATACTTTTCAGAAGTAAATAATTTCCAATCTCCTTGTCCATTTAATTCTAAAATATTTTCATGGAAATCTTTGAGACTGGGTCTATGTCCAACACTAATAAGAGAAAGTTCTCGTTCCTTTAGTAAACTGTATAGTTTTTTTTCAGTGTCAATATCTAAAGCACTTGTTGCTTCATCAAGTACTGCGAATCTTGGCGAATTGAGTAAAAGTCTTGCAAAAGCCAATCTTTGTTGTTCGCCAAGAGAAAGAATTCGTGGCCAATCTTGTTTGATATCAAGATTAGGATACCTATCGACTAAGGTTTTTAAATTTACTTCATCAAGTACAGAAGTAAGGTGTTCATCACTAAATTTCTTAACTTCTGTGGGATAACATAACTGTTCCCTTAGAGAACCTAGTAACATATATGGTTTTTGAGGTATGAATAATAATTCCCCGATTTTAGGCTTTTTAATTACTCCATGATCGGGTTCCCACAAACCACTAATCATTCTTAGTAGAGATGTTTTTCCGCACCCAGATGGTCCTACAACTAAAAGTGATTGGTTGTTCTCTATGCTCAAATTTAAATTCTTAATTATTGTTTTACTTGATCCTGGTGGGCAAAGGTCAGCATTATTAATAAGAATTGAGGGGTAATCTGAAATAATGTTTTGATTGCTTGTTGGATTGGTTTGACTAATGGATTCAACTTTTGATTGGAATCCTTCTAATCTTCCAATCCCAGCAGTAAATTTTGCAAGTTCTTCTATTTGATTAACAATGAAAAATAACGAACCTTCGACCATCCCAAAAGCAAAGCTTGCCTGAATAAAACGCCCATAATCAATATCACCTTTAAAGTAGGGTATTGCCATTATTAAGTATGGAAAGAAATTTCCAGCATAATTAATGGATCTTCTCATGACGTCAATTATTACTCTCCATATAATTAATAAATTAAAGTTTCTCACTACTTCTCCTAATCGCCTTTCAGTTTCACTTCGCTCAGGATTCTCGCCAGAATAAAAGGCGATTGATTCAGCATTATCTCTAATGTGTACTAAGCCATATCGAAAATCTGCTTCGTATCTGAGTTGATCAAAGTCTATCTTTACAAGATTTTTACCAGCAATTAAAAGGATAGAAGTTGCAAAGGCAGCGTAACCAAATAAAGAAAAAGTAAGAGTTGTACTGATACTCCATAAAATAAGAATATTCAGAGAGAATGTTAGTAATGCATCAAAAATACCTAGTGTAAAAGAGAGACTTTGACCAGTAAAAGCTCTGGTATCATCTGTGATCCTTTGATCAGGATTATCTACATCAGTTTGTTCTTCATCATTAGGATTTAACTGGTAATAAGCTTTATTAGTCATATAATCTTTTACTAAACTTTTTGAGAGCCATTCTCTCCAAATTATTCCCAATTTATATGTGAAAAAAATTTGAGAAACACGTATTGGTAGAGCAACAGCAAAACAACAAGCGTAAATCCCCAAAATCCGATAAAATCCATCTTCTTGTTTTTCTACCAAAGCATTTGTTAAATCTCTTGCTATAAAACCAATTCCTGCGTTTATTCCGTTAACAGCTAAAAGCATTAAAACAATAATCGCAAGGAATAACCAATGTAACCATCTACGGTTTTTTAATTGCCGTCTTAAGCTAAAAAAGCTTCCTGAGCCAATTAAAAATAAGGCAGAGAAAATTAATCCCCAGCTACCAGACCAAATTGAATTGACAGTTTTTACTACACCGCCGAAATACTTTTCAAGAAAAATTGGTTGAAAGCTTTCGAAAAAACTAATTATTCCTGTAAGACCAACAAGAACTACTCCCCCAACACAAAATAAAAGAGAAATTAAAAGCCCTATGAATTGAAATCCATTACATTGATCTACAGGAAGGAAAAATGGCTGAGATAGCTTCCTTAATTTTTGTAATTGGTACAGTAGTTTCGATTTATTATTAACTGCTTTATTCATTTCTCAACTAGTTTTATAAGATAAATTATAACTTTTAGCAGTCTATTGACCAAAGCCAATAAATGAAAGTGCCCAGTCAGGTAAATTTAAGTAATTCAAGATTGTTGTATCAAATTCATGAACTTTTGGAAAAGATTTATCTAATACCCACCATAAAAGAAAAGGTATATTAAATAAAATTTGTAATTGCCATTTATAAGTTAAAACTCTCCAAATTTTTATTAACTTAGTTTTGAGTGAATCGTCTAGCTCTTCCCAATTTTTTGAAATTAAATTGAATAAATTTTTGGATTCTGTATTTAAGGAATCTGGTGTATTCATTTTGTTTTTATTTATTTATAACCCATTAATATTTCTTTCGAGAGTTTTAACCTGGGGGCCAATTCATTTTTCTTCCGGATAAAAAATGAATATGTAAATGAAANACTGTTTGTCCNGATTCTGCTCCAGTATTAATTACTGTTCTCCAATTAGTTAAAGTTTTTGATTTAGCTATTTTGCTACCCACATAAAGTAAATGCCCTAATAAATTTNCATCNTCTTCAATACAATCNAATAAACTAATAATTGGCTTTTTTGGAATCACTAAAAAATGNACTGGTGCTTGNGCNTGNATATCATTAAANGCAATACAAAACTNATCTTCATAAAGCTTATCGCAGGGTATTTCTTCATTAATNATTTTTTGAAATATTGTNGTTTCAGTCATTANATTAATTAATNGANATNACGTCTTTTTCGTTAAACCCTTCNTTTNNAAGTTCTTTGTTCANATCATCTTTTGATGTAACTCTATCNACAAATANTATTCCNTTTAAGTGATCCATTTCGTGTTGAATACACCTCGCTAGAAGTCCATCTGCTTTCATTTTACGTGGNCTNCCCATTTCATCTCTAAATTTTANTTTTATAGTNGATGGTCTTACTACATTCAAATAGACGCCAGGTATACTTAAGCAGCCTTCTTCGTATGAATTAAGGGTTGTTCCAAAGTCNGTAATTTCTGGATTGATTAATATTAAAGGTTCTGCTGCTGAATCTTCAAAATTTACNTCTATGACAAGAAGCTCTTTGTTGATNCCAATTTGAGGTGCAGCAAGTCCAATTCCTTTAGCTGCATACATGCTTTGNAGCATNTCTCTAGCAAGTTTNCTAATNGATTCGTCAACNTTNGTTATTCTTTTNGAATTTTGTCTTAATACATCATCNCCAAGTTTATAAATNTCTAGAGATGGCTTACCTGTTTGTTCTTTTGCAATTCTTTCTGAGCTTCCATTTGTTCTTGACTTTTTTGCAAGTTGTGAAAAATGGTTTGCCACGTTAAAAAAGTTTTTAATTGAGAGTTTAGCTATAAAAATACTAGCACTTTAATTTACTTTCTTTATAGTTTTTATAAATGAGCAATAATGATAATTTAAAAGTTGGGCAAACTGAATATAAAAAAAAAGCTTTTAAGGAATTAACTATTATTAGGGATATTATTTTTTGGATTGATGTTGTTGGTGCAGGTCAAAATGAAAACGCTATTTTTGCTAGACCATTTAATGTTAAAGATGCATTGCCTCAAAAATTAACTAGTAAAAAATATAAGATTAAAAATACTTTCCACGGATATGGTGGTAAGTCTTATAGGTGTATAGATTTTAAAAATAATTTTTATTTATTATGGATTGACCAGTTGACAAAGGCAGTTTGGTGTCAAATTTTTAAAGAGGCAGCATCAAATGATAGAGGTCAAAATAAGTATCTTGATTCAATTCAAGAACCTAGACAACTATCTAAATCAATTGAGGGAAATTTCGATTCTTCATTTGTTATTTCTGAAAATTTTTTTTTGTATGGTATTTGCGAAATAAATAATAGAGATTATTTATTTTCTTTAAACCTAAAAAAAACTAAACAAGATATTCATAGAATAAAAAAATTTAAAAATTTCGCTGGAGAATTATCTTCTAATACTTCTGCTAACTTACTTTCTTGGATCGAATGGGATTCTCCATACATGCCTTGGGAGAAAAATGATCTGTTTTTTGCTCAAATAGACTTAAATGGGGAGATACAAAAATTAAAAAAATTCTCAAATAAGCTGATTAATGCCAAAAAAAACGTTTCTTTTTTTCAACCATATTGGATAAGCGAAACACTTTTAGTATGCTCTGAAGATAGTTCTGGATGGTGGAACTTATTGTTTTTAGATGTTAGTGAAATCGAGAATATTTTTATTAAGAAAAGAGTAGAGAGAAATTTGGTTGAATATGGAGTACCACAATGGGTCTCAGGAATAACATTCTTTTCAGGGTCTATAAATAATTTATTTTGTATAGCAAAAAAAGAAAATAGTTTCATAGTTGAACAATATAGAGATCTTGTATTATTTAAAGAATTTTCTACTCCTTTTACGGCAATAAGTGATTTCGATGTTTTTGGAAATAAAGCTCTTTTTAAAGGATATGGATCTGATTTTTTGGGAATTGTGCTTGAAATTGATTTTGCAAAAAAAGTTTTATCAAATTTTTCTGATCATATATATATTGACCATATAAAAAATTCTTCCAAACCTGAAACATTTTGGTTTAAAGGTTTTGAAGATAAAATTACTCATTCTTTTCTTTATAAACCTCTTGTAGATAATTTTATAAAGCCACCACTTCTTGTTAGAGCTCACAGCGGACCAACTTCATTTTTTGATGGATCATATAATTCTGAAGTTCAATATTGGTCGTCGAAGGGATTTTTTGTCGCTGAAGTCAATTATGGAGGATCATCAGGATTTGGAAAAGCATATAGAGATCGATTGAATAATAAGTGGGGTATTGTTGATTCTTATGATTGCAAAGCACTAGCTCTCGAATTAATCAAATCAGATATAATTGATAGTGAGAAAGTGGTAATTTTTGGTAATAGTGCTGGAGGATTAACTGCCCTTAATTGTTTATTATATGGGTCTTTATTTAAAGCTGCAATTTGTAAATATCCTGTTTTAGATTTGAAAGATATGCTCCATAACACGCATAGGTTTGAAAAAGATTATTTAAATTCTTTGGTAGGAAATTATGAAAAAAATCATGATGATTATAAAAATAGATCGCCAATAAATCACATTAACAAAATAAAAAAACCTATCTTATTGTTTCATGGAAAAAAAGATACAGTTATTTCGTATAAACAAACTCTAAAAATTCAAGAAATTTTGATTCAAAATAATAAATTTTCAGAAGTTATGTTTTTTGAAAACGAAGGGCATGGGTTTAAAAATATTGAAAATAAACAAGTAATAATGCAAAAATCTCAGGAATTTTTAAAAAATGTTTTGAATATTTAAGAATTAATCTTTAGAAAATCGATAGTATCTTTTAATTTTTCTATAAATATATCAATTTCTTCCTCATTTGTTGTGAAATTCATGCTAATTCTAGCNGTTGATTTNATNCCAATNTATCTGTGAAGAGGTTGACAGCAATGATGCCCACTTCTGATNCAAATTCCTTTTGAATCAAGAATTTCAGCAATATCGTTTGAATGTANATTTTTNATATAAAANGTGGCAAGTGATGCTCTATCTGGATCTATCTCCGGNGATGGACCTATNATTTCAATATTTTCTATTTGNTTTAATTTTTCAAATAAATATTTTGTAATAGNCTTTTCATATTCATGAATTTCATNNANTCCAATAGTNTTTATATAANTAATTGCTTCTGCNAGACCTATNGCTTCTGCNATGGCTGGAGTTCCAGCTTCAAATTTATGNGGTAGCTCGGCCCAAGTACTGGTCTCTTCAAAAACATCTTGAATCATTTCGCCACCTCCAAAGAGAGGAGGAATTTTTTCTAGTATTTCTTTTCTTGA
>FUFK010044148.1_pt1 | contig 16052 bp, 29 predicted proteins | sample 1021851 | NCBI WGS metagenome assembly FUFK01 (sample SAMEA51879418, study PRJEB19060) | metagenome | reverse complement strand
AGGTTCTTCAACTGAATACTCATTTATCTTCAGACACAATAATGCTGATAGAGTTTATATAAGAAGTAATGGAACTATATATCCTACTTCAAATGCAGTTAGTGATTTAGGTAAAAGCGATAGAAGATGGGCCAATGTTTACACCAATGACCTTAACTTATCTAACGAAGGCGGTGCTAATGATGTTGACGGAACTTGGGGAAGTTATACTATACAAGAAGGAGCAGAGGATCTTTTCCTAGTGAACAAACGTAACGGGAAAAAATATAAATTTAATCTAACGGAGGTAAGCTGATGCCAATTTTTACTTCTAGTTTAAGACCCGTAGGTGGCATAGCCTCTGGAGCTTATGGCGGTATATTGCAAGCGAAATTAGGTAGAAATGGTGGACATTTTTCTACAAGTTCTACGTCTTTTGTTGATATTACAGATATGAATGTGACGCTGACACCTCAAAGTTCAAGCAGTACTTTTCTTGTATTAGTGAGTTTTGGAAGAGCATCAACAAGACAAAGTAACTTAGACCATGCTTCGGAATTTAGGGTTATGAGACAAATTGGTACTGGAAGTTTTACGGAGCATCATTCAGTTAATGGTAGATCAGAAGGAAGTAGATCCAGAGGTTGTATGACTGTTGGAGGTTTGGCTTATAACGATGACCATAGTATTGGTTCATTTGCAGTTGTAGGATGCGATTCAACTGGTACAACATCCGCAGTAACTTATAAAATACAAGTTAGAGTGCAAGATTCATCTAAACCTTTGACTATAAATCGTAGCCATAATAATAACGATGGTGGTGAGACTTATCAATCATCTTGTCAATCATCATTAATAGTTTTGGAGATGTCAGGATAATGATTGCAGAAGCATTAGCACANTTAACACCAAANGCAGAGTGGNTTATTNATGGTGATNGNTATGAAGGAATTACTTGGTTATCATCTGATATAACANANCCAACAAAATCTGANGTAACAGCAAAAATTGCTGAANTAGAAGCTGGCGAACCATTGCGTTTACTTAGAAGAGACAGAAACCAAAAATTAAGAATGAGTGACTGGACTCAAGGTTCTGACGTACCTGACGCAATAAAAACTCCTTGGGCAACTTACAGACAAAAATTAAGAGATTTACCAGCAAATACATCAGATCCTAACAATCCAAGCTGGCCNACAGAACCTAGTTGAATTTNTNACANNTTNCNAGTATTATTANNGTAATACAATATCAGTCTAATGGCAGTCGATCCACAACAAAANTTAGAGGCTTTAAACTCTGAGCTACAGCAAATAGTAACCAACTATAATCAAGCTACTCAAGTAGTAGAAAACTGTAAACAAAAGATATTTGAACTAAAAGGAGCTATAGCTGCTATTGAAGATATTTTGAAACCAGAAGAACCTACAGATGAAGGTAGTTGATAATTTCTTACCAGAAGCAGATTTTAAATTAGCACAATCATTGATAATGGATTATGGGTTCCCATGGATGTGGAACGATTCTGTTACGAAACAAGTAGGTGAGAGTGATCCAAAAGAATTTCAATTTATTCATAAATTTTATGACCCTTTATCAGGGGTTATGAGTGATTATCCGAGATGGAAGGAGATTATCAAACCCTTTGCTGATTACATGAATCCTATTTCTTTGATGAGAATAAAAGCAAATCTAAATGTAGCAACAGCAGAGCATATAACAAGAGAATTTCATACAGACTTCAACGTAAAATGCACTACAGCAGTAGCTTATATGAATAATAATAATGGTTATACATTATTTGAAGATGGAACAAAAGTACAAAGTAAAGAAAATAGAGTAGTTATTTTTGATTCACAAATGCGTCATGCAGGAATACCATGCACAGANGAAAAAAGAAGAGTAGTTATNAACTTTAATTTTATTTAGTTTTTACTGGTATATTTCTGTCAATAATTCCGTACATGACATAGAGAGGTGCTAATCCTATAATTAGAAAAAGTACCATAAATGTTATTGGTACGCTTGCTTTAATTAATGCTTCTCTTATCATGTTTCAAAAAATAGCTAATGTTTTATCAATTATCTCATTTTTAATGGTAAGTTCAATGTCTGTAGGTGCATTTTTTGCTGTTCGTTACATGAAATCACCAGAGTTTGAGAGAACACTTAAAAATAAGATAATGGGCGATCTTAAAGAAAAAATGATAGATGAGATACCAAAGCAATTACCTAAATTTAGTGGCCCATCAATGCCACTTTAATGAAAATACCAGAAATAAAAATTCCAAAAATAAATGTACAAAAAATAAACGTACCAGAACACAATCCATATAAGGTCCTAAATGTACCACTGCCATCATTAAAGTTGCCTGGTTGTGTAAGGTATCACAGAGATGTTAGTCCAAAAAATACTGCCTTATATAACGATGATCCAAGAGGTACTACCATTTCGTGTTCGTATGGTTCAATGCCTACATTTGACCCTTTGTTATATGACAGAAGAAGAATAGAAATAACTGAAATTAAACAAGAAGAAGAAAAGCAAGTTGATGAAGTACAACCAAAATATGAACAACAAAAACCTGAACTTCCTAAAAAAAAAGAAGAAGAGTTTTTTATAAAATGTCCAGACTCATCTAAAGATCAGATGATTGGGGATTTTAGAAATTCTAAAAAGCTACAAATAGTAGTAGCTCATAAAATAGAAGATAAGGAGTGTATAACGATTTATGAGGATACGAAATTTATCGAAAAATACCTTCCTTCAGTTAAAGATTCTACTACTGCTGCTGGCATCGCTTTGGTCGCTGCTACTACTCCACTTTTGGTTAATGCTGTAAAGCCTTTAATTAAACAAATAATAAAAAAAATTACTTCTCGGAAGTCAAAGAATGTTGATGAGGAATAACTTGATTTTTACGCGGTACGATTTCAATATCTTTACATAAATTATAGTAAGGACTATCTTTAGAAAATTGGATTCCAGCAATTTTTTTTTCTCCACAATGTTTTAATCTGGCAAAATGCCAGTCAAGTTCTAAGTTTTTGAGTTTTTGTTTATTTATGTCATTTTGAACTTGTGCAGCTTCTTTACATTTTCTTGTATATTGTCTATCTAAAGGAATTGAAAAATTTAATGTAATTCCAGTTCCCAAAGCATAACTATCTTTATTTGTACCTGAATAATTTATTTGTTCATAAAGTATAACTCCTGGATTATCAGGCGTACCGTCACCTATTGGATTTCCATTATCATCAAAATCTCCAACAATATCTGTTTCATCATAAACAGGTGTTTTGTAATAATCTCTATAAGGTTTTCTGTAATTTGAATTAAATGTAGTAAATGGTGTAATTGTCATCATTGCACCCTGACAAACAATTCCACCTCCAAACTGATTTGTATGAAAACTTCCATTATTTACATTCCAATTCTGATTAGTAACTGAACCTGAATTTGATTGACTTACAGCGTTAGCAAAAACTTTAACTGGACTTAAAATTATTGCGAGAACACAGACGTAGTAGTAGTAACTGATTCTGTTTCTATTTGTCTTGTAATTGAAGTTATATTTGAAATTCCTCCTGGACCGCGATATGTTTCTGTATATTGAAAAGAATTTCCAGAAGTTGGATTTACTAAAGTGAATTGTGGCTTGTTTGTATTCGATAAATCTAACCCTGTATAATTATATGATTGACCCGAAGTCGTTCCTGTAACTGTTGTTGTTTGAGGCGAAACTGTACCATCTGTAGTGATTCCAGTTCCTGTAACTGTATATTCATACGAATTGCCAAAATAATCTGTACTGGTAATAGATTCTGTAATAGTACTTTGAGTATTTGTTGTACTTTGCATACTACCTTGAACAAAGTTTGGAACGATATTTGCATTAACTGGTAAAACATATAAAAAAACTAATAAAAAAAGCTTTCGCATAATTCATTAATCTACTGTTACTGTAGTTACATATTGACCTGTTGCAGTAGTTCCAGCTGATCCGGCAGTTATTGTGATTACATGATTATCAACTGTACCAGCTAAATTTGTTGCTGTACCTCCCGAAGTAGAGGTCAAATCTCCGAAGGGTGAGACTTCGCCTGTAGTTAAACTTGTTCCAATAGTATCGCCTGTTGTATGTGAGACAGTGTACGAAAAAGATTCGCCATCTGTGAGCTGACTAGCTGTAATTGGTGTATAAGAATTTACCCCATTAGTCGCTGCACCTAATCCTCCAAGACTTCCGGCAGTAGTTCCATCTGTAGTTGTAACACCAGTTCCTGAAACACTATATGAATTTCCAATTCGATCTGCTGCTGTAGCTGCTGCCGAAACTTCAAGTTTTACAGATGAACTTATTGAGGAAGTAATATCAGCATAAGAAGCAGGCATACCGGAAAGCAGCAAAAGTATTAGAAGTTTTTTCATTTTTTTACTACTCCAACTTTAGAGTCTTTATTGTCAACTATCTTAACATTATCATTAAGTTTCTTTTTGTCATTACCTTTTTTAACGTTTAGCCCAAATTGAGCACTGACTGCCGAAAGAAGGCCTGCAGCGAAAGTTGTATCAATTTGTCTTGTAGGGTTTGGATTAAAGTACGACCAAGAAATTACTCCTAAACTCCAGAAAAGAATAATTAATTGTACTACGTTGGCAATTAAGCTATTACTTTCTTTTTCTTGATCTTCCATAAATAAAAAGCTTTATGGCAAATTTAGCAAAAGTTGTTATGTTTGGAAAGTAACACACATTTTTTATGATTAAAATTTTAAAACCAATACTAATGACGTTTCTTACAACTACAACTGTAAAACGTTTAGTAGTTGATCTTTTACGTGCAATTTGTAAGCAAACAACAAATACGCTTGATGATCGCGCTGTAGATATTTTGGAAAAACAATTATTTCCAATTAAATGATCAAAAAATTTTTAAATATAGAAATTGAAGAACCACCAATTGAATTAGAACTTTCAGTTGAAATGAGGTGTAGAGATATAATGGAAAGTGATGACATTGATAGCATTAAAAGATACTGTACTCATTTAGTAAGACATCAAATGAGACAAGATGTTTTTCTCGCTTCATTACTTGGAAGATTAGTTGAATTAGAAGCTAATTTAGTTGCAAAAGAAATTAGAAAAGAAAAGTTTGATATAAATTTATTTAAAAAAATTGTTAAAAATATAAATGAACGAAATAAAAAAAAGAAAGATTTTAAGTAATTTTAGATAATTCTTCTAATGTTAATTCAGACCCATCATCACGTATAAATTTTCTAAATACATCTTCTGGACTATTTCCTTTTCTTATTTGTTTGCGAAATAAAGCCGATCTTTTAACGCCAAATACTTGATTTTGTAATTCAATTGGTTGTTTTGATAACCAAATAGGATAAGTTTGATCAGCAGGAACTAATTTTCCTATTTGTTTTAATCCAGTTTTTGAAGGTCTTGTACCTATTTCTAAATCATCTCGAGATATACCAAATTCATTTAAAAAATTATTATCTATGACCGGAACTATTACAGACCTACAATTAAAATGTTGAGGAGGCTGCGGACCTTTACCATAATCAAATATTTGACCATCTAAACGAGCACAAATTGAAGAAGTTCTACTATCTAAAGTTGCAACATATTTATATTGATTAGTAATATCTTTATTTGCTCTATATACAGCTTCTGAAGCGGCGTTAGCAACTTGATTAACACTTGTTCTTACTATTGTATGTATTTGATTATTAGCAATAATTGTTGCCTGTCCTCCGGCTGCAAGTTTTTGTTTAATTGTTCCAGGTTGATTAAATTGTAATTTACCTTTTAATTTTTTTGAAATTTGTGTTGTTGTTTCTCCAATTAATAATCCGTTTCTAACTGTTTTAGTAAATAGATCTGCTTGTTGTGATGCAATACCACGAAAAGCTTTTTGTACTGTATTTCCATTTGGTAAAGAAATTACAGCTCCATCTCTGGCTGTTAAATTAAATTTTGGTGCACTTCCTTCTACGGAAGCTTTTAATTCAGAAGGTAATGCAAAAATATTTATTTCAGTAGGATCAGTTGTGACAACACTTTTAGCAAAATTAGCACTAACTTCAACAGTTCTAACGGATCGTTTTGCTGCATTTGAAGGTAATAATTTTTTTAATTCATTTTTAATAAAATCAGTTTCTAATACTGTTAAACCTTGCAATTCTTGAATAGTAACTTTAGAACTATCAATAGCCCAAGTTCCTAAGCTTTCTTGTAATTGAGCAAGTATAGTTCTTAATCTTAAAGTTGTTCCAGGAGAAGAAACTTCATCTATTGCTGCTAATTGAAATGAAATATCAAGAATTATATCGTTATATGCATTAATTAATTTATTAGAAACGCTGTTACCAAAACGATTTAAATTTATAGCATTTCTATATAATGCTTCCGGTATAGCCTGATCTTTTAAAGACATTATTCATTTGGCGCTTCAGTTTCTATTAGACCGCCTTGTTGCGTACTTTCTAATTCTTCTTCAACATTAAAATCATCTCCAAGCACTTCATTTTCAGATAATTGATCTAATAATGTTTTTTGACTTATAGTTCCAGCTGTATAAAGAGCAAGTAAAGCCTGTATTTCCTGTGGTTCTAGTCTTGCCGCTAAGAAGTCTCTGTTTACAAAACTATTACCTGCATTAGGTTCATTCAAATATTCAGAATGAAATTTCAAACAATTATCTATTAAATCTTGCATTTGTTGAGCAATAACCTGCATAGTACTATCGCCCTGACTACGATCAATTTTTTTACTTTCTGCTGTTTCTGCTGATAATTTTTGACCAAGCACAGCGGCCAACCCTAATTCATTTATTTGTTTTTCTAGTTGATTTAATCTTTCAAATTGACTGCTATAACTATTACCTGTGGGTTCAATATATTTTGCATCTGATTCAGAAGGTAAACTTAAAGCTTCACCTGGACCAGCTGAAACCTCTTCTGCACTTGCAGGAAAACCAAAAAATGCAAGCATAGGTACAGATGAAATATGAAGCTGATTATCCAAATCAGATTGAATTTGATATGCTTTTAAGTTTAATTCTGCAATATCTGCTAAAGGTGGTCGTGATTCAAATAAACCAATTCTATTAGCATAAGCAATTGAAAAAGGTATTTTATTCAAGGAAGTAGTTCCCTCATCAAATAATGCATATTCACTTTTTTTATTTTTTCTATGAATTTCATATCGACCAGGCTCTAAAACTCTCACTTGTTGTATTATTTGTTCACCATATTTACCTTTAGGTTCTGTTACTTTTTCTAAAAGTCTTAGCTGAGTAAGTTGTCTAGTACCTTCGATAATTTCTGTTCGAAAACCTAAAATATCACGTGGACTATATGTAACCCAATAAGGTCTAGTTTTTTCCCCTTCTTTAGGTGCGTCAACTAAAATTCCTACATGACCATATCTTATTGCTATTCGGGTTGTATTATATAGCCAAATATTTAAATCATTTCCTTCTAAATCAACATCAAATAATTGTTCTCTAACTAAATCAGAAACATCATCTAATCGAACAGGTTTACGAGTTAACATACCAGCCAACATTCTTTCCAATCGTTGGTAATATGGCGGGCAAACGCTCCGAGATAATCGAGCATCATATGAATCATCAGTTTCACGAGGCTCTTGAAATAAATATTTTCTATGCTGAGATCTTATTACAAAAGTACCACCATTTAAATCTTCTATTAAACCCCAATGCGCAAGCATACGTTGATATGCTGAATTAGGAGAATCTACATCAGAAACTGCTAGAGCAACTGGATTATTATAAATTGATTGAGTGCTATACACAGTTTTTCCTCATAATACCACTTACTAATAAATTCTAATACCTGTTCGAGCACCTGCCCGAGAATAAACCATATTAAATTCTCTATAAATTAAATATCCAAGTGCGTCATTCATATGATCATACCCATTTTGTTTATCAGGATCACTTGTTTTTTCATCATAACTTTGAAGTTCTAAACATTCAATTAAGCGTCGGCAACTGGCATGAACCGCCAAACGCACCCGTCCTTTGGAGTTTTCCAACATTGCTTGTACTGTAGCCACTCTATCTTTGATTGGCGGGTTGCTTCTAAGCGCCATGCTTGTAAAATTGTAGCTTTCCAAAATGGCAATATCTGTTTTTGAAGCGTTAATTGTTGATCTTGCAGAGCCAGAAGCATCAGGATAAATTAATATTTTATTAGAAGGATAACGTCTGCGTATTTCTTGCGCTAGTGCATCAGTATCTTTTTGTTTTGATATTTCATCAATAATATATAATTTTTCTCCTTCTTGTACGCCTATAACACAGTTACAATTCATAACATTAAAATCTATTCCAATTTTTAAAATTTCATGTATAGGATCAAAATGTAATTTATCAAATACATGTTTATTTCTATCAAATCTTGAATATACAGCGCCAGATGTTAGATTTACAAATTCTCCATTTAAATATGCTTTTATTAATTGAGGAGGATAATTTTCTTGTAAAGAAGGAATAAATGTTTCAGGTAAAAATGGATTATCGCTTGTTTTTCCTTTTATTAATCTTGTATCTTCTTTTTTATTTTTTTCAAATGTTTCAAATGCCCAGCCATGACCCTCAGGAGTTGTTGTTGCGTAAAATTGTTGAATATTACCAGATCTCAATCTTGCTAAAGCCATATTCATAGCTTGCTCCGCGTCTCTTTTTGGAACTGTATCTGCCTCATCAAATCCAACTGCACAGAGATTTTGTCCTCGAAGACGTTGATAAGTAAGAATAGTTCTTAATAAAATTGTATGAGTTCCTTCTCGAAATGATAAAACATATTCGGGTAATGGACTTGCTCGAAAAGTATATGGTATCTGCCATTCTTCAAGTAAATCATTCATAGTTCGCATTAAAATGTCCCGGAGCATAGGCGACGTAGGTTCAAAAACAGCAGAAATATGTCCAACATTCATAGCTGCAAGCATAAAAGATTTTGATACTAATGCATAGGTTTTACCGGCGCCAAAGCCACAAACTAAAGCTAATTTTCTATGTTCTGTATCTTCACAAAATTTTTCTTGATGCGGTAATAAATTATTTCGAATTTTAGTTATAACTTCATTTGCAGAAGGTAACTCATATAAACCATTTCCACTTAATACATGACCTTGTTTTAAAGAATCTAAAAAACTCACGAGCAAAGATCTGCTAATTTAGCTGCAGTATTTATAGCTCCAAGAGCAATATTAAATTGACCAGCATTTCTTGCTTCCATTTGTAAGGTTGAACATTGAGCCAATAAATCAGCTATCATTTGTGGCCTTTCAATATCCCAATCTTTTTTAATTTCATCTCTTGCTTTCTTCAAATAATTATCAACTGTAGCTTCAGACACCCCCCAGTTTTCCCTAGCGTATCGTAGACAATCAGACCTTCTACCACCTCGCGCAATGATGCGAGAAAGCTTTTGTACTCTGACATCTATCTCAATTTTGCTTGATTCAGCAGCTGCCATTAATTAATTATCCTTTTGAAACCAATGTTTGTATATTTCTAATGCTACACGCTGAGTCATAAAAGGGGGAACACTCATACCCATTACATAGCATGGATCAGTATTTAAAAAGTTAAAATCTTCTGGAAAAGTTTGTATTCTTTTTATTTCGTAAGAATTTAAATATCTAGGTTTCTTCCAATAAACTAATCCTTGAGTTGCGGTAACAGTACGCGAAGGTAATCGAGGATTTACAGTACTCATATTAAAACAATGACCTTTCGGGTGAACAGTTGAAAATGATTTACCAGGTTTAACTTTATACCAGAGTTCTTTTAATTTATCACTAATTAATTTTTCTTCTGTATTAGGTTTTATTGTTTTACATGCTTCAGCAACTGAAATTGGTTGTTCATTAAAAATCGGTTTAAAAGGTTTTAAATTTAAATCAGATCGGCGTGCAATAAAAAAAGTTCTTTCTCTTGCCTGCGGTACACCCATTTTTGCAGCATTAAATAAAAACAATTGTGTTTCATATCCTGCTTTTTTAAAATCTCTAAATATTTCTTTTACATANCCACGAGCATTACCNGCAATTAAACCTTTTACATTTTCAGCAACAACTATTTTTGGCTGTAAAAGTTTTGCTGTTTGAATAAAATGAAAAAATAAATCATCAAGTCTTTGATATTTTTGACCTTCTCTAAATTTATATTCAGTTCCCCATTTTTTTTCACGCTTGCCTGCCATACTAAAAGTTGAACAAGGCGGTGAACCATCTAATATATCTAAATTTTTTAATTCTTCAGGTATCTCTGAAAGTTTATTAAATTCCTGGACTCCCATAAGGTAACTATATTTAGGTTTATGATTAGCTCTATAAATAGCCATCATTTCTTTATCAATTTCAACACCACCTAAAACATTAAACCCTGCAAGTTTATAACCCATTGAAGAGCCGCCGCCACAATGAAAACAGCTAAAAACATTTAAATTATTTTTTTTAATATCTCTTATATCAGATAGTTTCCAAGCACCAATTTTTTTTTCAATCATTTTTTATTATTAAATTCAAATCCACAACGAGGACAAGTGTTATCAAATTCACTAAAATCTGCTTCTCCGTGTTCTTTTGAACCTTCAAAATCTTTTATTTCACCGTCACCTAATAATTGTGATAGATCATCATCATCAAAAAAAGGCTTTAAATCGTAGTCCATAGTTAGTTCTTCTAAAACTTCTCTATCCCATTCTGATAAATCAGATGATCTATTATCTGCAATTGCTAAACCAACTTTTTGATCTTTAGTTAAATTAGTTCTTTTTACTGCAATAATTTCATCTCCATTTGTTTCTATAACTTTTACATTTTTTACTCCGGCAGCTTTTGCACCTTCAATAGTTCCATTACCAGCAATAATTGTATTATTTTCATCAATAACAATTGATCTACCAGTACCAAATTTTTCTAAAGATTCAGAAATTAATTTTGCTGATCGTTCAGTTCTTAATCGAGCATTGTTCGGATCTTGATTTAATTCCTGTATTGAGATCGTGTTTTCCGATTTTTCCTGCATAATCTAATGATTTGTCTATTGATTTTAATTGGTTATGAACTGATAATATCAAGTCTTTTTCAATTGGCATCTTTTCTTCTATAGCGTTATCACGAATAGCAGCTGCAATAACTTCAGCTTTAAACAATAATTTTTTTAAAGATTTAATCACTGGTTTCTGTCTTTCTGATGTCATTTAAAATACCTTTTGAATTGTTTAATTGTTGTTTAACTTTAAGAATATAACTAGGAAGTTCCATTTTATTTCCTTTTAAATTTTCTTGTCTAATTTTATTTAATTCTTTACAACTAGATTCCCAACTTTCTTTTCTTAAAGTATGAATTAATCTTGTTTTATCTTTTGGAATATCAACTCCAACATTGTTACATATAGTTGAAGATTCATCACGAAAGCCAGATTTTACAATTGAACCATCATCTCCTCTTTGGGGATAAGCAGCTTGACACCAACAAATAATAGCTAAATCTTGATTTTGATTATATCCGGGTAATTCATTAGATAAATATCCATCAGAATTATGAACAATTCCAGAATCATTGCAAGCAAAACAATTGTAATCTGGAACTCGAAAAGTTAAATCTCGATCAGTAGCTGATCTTTTAAAAAAGGCCATTATTTAATGACCTCTATTTCTTCAGGGTAAAGCATAAGATGACCACAATAAGGTCCATCATTATTTTGAAGTACACAAACAGTTCCTAAATCATTAGGAAAAGGGTCATATAATTCAACTTTTTCACCTGTTTTTTTAATAATGTGAGTAGCTTTAAACATGATGCGGGATTTAAAATGGAACATTTTTGTTCCTGGACTTTAATTTTAACTTGCTTTTTTGTTCTTGTACACAAAGAAATACTTCATAGTAACCATCACGTAACCATTTAAAAGCATTTGGAAAACAGGTTACAAAACCTCCATCTTTTTCAATTTTATTTTGGTCAGCTATAGCTCTTAATAAAGCAGGTTTTAACTGACTTTGTATTTTTTTTGAAAGTTTATTGTAATGCTGAAAAGTAAGTTTTTTAGATTGACCACTGGCTCTTTTTTTAATTTTTTGATACTGATTCCAAAAATCATTAAATTCATCAGTATATATATTATTTGTTTTAGTTATTTGTTTTAGTTTATCTTGTTTTAGTTCGTGTATCTCTGGAATACTACCCCCCGTATCTGAGAAATACTGGGGTGGTATCTCAGGAATACTAGTATCTGAGAAATACTGCGGTTGTTTACTGGGGTTTTGAAGTTCTGGGTGAGTAGTGGTATTTGTGAGAGACTGCCTATTTGGTGGTTCAACTTTTAATTCATGCCATACTGTAACTCGATAAGCATTGGTTGATTGAAGGCCATCTTCAACTCTACCAATTTTTTCTAACCAACCTTTTTCGCATAAAGATTTAATTACTTTAACAACTTTATTGCGACCAATTTTTGCATCTTTAGCAATAGTTGAATAAGAAGGCCATATATTAGGATAGTAACTTTGTAAAACCCATAAAACAGCTAATTCATAAGGATCAATTCTACCTTTTAAAGCTGTTGGTAATGATACAAAGGGCGTTTTTTCAGGTATAAAACTCATGGTTCAAAAAATTTATATTGATGTCAAAGGGCTAAATCCAGCTCCGCAAGGAAGTAAAGTCTACTTGGGAAAAGGTCGAATGATTGAAAGTTGTAAAAGATTGAAGTCATGGCGGGTTTTAATAAAGAAAGAAATCAAAAAAGCTAATAAAGAAATGATAACTGGACCTTGTGAAGTCCACATTTGTTTTCGTTTATCAAGGCCTCAGTATCATTTTTTATCTAATGGTGAACTTAGAGAAGATGCACCTAAACATGTAATTACAAAAAATAGAGGTGATCTTGATAAATTAGTGAGAGCATGTTTTGATTCACTAAGCATGACAGCTATTTCAGATGATGCCACCGTTGTGCAGTTAAATGCAAAAAAAAGGTTCGTCACTGAACATGAAGAACCTGGAGCACAAATTTTAATTTTAAGTAAAGATTAGTCGAACAGACCCCAACCCGCAAAAGTTAGTCTTTCCCTTCAATAGCTTTGCAATAAAGAAGGTATTTTATCCTTAAAAGGATTCGACTAAACTAAGAATAGCAGATTTATTTAAGTAAATTCAGGATAAGATTCACTTAATCTTTTTTCAATAGTTAAATGATCTATATTATATTCTTTTAGTAAATCTAATCTTTCTTTATATAAATCAACTTTTCGTTGTTCAGTTTTTTTAATTAAAGTTTTAAGATAATTAATTTGATTTTGATAATCTTTAATGTAGCCATCACAAGAATCAATTTTGTCATCTTGTTGTTCAAGAACAGTAAATTCTTCAGAATCTTTGCCCCATTCAATTGCTTGTCTTAAAACTCTTTCCCAATGGTTTAATTCATCACACCAATGTTCACTTTCTTCTCCACCTAATTCAAACATTTTAGTGTGGAATTTGTTTAGAATTTCGTATGCTTTTTCAGCACGATTTAAGTAGTGTCCTGCTTTCATGATTTTTATTTAGTAATTTTTAAATAGCCAACTTTGTTTCCATTAGTGTCTTTAATAGGCTTTGATAATGGAAGGTTATAACTACAAATAGTAGTTTCTTTAGCGAAATCAGATAAGTCTTTAAAAATTCTGCTAATTTCAGGTGCAGCATCTTCATAAAACATATCGTTATCAAGATTGATAGAAAAAGTTAATTTAGACATTTAATAGTACCTATCAGCTAATTTGTTTTCTACATAAACAGTTGTCCATGTTCCAACCATGTCATCAAAGAAACCTAGTTTTTCTTGAATTTCTCTAGCTTCTTTCCAACTTTTTGGTTTTCTTTTTGCTGCTTTATCCCATTTACCACCTTCAGAAAATAGTTCAACAAATTCTAAAACTTGTTTGTTTCTTTCTTCCTTTGGATAATATCTTAAAGATTCATATTGAGAATCTCTATAAAACTCTTTTTGAGTATTTAAAATCCAATGATGAATAAATAAGTAGTTTTCAGTTGAGTTCCAATCAACTCTTTCATCACCACCATTTCCTTCTTGTTCAACAGCAGCGTAGCAAGTTCTACCTACACGAAGCTCACAACAATAAGAAATAAAACCACTTCTTTGGTTTTGTCTATGTTGAAGTTTTGAAACAGTAATTGTTTTTTCTTTAGTTTTAATCATTTTTTTAAGTTGAAATAAGATTGTTTGTTAGCTTTAATCTGTAATTTTTGGAGAAGATTTGTTCTTTGTTCTAAAGATTTTTCAAATCTATATAAAGTGTTTTCACAAGTTTTTATAAACTTAGGATTTTCTTTTTTCTTTTTTGAATCTTTGATTATTTCTTTATAATCATCAATTGTTGAAAGAAGTCCATTTATATCTGTTCTTACTAAAGAAACTAAATGGTGAAGTTGATAATCAGTTAAATGCATTATTTTATAGGGATAATGTTATCTAATTCGTTTCTTTCATCTTCATCATTAAAGATTTGATTGAATAACGCATTGATGCGGTATAAATCACCATTAAAACCCCAATGTGTTTTAACGTTTTGTAGTTCCTCATAATGAGCAACCAAATCTTGAACTTTTTTAGCGTTAGCTTTAAGTTGTTCGACTTTGTAATTAAAGTCTTTTTGTTGTTGAGTTAGTTTCATTGAATAACTTGCGGGTTATATATATATTATACGCCGTATTTATAAGTAATAGCTGTCAATAGCTCTAATGCGTTGCAATTGATGTATTCTTAGCATAGCTATTTACAGTTATTGAAAGTCAGTGCATAATGAATATGTACTTTATTTTATGTTCAACCCGCTATGAACTTACTTACAAAAGAGCTTCTTAAGAAGTTACCCCCTCTCGGTCATTCAATTAAAACCAAAGAGGAGCCCCAAGCTATTGTTAAATGGTTTACACCAGATGCTAACTTTACTTGGTACGTCGCCGAATATGATCCTAAAACAGGTGATTGTTTCGGATTAGTCGACGGATTTGCTAAAGAGTTTGGCTATTTCAATATTAATGAAATTAAAGCCTTACGAGGTCCACTTAAATTACCAGTTGAAAGAGATTGGTCTTTTGATCCAGTAAACATTAACTCTTTAGTTTAATGAAAAATCTATTTCTTTATATGGCAGTGGGCTTTATTTGCTACACTGCCTTTTCTTCGTCTTTAGACAAAAGTACACAAATCCATTGTGCAAATGGAATACAACGCGCTTGCGCAGCTTTAAATAAATGAAAGAACAGATGAAAGAACAAATGAAAGAGACAATTATTGTCTCAACTCATAATTGCCTTCAAAAATTAAAGGGAATTGTTGAAACTCAACAAACTCAAATAAATATATTAGTTGATAACAACGACACTCTTAAAAAAAGAATAGAACAACTTGAAAACATTTTAGACATCAAATCTCAATTTAACTCAGATGACAAACGCTTTATTTAAAGATGAATTTATAACTGAAAAAGTTTATAGATCATCTTTCGATTATTCCGCAACTGACATTAAAACGGAAATTAAATACAATGGTTTTACTTTATGGGACCAAAAATTTAATCCTAATACAAGACCAAAACCACCAACTGCTGCACTTAAATTAGGTAGTATGCTGCATAAAGCAGTTTTAGAACCCAATGAATTTAATTCTTTTTATCAAGTAATTGAGAATAAAAGAACTAAAGAAGGAAAAGCAAAAATCTTGGAATTAGAAGAAAAAGGTATTGAAGCTATCTCATTCGAAGAAAAAATTCTTTGTAATGATATATGTGACGCTGTAGCTAATCACCCCATAGCATCTGAACTTTTTTCTAATGGTGCCCCTGAACAAAGTTTTTTCTGGGATCATAAAGAAACAAATTTACCACTTAAATGCAGAGCTGATTGGATTAATGGTGACACTATTATTGATTTAAAAACAACTGCTGAAGGTGGTGCTCATGAAGATACTTTTTCACGTGCAGTAGCAAATTTTTTATACCATAT
>FUFK010047366.1_pt1 | contig 16061 bp, 15 predicted proteins | sample 1021851 | NCBI WGS metagenome assembly FUFK01 (sample SAMEA51879418, study PRJEB19060) | metagenome | reverse complement strand
CATAAATCATTTTATTTAGACAAATAATTCTGTTTTTCACTAAGTTTTATAAATGATTATAAATTTTATTTATGAAGAACAAGAATAAATAAGTTTTTTTATAAATTCATATTGAATTTCTTTTAAATATAGATGATTAAATTGAAGTAAATAATCAAAGTTTTGAATCATGAAAATTGCAGTAATAGGCGCAGGATTAGCTGGCAAACAACATATTGATACAATTTTGAATAACAAAAATTGTGAATTAGATCTAATTGTTGACCCTAGCCAAGAAGCTTATGAANTTTCAAAAAAACTAAATGTTCAATATTTCTCNAGTATTGAATTAGCACTTAAAAAGNGTAGACCAGATGGTGCAATTATAGCTACGCCTAATTCTAAACATAAAGAAAATGCAGAACTTTTCTTAAACGAAAAAATACCAGTTCTTATTGAAAAACCTTTATCATCAGATATTAAAAGTGCCATAGAAATAGTTATGTATGCAAAAAAACAGAAGACTAAAATTTTAATAGGACATCACAGAAGACATAATAAAATTATTCAAAATGCAAAAAGGAAAATCCAATCTGGAAATTTAGGTAAAATCATTTCTATTCATGCAACTTGCTGGTTATTCAAACCCAATAACTATTTTAATTCTTGGAGAAAATCTGTAGGTGGTGGACCTTTATTAATAAATTTAGTTCATGATATTGACCTTATGCGTTATTTAATTGGAGAAATAGAATGTGTTTTAAGCTTTGAATCAAATTCTATTAGAGGTGGAGATACGGAAGATACAGCTGTTGTTCTATTAAAATTTGATAATGGATCTNTGGGTACTTTATCAGTNTCNGATACAATTNTAAGCCCTTGGAGTTGGGANCTTACTTCTAAAGAAAACTCTATTTATCCNAACCAGAAACANAACTGCTATTGGATAGGAGGAACACATGGATCTATGGAGTTACCTCAATCAAAAATTTGGAAAAGTACTGAAAAGAGAAGCTGGTGGGAACCTTTAACCCACACTAATAATAAAGTTGATGAAACTAAAAATCACCCATTAAATGAGCAATTAGATAATTTTTTAGCAGTTATTGAAAAAAAACAAGAACCTGTTTGTTCTGGATTAGATGGTTTAAATACATTAGCAGTTATTGAGGCAATTAAGTTAGCTGCCAAAAGNGGAGCTNCNGTNAAACCAGAAATACTTACAGATTAACNTCCATTTATTTANCAATAGTATTTTTATANAAAATCAAATATTAANATGAACTATGAATGAACAAATTTGGAATATAATTCAGATTTTATTTGCTGATATTATTTTATCAGGTGATAATGCTTTAATAATTGGAATGGCAGCTTCTGGTCTTTCTCCTGAATTAAGAAGAAAGGCTTTTATTTTAGGAATTGCTCTAGCTGCTTTTTTTAGAATATTTTTTGCCATTATTGCTACTTATTTAATCGAAATACCAGGTATTTTGTTTTTTGGAGGTTTGCTTTTATATTTTGTATGCTGGCGATTTTATAAAGAATTAAGACTAAATTCTGCAGAAAGTAAAAANAATAAAATTGAAAATCAAGACTTTTCCATCANTGACAATAAAAAATTATTCAATGCACTTATAACCATTACAATAGCAGATATTTCTATGTCCATTGATAATGTTCTCGCAGTAGCTGCTATCGCTAGAGATGATCGAATTCTTCTTATTTTTGGCCTTATTTTAGCAATAGTTTTTATGGCATTTTTTGCAACAATTATTATGAAAATCCTTACAAAATATAAATGGGTTTCATGGCTAGGGTTATTATTTTTAATATATCTGTCAACAGAAATGGTTATTGACGGATTTCCTGACTTTTATGAAATTTTGAAATAAAGAAATTGATTTTAATTAACTATCAATATCAATATATATGTCATCTTCAATAACTTTTAGTTCGTAAGTTTTTAAATCATCACAAGCAGGTGACCTAACCGCTTTACCCGTCTTATAGTTAAACTGACCGTTATGCATAGGACATTCAACGATATCATCCATAACAAGTCCATCCTCAAGGTGTACATTCTCATGAGTGCAAATACCGTCAGTACAAAAATATTCTTCACTAGGGCTACAATAAATAGCGAATGTCTTATTTTCAAAATCAAAGCGAATTAAATCCTCCACCTCTATTTCTTCTTTTTTACATGCCTTAATCCAGTTTACCATCATACACCTAAAAGTTTGAATTAATTAATTATGCTAAATTTCAAAATCTAACTTCTTTCTTTACTTTTTAAAATCACTAAATTTTTCCCTTGATTTGATACCTTCTCTCCAAACAATAATCAGACCACCACCTACAATGCCTAAAATCCCAGGAAATAATTTATCAAATGGCCATTCTGAAAAAAAAACCCAGCCAAGTGCAAAAGCAATAGGCAGTCCAAAATACTCAAATGGTGCAATTAGACTCGGTTCTACTAACCTGTATCCCCAAATCAAAAATATTACCCCAGTTCCCCCTGTAAAACCAATGATTGCAAGTAAAAACAAATCATAGAAAGAGCTAATATAACTAAAAGATAGTGTAAATCCACAAATTATAATTGCTGCTATTAAAGTAGTTAATTGTGTATATAGTTGTATATTAGTTGTGTGAACTTCTTTTGGAAAAAGTTTTACTAGAACACTAGATAAAGCATATCCAAAAGCAGCACCAAGAGGAAGCAGAGCGTAAATTGAAAAAATCTCTGAACCAGGCCTTATAATTATTACTATTCCTAAAAAACCTAATAATACGGCAGACCACCTCCAATAACCAACAACATTTCCAAGTATTGGAACAGACAAGGCTGTTAAGAAAATTGGCGTAGAAAATACAAGGGTTGCTGCTGTTGCATACTCTAAGTTCATAATGGATAAATAAAAGCAACCTTGAGCAAACACTATGCTTAATCCTCTTGTTACGGAAATTAGTTTGTGACGAATATTAAAGGTGTTTTTTTTGATTCTAAAATCGTACGAAATAATTAAGTATACAATCAAAGGAAATAAACCAAAAAAATTTCTAGCTACTGCGTATTGCATTACCGAATATTTATTGTCCATAGATTTAATAATAATTCCCATAATATCCAATAAAAAAACTCCAATAAGCATATAGATAATTGCTTTTTGTAAGGAACTAGTGTTAATTTTATTAAAATCAGGANATTTAATCATTATTTCTATTTATAATCAAAAGTAAAATTATTGGACAATATATATATATTTTTAATATATATATTTTTTTATGATTTATTATTAATTTTTAAAATTTGGAATAAATTTTTAAAAAATGAAAACAGATCAAAAAAAATTTAATGAGCCCTATTGGTGGTCACAAGCAAAACCAGAACTAATCGACGAGTTAGAGTGGCAAACCACTTCTGACGTTTTAATAGTAGGTGCTGGCTATACAGGTTTAAGTGCGGCATTAACACTTTTAAAATCAGGTCTTAAGGTAATTATTATTGATTCTGAATTACCTGGTTATGGTGCATCCAGCAGAAATGGTGGGATAACAAGTGGGAAAATAAAACCTAGTTTTAAAGAATTAGTATCCAAATTTGGATTAGATTTGTCCAAAAAAATGATAAAAGAGGGGGAAGTTGCTAGGCAAGACTTATATGATTTTATTAGAAAAGAAAAAATTGACTGTGACCTGAAAATAAATGGAATGTTTACAGGTGCAATAAGTAAAAAAGGTTTTGAAAATCAAAAAAAAGAAGTTGGTTTTAATTTAGAAACTCTAGGAATAGAAAATACTATTGTTGAAGAAAAAGATGTATCGAATTTTATATGCAGTAAAAAATATGTAGGAGGTATATTTGATAAAAAAATAGGATCCATTCATCCTGCAAAACTAGTACTTTCAATGATAAATATGGTAAGAAAGAATGGTGGTTTTATTTTTAACAAAACTTACTTTAAAAATAGTGAAAAAAAAGGAACCATTTTTCATATTTCCACTAACAGAGGATTAGTAAGATCTAAACACCTAATTATAGCCACAAATGCCTACACTGATAAAAATTTACCTTGGTTAAGAAAAAAACTAATACCAGTAATTTCAGAGATGATTTCTACATCTGAAATAGGGAATAATAGAGTAAATAGCCTAATGCCCAAATTAAGTACTTTTGGGGAGGCTTTAAACTTATTTCATTATTTTAGACCTTCTCCAGATGGAAAAAGAATTCTAATTGGGGGAAGAAGAATACGATATAACAACAAGGATAAAACTAAAAAACTTATGAATGGCTTATTAGAAATTTTTCCAGAATTAAAAGAAGTTGAAATATCAAATCACTGGTATGGTTACGTTACTTTTCCATTTGATCAAATACCTAAATTGGTAATGTATAATGGTATTATTTATGCTGCAGGATATTGTGGTTCTGGAACTGTTTGGTCAAGATGGTTTGGAAAAAAAGCGGCAGAAATAATTTTAAATTTTGAACAAAGAAGCGCTTTTTATAATATTCCTTTTAAAAAAATTCCTTTTTATAATGGACATCCATGGTTTGTTCCCATAGCAATAGAGTATTTTAAATTTCAAGATTGGTGGATTAATTCTAAAGAATAGAATTTTAGCAATTTTTTTAAAATTGACAAATAGACTAAAAAAATAAGGTCATTTATATTGATAATTTACATATAGTTACCTATCTTATGATTCTAAGTTTAATTTTTTAACGGGGATATAATGTCAGCGCTATTAGATACAGTAGATCCAGATGGATTATTAGAATATTCAGTTGTTTTCACAGATCGTTCTCTCAATCATATGTCAAAAAAATTCCAAGGTGTAATGAATGATCTATCATCTATATTGAAAGAAGTTTATAATACTGATGGGGTTGCNTTAGTGCCTGGTGGCGGGACTTATGGAATGGAAGCTGTTGCAAGACAAGTAGCAGTAAATAAACATGCTTTAGTNATAAGAAATGGTTACTTTTCATACAGATGGAGTCAAATTTTTGAAAGTGGTAACTTCACAAAAAAAACAACCATTATGAAAGCTCGACAAATAGGAAACGAAGAAACNTCCCCTTTTGCACCTGCTCCTATTGATGAAATAATTACAAAAATAAAAGAAACTAAACCCGATGTGGTATTTGCCCCACATGTAGAAACCTCAGCAGGTGTGCTTATGCCTAAAGCGTATTTGGAATCTATATCCAAAGCTGCTCATGAAGTTGGTGCTATTTTTGTATTAGATTGTATTGCATCTGGATGTGCTTGGGTGGATATGAAAGCAACTGGTGTTGATATTTTGATTTCCGCACCCCAAAAAGGTTGGTCATCTACACCTTCAGCTGGTGTTGTGATGTTAAGTCAACGAGCAATGGAAGTAGTAGAAAACTCTAATTCCAACAGTTTTGCTATAGATTTGAAAAAGTGGCTATCTATAATGAAGACATATGAAAATGGAGGGCATGCATATCACACTACGATGCCTACAGATTCTTTGACACATTTTAGAGATACTATGCTTGAAACAAAAGAATATGGTTTTGATAAATTATACAAAAATCAATGGGAACTTGGAAATAGAGTAAGAGAGCTTGTAAAATCTAAAAATATTAAATCAGTTGCAGCAGATGGATTTAGAGCACCTGGAGTTGTAGTAAGCTATACTAGTGATGAAAACATCCAAAACGGGATAAAATTTAAAGAATTAGGAATGCAGATTGCTGCTGGTGTACCACTTATGTGTGATGAACCAAAAAATTTCAGAACTTTCAGGATTGGTTTATTTGGATTNGATAAACTTTATAATGTTGATAGAACTTTAGATAAACTTCAAAAAGCTTTCGATACTGTTTTTTAAATTATACTATTTCTTCTAAAAAAATGTTATAGTTATCAAAATTCATTTTGATAGGTAGTTTGGTGGATACAATCGATGTAGTAATTGTCGGTGCTGGGATAATAGGCTGCTCAACTGCCTTTGAACTTTCTAAGTTGGGTCTGAAAGTTGAAGTAATAGAAAAACATAAACCAGGTGCAATGGGATCAGGATGGACTCTGGCGGGAGTAAGGCAATCAGGTCGTCATGAATCCGAAATTCCTTTAGCAAAATATTCTGTAAAAGAGTGGTTTACTCTTAGTGATAAGTTAGATGGTAAAACTCTTTATAAACAAGAAGGTAATTTAAGATTAGCAAGAAATGAAGATGAAGATAAAAGAATTAAAAACCTTGTAAAAGAACAAAAGAGTAAAGGGCTAGAGATTGAATATCTAAGTAGTNCAAAAGAAATAAGAGATGTATGCCCATCTCTTTCATCAAAAATTATTTCTGCTTCTTACTGTCCTACAGATGGTCATGCAGACTCTAAAGAGACATTAAGCTCATATGTTGATGCTGGAAAAAGAAACGGCGTTATTTTTTCAGACAATGAAGAAGTTTTAGAAATTTCTTGTATTAATAATAAAATTAATTCTATCAAAACTACAAAAAGAGTAATTTCTTGTAAGTTTTGTATTTTNGCTAATGGTATTTNTTGTAATAAAATTTTAAGAACTATTGGAAAGAAAATTCCNCTTGAAATACCAATAGTTACTGTAATTCAAACTGAAAAAACTGCTAAATTGTTAAAACCAGTAATAGGAGTAGCAAATGCTAGCCTAGCTATGCGCCAAGAAAATAACGGTTATTTTAGAATAAGCAGTGGATTCCAAGACTGGAATGGAAACCTTAAATTAAAGAATGATTTGCCTTATGCCGAAACCACTTTAGAAAAAATTCAAAGTACAATATATCAATCAATAGAAGTTATTCCGGAACTTAAAAATTGTTCAATAAAATCATTTTGGGGGGGATTAATTGATCTTACTCCTGATGCTCTTCCAGTAATTGATTATGTAAGCGAGTGTGAAGGCTTGATTGTAGCATCTGGATTTTCAGGACATGGTTTTGGTATAGCTCCAGCTATAAGTGGTATAATATCCGATCTTATATTAAATAAAAAACCCAGATTACCAATTAATTCATTTACACTCCATAGATTTCAAAATCAAAATATTTTAAATAGTGATAAATATGATTTGACTCTCCATGGTTGATATAAAATGATTACATACGTTTGTGTTAAGGTAACTGAAAAATTAGTATTAAATAAATAATGATCAAAGCTCCTTATCTTTTATTTTTGGGTGATGCACCTGATCAACTGGCAGCTAAAGTAGCACAAGGTATCCGAGATTGGCGACCAGATATAAGTATTGGTCAAATTAAATTACCAAATTGTAAAGCTGATTTGAATTTAAAAGATTATACATTAGAAGAAGCAAGAGAAATAGGTGCAAAAACTCTTGTTATTGGAGTAGCAAATAGGGGTGGAAAATTCTCTGATAGTTGGAAAGAAACGTTGTGCGGTGCTTTAGATCTCAAACTAGACATTGCATCTGGTTTGCATAATCTATTATCAGATGAAAAAGACCTTGTGAATTTATCTAAACTTAATGACTGTAACTTAATTGACGTCAGAGTCCCAAAAGAACAATTCCCTATTGGAAATGGTAAAAAAAGAACTGGAAAGAGATGTTTAACCATAGGTACAGACTGTTCTGTTGGTAAGATGTATTCTTCTTTAGCTATAGAAAAAGAAATGCGCTCAAGAGGGATGAAAGTCAGCTTTAGAGCTACTGGTCAAACTGGTATATTAATATCGGGTGAAGGTATTCCTTTGGATGCAATCGTTGCTGATTTTATGGCTGGTGCAGTAGAAACTTTATCACCAAACAATGATGATGATCATTGGGATATAATTGAAGGACAAGGCTCTCTTTTTCATGTTTCTTATTCTGGTGTAACAATGGCTTTAATTCATGGGGGACAGCCTGACCATATAATTTTGTGCCATGAACCAACTAGAACTCATATGAGAGGATTACCACATTATGATGTTCCAACTTTAGAAGCTCTTTATCAATTAGTTTTACCTCTGGCAAAAATTAGTAATCCTAATTGTAAAATTTCAGGAATTTGTATTAATACAAAAAATATGGATCGTCTTGAAAGTGAAAATTTAAAGAATGATATTGAAAAAGCTTTTAAACTACCAACTGTTGATCCATTTATTGATGGTACAAAAAAAATTGTGGATAGACTTATCCAAGAATAAGCTAGGATTATTTTGCTTTTAAATGTGGAACGAAATTCATTTAAATTAAAACAGAAATTTACAATTTCTAGGGGGTCTAGGGATTCAGCAGAAGTTTTGACTGTTTCTATAAGAGATGGTGAATTTATTGGATTGGGTGAATGTGTTCCTTATAAGAGGTATGGCGAGACTATAAAAAGCGTTTCAAATGAAATATTATCCATTTCTTTACCAGTAAATAATCAAATTTTGCAGGAAGTTTTAAAACCGGGTGCTGCTAGAAATGCCTTAGACTGTGCACTTTGGGATTTAGAAGCAAAAAAAGAAGGTAAACCTGTATGGCAACTGCTTAATTTAAAAGAACCTAAACCTACTATTACGGCATATACAATTTCATTATCAAATCCAGCAAAAATGATGCAGGATGCTAAATCTAAGAGTGATTATCCTATTTTAAAAATTAAACTTGGTGGCCAAGATGATGAAAAATGTATTAAAGCAGTTCGAGAAGGATCTCCAAATTCAAGAATTATTGTAGATGCAAATGAAGGATGGAACATTGAACGTTTTAATTATTTAGTACCTATTTTTAAAAGTATTGGTGTTGAACTTATTGAACAGCCTTTCCCCTCAAATAAAGATCATCTACTAAAAAACCTAGACAGAAAAATACCAATTTGTGCTGATGAAAGTTGTCATGATGTAAAAAGTCTTGAGAAATTAATAGGTCTTTATGATTATATAAATATAAAATTAGATAAGACAGGTGGATTAACTGAGGCAATTAATCTTCTACAGGCTGCAAAAAAAAACGGATTTAAAATAATGCTTGGATGTATGGTTGGTACTTCACTTGCGATGGCTCCAGCATTACTTCTGTCAGGTGAATGTGATATTGTAGACCTTGACGGTCCATTATTATTAAAAAAAGATAGACCAAATCCTATAAGATATGATAACTTTTTAGCTTTTCCAATTTCCGAAGGCTTATGGGGTGTTTAAATTCATTGATGAATTATTTCATTTATACCAGTTAAAAATTGAAGTACTTCTTCTTCAGTATTATAATGGCACATTGAAACTCTTACACAATTTTTTAAACCAAGTGGATCTAAAATATTACCAGAATAATGATCTGATTTTCTAATATGGGTTCTAACCCCTTTATTGTTTAGTTCTTTAACAATAATTTCAGAAGGTAAATCATGTAAAGAAAAGGAAACTAAACCTTCTCTAAGCTTGTTTTCAACACCTCCGATAATTTTTATATTTGGGTAACTAGAAAGACCTTTTATGTTATCTTTTCCGAACAGCATTATATCTACAAGATGATTTTCTTGTTTATGAATAAATCTTGAAGCATTTAAAAATTTTTCATGTCTTGTATTTTCAATTTTAGAAAATTTTGATCCTAACCATTCAAAATAATCTATAACATCAGAAAATGTTGCATATGAACCCACATCTCTTGTGCCTAAATCCCAGTTTTCTTCAGGTCCTTTCATCAAATTTTCATGAGGTAAATTTCTTAATCTATCAGACATCCATGCAAGTCCATAACCGTGTCGAGAAAAAACTTTATATGGTGATATTACATAACCATCTATTTTATAATCTGAAATGTTAATATCTCCATGAGCTGCATGTTGAATACCATCAACAATTACTAAACAATCTGGATTTTTATCTTTTATTCCATTAGTTAGATTTTTTATGTCAACTCCAATTCCAGTAACTGGCGATGTATGAACAATAGTAGCAACAGCTACATTAGAATTGATATGATCAAGATATTTATCAATATCGACTGTGCCAGTATCATTACAATGTGGAACCATAATTAATTCTTTAGAAGCTATTTTAGACCACTTAGCTGTTGCTGATCTTGACGCTGGATGCTCAAGAGTACTTCCAACTATAGAACCTTTACCACTTGATAAAATTGCAGTTCTTATGAGTCTAAATAGAAGTTCTGTACCACTTTCTCCAATTAAAATTGATCCACTTTTTGTATTAAAAAAATCTAGGGTTTTTAATTTTGATTTGCTAATAATATCCATTATTGAAGAAGATGCTAGGTTATCTCTTCCTTGGTTGTCAGGTATTGAAGCCATTAAAGAAGAACGATCAACAACAGATTTAAGAGTCAGAGACCCCCCAGCATTTTCAAAAAAAATTCTTTTTCCTGAATAAGGGCATTCCTCTACATGACAAAATTTTTCCCTTATTTCTTTTATTAATTCTTTTTCTTTCATTTTCTATTTAAAACCTTTGTACTAATAATAATATCAATTAATAATATCTTTTAAATGACAATAGACAATTTCGAGTGTAATTTAAACAAGATAATGTTTTTAGAAAGGCAAGAGGATGGAAAAACTAACCAATCAATCTGAATGGATTGAGAGAGCAAAAGAAGTTCTACCAGCAGGAGGATTTGGGAATTTTGATCCATCTATATTTATTCGAGAAGGTAAAGGATCTAGAGTTTGGGATGAGGATGGAAATGAATATGTGGATTATTTAATTGGATCTGGACCTATGTTAATTGGTCATAGTAATCCTGAAGTTGAAGAAGCAGTTTTGTCACAAATTTCGAAAGGGACCACTTTTTTTGCAAACAATACATTTGGTGTTGAATTAGCTGAAGAGATTTGTAACAGCGTTAAATGTGCAGAACAAATTCGTTATGTGTCCACTGGTGGTGAAGCAGATATGTATGCTATGAGATTAGCACGTGCATATACAGGTAGAAGTAAAATTCTTAAATTTGAAGGTGGTTATCACGGTATGTGTTCAGAAGCACAAATGAGCTTAGCTCCAGCACAGCTAAGTAATTTTCCACAAGCAGTACCTGACAGTGCTGGTATTCCAGAAAGTGTAAAATCAGAAGTTTTAGTTGCACCCTTTAATGACATNGCATTTATTGAAAATATATTAGCAGAAGAAAGCTCCGAGATTGCTGGAATAATTGTAGAACCTTTACAAAGACTAATTCCTCCAATTAAAAATTTTCTTCCTACCCTAAGAAAATTATGTACGAAATATAATATATTACTCATATTTGACGAAGTGGTTACAGGTTATCGATTTTCTTATGGAGGTGCACAAGAATACTACGGCGTTACCCCCGATATTTGCACTTTAGGAAAAATAATCGGAGGAGGTTTTCCTTTAGCAGCGATAGCTGGCAAAAAAGAAATTATGGATCATTTTGATAAAGAAAAAGTTGGAAGTGACGGTTTCTTAATGCAGATAGGTACTTTATCAGGAAATCCAATTGCTTCTGTGGCAGGACTAAAAACTTTAGAAATATTGAAACGACCTGGTAGTTATGAGAAATTACGTCAAAACGGTCAAAGAATAATGGATTTTGCTTCAAAAAAACTCAAAGATAATAATGTTGATTTTAAAGTAGTGGGTGACCAAACTCTTTTTGAGATCATTTTCACAAATGAGGAAGTTTTAAATTATAGGGATGTTCAAAAAAATAATCTAAANAATTATTCTAAATTTAATCAGTTACTTAAAGAAAATGGTGTTTTTAAACCCATAGGAAAAATGTATATATCACTTTCTCTGACTGAAGATGATTTTTCTCAAACAGAATTTGCAATTGAGAAGGCAGCTTCTGAAATTAGAAACTAATTCTAAGGATTTAAAGCAGATACAATCCAACTAGAAAAATGAAATTCTACTCCTTTTGGAGNAAAATATTTTGAATAACATTCCTTTAATGCAGATACTACTTTTTCTTTTGTTTGNTCATTAGCATTTTCAAAAGGAACAGACATTGGGCCCATCCTACTTAAGAAATCTGCTGCNCTATCAAGCGTATCTCCAATAATAATTTTTTTCTTATATGCTTTAATTTTTATATTACTCCAACCAGCTTTNATTAAAATTTCTTTTATATAAAAATAATCTTCAAATGCAAATGGACCTGGGTCCTTAGGATTAGCTTTAGGGGGTAATTCCAAGAATTGGCTTGCAACATTTGAAGAAAGATTTATCCAGTCATTTTCCTCTCTATTAGACCAACAAACAAATGTAAGCCGACCATTTCCCACCAAGCTTTTCTTTATATTTTTAAAAGCGGCAATAGGATCTTCAAAAAACATAACTCCAAATCTACTAAAAATNGCATCATAATTTGAATTAGAAAATTGATGATTTTGTGCATCTGCTTGTATAAAGTTTATATTTTTTATCTTTTTGCTTTCTTTCTTCTTTTCTGCAAAATTAAGTATAGGTTTTGAAATATCAATTCCTGTGACTAAACCACTTTCCCCAACCAAATTTGATAATGTTTGACTAGTAGACCCCGTACCACACCCAATATCTAGAATTTTTTCTCCTACTTTAGGTTTAAGTATTTTAATAGCTTGATCACCTAAAGGACCTAACATCTTATCAATGTGGTGTTCTAAGGAAACCCAAATATCTCCTTTTTTTTCATTCCAAAATTCTTTTTGTTCTTGATTAATAATTTTCATCAACTAGTGTCCAGTCTTAACATTTATCATAATCTTAAACGTTAAATTCATAATTGTATTTAAAAAATTTAAAAAACTATTTACTTAAAAATGACATCCAAAAATACAGAAATACATCTTTTTAGACATGGCGAAACTGACTGGAACGTGGAAGGACGGTTCCAAGGTATTAAGGTATCAAAACTTACAGAAAAAGGGGTTTTACAGGCAAAACAACTTGGAAATAAATTAAAAAATATAAAATTTGATAATATTTACTCTAGTCCTAGTTTAAGAACAAAACAAACTGCTTACAACATTTGGCCAAATAAAAAAGATAAAATACAATTTTTAGATGAGTTAGTTGAAATAAGATTAGGAAGACTGGAAGGCAAATTATATTCTGAAATTAAAGAAAATGATTTTACATCATATGACCACTTCTTTAATAAACCCCATTTATTTTCTGTAGAGGGGGCTGAAAATTTTAAAGAACTTACAAACCGTTCATTCAAAATCATTACTGAATTATCTGAGAATAACATAGGTAGAAGGATAGCCATTGTAAGTCATGGTGCATTCATAAAATCATTTATGACTTATATTGATCAAAAGCAAATAGAAGAAATTTGGAACCCACCATTTATGGATAATTGCTCGCACAATATCATTTTATTTAATTCAGAAAATTCATTCTCAATCACTAGATATGCAGATATTGATTTATAATATTTCATTTATTTTTTTCTAATTAATACTTAAAAAAATTAAATTTTTCATAAATAAAAGTCTTATTTTTTTTTACATTGAACAATAAATAACAAAAGACCATTGAAATCATTGAAAAAAATAAAACGATATAATTTAGCCTGTGGATAAAACTGGGGATACTTTAAGACTTTAAAATTGAGTAAAAATCAAAAAAAAAATCCCAAAAATAGCCTGCTTTAATCTGTCACACTATAAACTATTGTTTTTATTGGATTTTTTTTTGGGTATGGCAATTTTTTAGATTTTTTGTCATTTATTCCAAATAAATTATGCAAAAATATCACAAAAACCTTTTTGTGCATAAAGTCAAATAGTTATGCCAAAGAATAAACATGTATTTATTATTATAGTATGATATTTTATTAATANATTTTGAGTTTTTTTGGTTTTGAATTNAACATAAGTGAATATAAATGCTGTTAGCTATCGACGTTGGAAATACAAATACTGTCTTTGCAATTTTTGAAAAAAATAAAAAATTAGCTCAATGGCGCTGTTCTACATCCGAAGAAAGAACAGCAGACGAGTATTTTGTTTGGTTTAAATCTCTTATGGATTTAAATAATTTCAATTTAAAAAAAATAGATGGTATGATTTTTAGTTCAGTTGTACCTAAAGTTGGATTTAACTTACGAATATTATCTGACAGATATTTCAAATGTAAACCATTAGCCGTTGGTAAAGATGGGTGTAAACTTCCAATCAAAGTAAAAGTCGACGAAGGTACAAACGTAGGTTCTGACAGAATTGTGAATACTGCAGGGGCATTTGATTTATATAAAGGTAATTTAATTATTATTGATTTTGGTACTGCAACAACTTTTGATATTGTCGGGAAAGATGGAGCTTATCTTGGAGGTGCGATAGCACCTGGAGTAAGTGTTTCTAATAAAGCACTCCATGACGCTGCTGCTGCTCTTCCATATGTTGATATCCGAAGACCAAAAAATGTTATTGGGAAAAATACTAAAGATTGTATTCAATCAGGTTTTTTCTGGGGTTATATAGGACTTATAGAAGGAATTATTAGTAAAATTAGATCAGATGTTTCACATAAAATGACAACTATAGCAACTGGTGGATTAGCACCACTATTTGGGAGAGAAACTAAAATGTTTAATTATATTGATCTTGATATAACAATGCATGGGTTAAATGTAATATATAAATTTAATCAAAAAAAATAATTTAAGAATAATTTATGGAATTATAAAATTGAAAAAGAAAATTACAATCATAATTGGAGGAGGTATAGCTGCCTATAAAAGCTTAGAGCTTATTAGACATCTTCAATCTGAAAATTTTGAAATAATTCCTGTTTTAACAAAAAGTGCATCAAATTTCATTACCTCTTTGTCGATTTCTGCTATTTCAAAAAATAAAGTTTNTACTGATTTATTTGACCTTAATGATGAATCAGAAATGGGCCATATACAATTATCTAGAATTTCAGAGCTTATAATAGTGGCACCAGCTACTGCAAATTTAATCGCAAAATTTGCTAATGGAATTGCAGATGATTTGGCCACTACCTTGATATTGGCTACAGATAAAAAAGTTTTATTGGCTCCTTCCATGAATGTTCGTATGTGGAACCATGTTGCAACAAAAGAAAATATTAAAAGATTAAAGAACTATGGCTTTCAATTTGTTGGTCCTAATTCAGGAGAAATGGCTTGTGGAGAGTTTGGATTAGGGAGAATGGCTGAACCCCTTGAGATAAAGAATGAGGTGATGAATACATTCAAAAATAGTAATCTTTCAAACAAAAAAATCCTTGTTACATCGGGAGCAACTAGAGAAAGAATAGATCCTGTAAGATATATTTCAAATGATTCTAGTGGATTACAAGGTACCTCAATAGCAAATGCTCTATTAAGAAAAGGAGCAAAGGTAACATTTATAACTGGACCATCTAACATTGAAAAACCAGTGGGAGCAAAAATAATTAATGTAGAAACAGCACGAGAAATGTACGACGCAGTATTTAAAAATGGACCTTATAATATAGCAATATGTGCTGCTGCAGTTTCTGACTGGTACGTCGAAAATAAAAACTCTTATAAAATAAAAAAGAATTCCTCGAACCCACCTCAAATTTCACTTAGAGAAAATCCAGATATTTTATCTGATTTATCAAAATCAAAAAATAGACCTGAGCTTGTTATAGGCTTTGCAGCTGAAACTANTGAACTAATTAAAAACGCTGAATCAAAATTAACTAAAAAGGGTTGTGATATAATTGTGGCTAATAAAATAGATAAAAAGTCTACTGTTTTTGGTAATTCAGAAAATAAAGTTTCAATCATTTCAAATAAAAAAACTATACATTGGCCTAAAATATCTAAGGTTGAAATAGGTGAGAAGTTATCTGATTTAATTGAAAACCTAAATAATTAATCAGTATATTTAAAAAAAAAAACAAAAATATCACTTTTTACTATCTTTTATCTAAAATTCTGTCATGCTGAACATGGGGGGAGTTATTTTGGGTAAAAGCACTTCAGAAGAATCTGAAAAGCTAAGCCTTGCAATTTACGCTTTAAGCGAGGTAGCCACTAAGAAATTAAAATCAAAAGGTATCATTCTTTTAGAGGATGATCTTGATGTTTTTTGTAATTTAATTCTCTCTAGAGACGAAGAGAAGCAAATACAACTAATTAATAATTTATGTTATCAAAGTA
>FUFK010710036.1_pt1 | contig 16064 bp, 15 predicted proteins | sample 1021851 | NCBI WGS metagenome assembly FUFK01 (sample SAMEA51879418, study PRJEB19060) | metagenome | reverse complement strand
AGCGAACGTGCCCACGCCAACGACGCGCCTTGTGCGGCTACCTTTGCTCGAACCTGCCCAACAGGGGCGCCAGCCTTGACAACAAGCACGCCGTTCCCTGCATTCAAAACAGAAGGCATGCTGGTGTTACCGCCGTGAGCAACAATCACCGAAAAACCATTGGCCCGGCCTAGAGCAAAGGTTGATTCAGCCGCAAGGCTGTTGATGTTTTCGCCAAAATCAACTTCTACAGACTCAACACCTTGCTCGCGCAATCGCTTGAGAGTTTCTGCCACTCTTCGCTGCAACGGCTTGGTGAAAACAGGGTTTCCGCTTTGGTCTCGGATTTCAACCGGAGTTCTTACTGGCGCTGTTAAATCCAACCCAAACTTGCCGTCGACCCGTGGTTCGATACGGTCAATAACTTCAGTTATAGGCTTGGGCTTGCCGCTGGTATCCGGCTTGACAGGCTTGTCAATCTTGGGCAGCGGGTCGAGGCCAGTCTCCACTGGCTCGCCCTTTTCGGCTTCAGCAGCACGCCTAGAGAACTCTTCCCTGCTTTCGCCAATTTTTTGAGCCAACGCTTCTTTGGAAATTCTCGCCGGGGGAGCGCTCTTGGCAACTTCGCCAGTGGTTTGGGCTTGTTCCAAAGGAATGCCCGGCTGTGCATCAATGACTCTAGTAGATGGTCGCTTGGGATCGGCAAGGCTGGTAACTTCACTGGTCAAGCCTCGAGACGCTTCTCTGGCGATAAGTCGGCCGAGTTGGTAGCGAGACGCCTTGTTGTTGAATTCTCGAGGGATTTGCCCTCGGCCACCTGCCAGCAGTTCCATGATTTGCCGAGTGACTACTGGCCGTTCAAGACTGTTCTTCCCGTTTTGAACAAGGTTTGTAAGCCAAGGAACAAGAACAGGGTTAGAGGTAATGATCTTTCGCAGCAGATGGGACTGCTTGTTGTTCCGAGGCATGTGGCCAAGTTGCCGCATGCTCTTGCCCAAAAAGGGCCTGAGTTCGGGGTTGGTTAGCACGGCTCCGGCTTTGCCACGGCGAATGGCTTGGCGAATTGCTCGAACGCTAGACGCATTGCCCGAACGTTGTGCAACATGCAGGGCTGCAGTAGTAACACGCAAAAACACCCGCTGCTTGTCGAAAGTATTCAACTTTCGGAAGCCACTTCTTGCGCTATTGGTTTCACCAAGAATGGACTGGAGGTCTTGAGAAAAATTAAGGACCCCGCGAACCTGTTCTCTGGTGGGCTTTGGTGGAGCCGCTGCCTTGGCGCGTTCTTCCAGTTCTTTCTGGTTTTCGCGTCGTGCTCGCATTTCAGCGCGGCTCATAAACAAGCCGTCAATGCGACCGCCTTCAAACATTGCGACGTTGGTGGATTCGCCTCGGCGGTGCAGTTCGTGCATCGCCATCATTTTGGTGACTTCAACGCGGCCATCAGCATTAACCAACTTGCGCGACTTTTCGCCAGTTATGCCATTGCCGCTGACGGTCACCCTCGCTTGGAGATCGCCGCCCAAGCCTTCAGTAGTAAGTCGTTGAACGTCATTGACCGCCCTGTCGCCGTGGTAAACAATTTCGCGAAGGGTTTCAACGGAAACTTCTCGCAGGGCAGTAGGATTTTCGCGTCCAAAAGCCGCCTCCCGTTCCATGCGAAGTTTCAGGCCCGCCATTTGGTTGTCAACAAGCGTATCCAACACTTCAACCTGCTTTTCCTTGGGCAGGTTGCGGATGAATTCGTACGCCTTGTAGCCATCCCGCATTTCCATCAAGCGGGCCATTTCGGCCTTTCGCGTTCTAGGAAAAGCAACGGCTTGATTAGTAACCCCGAGACCAGCACCAATGATGTACTGGCCAAACAAGTCCTTGAAAGTTCTGTCGGTGTTTTCTAGATACCGGAAAAGAACTTCTGCTCTATCTTGCCGATCCGTCAGAGCGTAAGCGTCAGTCAAAAGCATGTACTTGGCAAAGTCTGCGCCGCTTTTGTTGACGCCAAGAATAAATCGGGCGGCTTGTCGATGGGTAGCAGCAGCAATTGAGAGTGGATCCCAACCGCCGGTCTTCAGCGTTCCCCAAATGCCGTTTGATCCGTCTCCGAGTTTGGTGTTACGACCGAAGATATTTCGGCCGATCAAGTAGGCAGTGCCGGTTGCAGCCAAGGCGTCCATCTGTGCGTAAAACGCATCAGAGTCGTTCATGCCCCGGCCTTCGTCTTCAGCCCGGTATTGATACTTCAGCATTGCACCGGCGTAAGACTCTCCATACACACGAGAAAGGAAAGTGTTTGGGCCGTGCTTAATATCCTTGGTAAGGATTCTGCTGACGCGAGTGGCAATTGGCGTTGCAACATCATTGACAATGTTTGCCGCGCGACCTGCAACAAGCCGCAGGTCTGTCAAATCAACCAAATTATCCGTCACGCCTGCTGCTGAAGCGGTAGCAGTAGTCCCTCTTCTTCCTAGTGCTTCTCCCGTTTCAACGGTTGCTTGCCGTGCAGCGGCTCGGCTTGACGCGCCGGTCGCGGCTTGGGCGCTTGTACCACGAGCGCCCATGTACTTCCATACATCTTGGGCTGCTACGGATCTAACTACGCCGGGGCGTGTTTGAATTCGGATCGACCCTCTAGCCAGACCTTCAAGACTTTCGCGGGTCAGAGCGCCTGCGATTGCAGTTGGCGCTTTGACCAAGGCACGGGCTGCAGTCGCAAATCCGGGCTTGCCAGTAAGAAAACTGGTCCCGATGTCAAAGAGCAACATGCCTGCAAGGTTTGCAGCATCCAGCCCTAGGCTTTCCGTGAAAATCCCGTCATCAAGGACCTTTTGATAGTTGGGATCGTTCCGGAAGTTTTCCCTAAGAATGCGGTCCTTTTCAAGTTGTGATGCTTGCCCGAGCGCACCCATCCATTCGCCGACTGATGCAATATAATTGTCTTCGGCACCGCGAATGTCGTAGCCAAGAGAAGCCAACGCATCGCTTGCCTTCCCGGCAGCAAACATCACTGGGCTTAGATATTGGCCGTACTCCGACATAAAACGGCGGACATTGATGCCCATCACCGCCAGTGCCGACGGGGTCACCTCCGCGGCATGAACAAAACCATCCAGCCCGTAAGAAAACGCTCCGCTTTCGTGTTCTTCAATGTCGTCGTAAGCGTCTGGGTTTTGAGCGAGGTCTTGTCTTAAGTCGGCTTCGAGAGTAGCGCGGCGAGCCATTGCTTGCGTTGCCAGCATTCGCGCCGAGTCTCGTGTCGTAGACAGCCGAGCAATCTGCTCGGGTGTTTCTGCAGCGGCACGGCCCGTTCTTTCCAGATATCGGTTTAGTAGCGGGTCGTCCGGGAGATAAGTATCTCGGACATATTCGGCTAGGCTTTCTTCTGTTTCGTCTAGCCAACCCATCCCAATGCTGGCATACAAGCGGCGGGCTTCAGCAGATTGTTCCGCAAGAAACTGCTTGCTTGCTTCGGCCCGAGCGGGGTTCGTGGCTTCTTCCGAATATTCAATGCCACTTTCCGGGTCAAGATAGGTGGCTTCTGGGGTTGCATACCCCATTTGCTTGTAAAACTCATCCTTCTGCTTTGCGATGTATTCATCTGAATACCCCGCTTTGCGCAGAATGGCGAGTGGATTTTGAATCGCCGTGTCGTAATCGTGTTCCCCGGCGTAGTAAGCAAAATCACCTTCGTCTTCCGCCTTGCGAAGAACAGCACCAGCAAGGCCCTCGACGTGGCCTGCGTATTGCCTTGCAAGGTCAGCGGCCTCGCTTTTGTTTGGGACATTGAGCCCTTGTGGCGTAGTGGATTTCGCCTCGGGTTCCAGCGTGGGCCGGGTGCTTTCCAAATACCTTTGGCGTTCTAGTTCTGCGTTTGCCTCAATATCGTCTCGAATGCTGTCGAAGTTGCCAAACTTTGATCTGGGGCCGTAGGCGTTTACCTTCGCCTGTTCAATGCCACGGGAAACCTGCCCCATGGTGTTCAAGATGTTTGCAGGAGACAATGAAGCGGCCGTCTGCAAAAACCCCGGAGGCCGATCGCCCGGCCCGGGCGCTGGTGGGCCTTCCAAGGGGGCTTGGTTTTCCTGTGCTTCCTCGGCGGGCGGTGCTGGCGCAGGATCTTGGGGTTGGACCGTAGGCGGCTCGGGCCTCGCAAGAAATTCCGGCGGCTCAGAAGGGGTCGAGGGCGTGGGCGTGTTGGGCTGGTCGGTGGGGAATTGTGTCATGAGTAATGAGCGCCAAAAAGAGATTCGAGAATCGCGTTCTCGACTTCCCGCTTCTCTTGCGGGGAAAACAGCCGGTACTTCTGCTGAACGTAATTCTGCAGAACTTCGGTATAGAACTGGCCTTGTTCTTCTTGGGATGCGTTGTCAAAAAACATTGGGTTGGTTTCGGCCAATTCTGCCATTTGTCGGTACAGGTCTCGTTGCTCTGTGGTTCTCAGGGCAGCATCGGCTGCTGTTCCGCCAGCATGTCCTACCGGGATAAAACCCTTCGCGTTAGTTTCAAGTGCGACAGCCTGTTGCACATTGGCGTCGATGATTACCGGATTCCCACTTTCGTCTCGATACACCGGAACGGCAGCGTTTCCAAAAACCATCTGTTCGCCATCTCTGGTGTTGACAATTTGCGACCCTTCTGGCAACGCATTCTGAAGTTCTCGACCAACCGCTTCTAGATCGCCGCGTTGGTAAGCATCTTCTTCGCCGTATCGCATGTCTTCAATTCGGACCTCTTCTCGACGCGCAATTTCAACACTGATGTCTTCTTGTGAAATATCAACATCAACACCAATGCGTTCCTGAGCCGCAGCCAACTTGCTCTGCGTAGTTTCAAGTTCGTTTTGTGCATCCATAGCCGCTTTTTCAAAAGGAAAAAGGTCTTCAACGCCTTGTTCCTGAGCCCGTCGCAGATCGGCGTTTGCATTGGCCACTTTTTGTTGTGCGTAAGAAACCTCTTCTTGGATTGGCTCAAGTTGTTCTTTGGTTTGTGCTTGTGCTTGTCGTTCTAGGTCACGGCGAATCTCGGCTCGGTCATAATCTGGCCTGCCTTCCGCTTCTCGCTGGGCTCTGGTTTGCGGCGTGGTTTCTTCGTCGTCAGAAGGACGGCCCGGCGTGCCTCGGTCGTAAAACCGGCCTTCAAGAATGTAAGAAGTGCCCGGCGGCAATCGCCGAGCGTCTGCAGCATCGCGAACAACAGGCACAACCTGTTGGCCGCTTGGGTTTTTAGTCGACGGAACCATGACTGCTGGCAACTGGTTTGTGCCAAGATCAAAAACCAACTCCCCGGATTCGTTGCGAGATACATTGGGGGGCATTGCGTCCACCGGGACGGCAATTGGGTTGTTGACCATTTCGTCGCCAATCTCGTAAATGCCTTCTACGTCTGGCGGCGGCGGTGCTTCAGATGCGAGGCCCTCTCCTGTCTCAACAAACTGCCTGTCGGCTTGGATTGATTGCATTTCTTCTGCAACCAGTTGTTCGTCAGACATGCCTGCGGTGCCCTCGGGGTCGCTTTCCCTTCTTCTTCGAGCGCGGTTAAGCGCGTCGGTTCTGTCTCGCTTGAGTTGGGTTTCGTCGGCTTGTCGACTGCGTTCGATGGCAGCAGCGCCCTCGCCAATGCCGCTAGCCATTTCCTGTGCAAAGCCCCTAAGGAGGTCGCCGCCCCTTTCGGACAAAGCATCTTGGAGTTGTTGTTTTTGGGCAGGCGACAAAGCCGCGCCGCCGCTAGCGCCAATATCTCTAAGCAACTTTCTAGCAGCGTTTCCTCTTGAACCCGGCATGCGAGAAATCGCTTGGATGGCATCAACCGGACCCTTGCCCGGATTGACTTGCTCGAATGCCTTCAGGAAATCTTCGCTGGACATGCCTTGCCCGTCAGGCAAAGCAATTCCGTTGTCCAAGGCGTAAACCTTAGTTGACTCTTGCCCGCCCGGCATGCCCTCAAGTTGGACTTCTTGGCCGGTCTGGTACCCACCTTCTGGTCTTTGGGCAAGGGGTCCACCTGCCGCCGCCTGCGGGGCGGCTCCATCTTGTGCCTGTCCACCGGCTGCAGTGGGCTGCTCCGGAGAAGCCGCGCCGGGCATGGGTGCTTCTCGGTAAGCCCGCATGCCTTCGCCGCCACCTTCAACGGCTGCTCTTGCGTCTTGGTCAAGCGCAGGCAGGCCACGGCGCATGCGGGCTCGCTCGGTAGCAAGTGCATTGCTCCGACGCTTGTTTTCGTCGGCTTGCGCTTGCCGTTGTTCTTTCCTTAGCCTTTCTTGCTCCGCTGCTTCTCGCTCAAGCCTTTGCTCTCGTTCAAGAGGATTTTCCTCAACGTAATTAGCAGGCTGCTGTGCTTCGACAAAGTTTTGCGGGCTTTGTGCTGGATCCTGAAGGTAGTAAGGGGCTTGGCCGGGAAGTCGTGTTGGACCCGCCATTGGCCCTTCTTGTCCCTGTGGTTCTACTTGCGGGAAAGGGTTGGGCGGAGCGTCTGCTGGCGGTTGTTGCGGTTCTACCTGCGGGAAAGGGTTGGGCGGAGCCTGCTCTGGCGCTGGCTGTTGCGGGTCAACCTGTGGAAAGGGATTGGGCGGAGCCTGTGCTGGCGTTGGCTCTGCAGGATCGGCATTGCCACCCGCCGGAGGCGCTCCGGCGTTGTTTGTGTTTCCGTTTGCGGCATTGGGCTGGGCGCCAGCAACCGGATCCGGAGGCTGGGTGGTTTGATCCATAGTCTCCATTGCCTGCGGCTGTTCTTCTTCGGGTCGCTTGGCCATATCTGCCTCAGGAAATCAAGGAATCGTTGATCGTTTCGCTGCCGCCGTAGTTGGAGGGCAGAGCAAACCCAAGACCAGCCATGCCAAAGAATCTGTCNAACTCTCTAGCAAACTTGCCTTCGTTGTTGTTGGTGATTTGTGCCGTCAAATCGTCTTCGGTTGCAAATGCGGTGCTTCCCGGGATCAACTGAAAAGCCACGCCACCCGGAATCGGTCGGTGCATTTCGGCGAGAATAACGTCGTCGATATACAACTCTACTCCACTGTTGAAAGCAGGGTTGGTTTCGATAACGAACTTGGCACCCTTGGGCAAATGCGCCGGGGTCATGCCGTCAAGAGTCTTCAACTGATAGGTGTTGGTCAGTGCACCTACCACGTTGTAAGCAATTGAAATTTCCATTTTGCGGTTGGCATCGGAAGCATTCATCACGTTCCCGGAGCCGTCTTGCAACGACACTTTAAGTGTCCCGGCGGTCAACGATCCGCCGTTGGTGCGAACCGCAAAACTAATGCTGTAGGGCTTGTCTCGGTTGACCGACCCAAGCGTGCCGCCGATGTTGTTCAGGCTCTGGGAAATCTTGACCGCGGTCGATCCGTCTCCAACGATCTTGAGTGCGGTAGATCCGGTGTAGGGAGTAGCAATATCGTCAACGGTGCTCCCTGCACTGCCCGTGTCGATGGTCCAGAAGTCTGGAGCGTTGCTCGTGAAGGACTCAAAGTTCGAGTTCTTAAGGACATTGAGGCCCGGGCCATTGCCGCCAAAGAATGACGGCGAAACGACACTTGCAACTACATCCATGCCGCTGCCCTTGGGCCACTCGTCATGCAAGTGCTCTTCATGCCTTTGCCCCCTAACCCGAAACCTTTCGGAGTTGGCATCGGCGGTCACCGAGTATTCGTCGGCAATGCAGGTTGCCCGGATCAACTCGGTATAGACGGAAGGGTAGTCAACTACCGTTGGGGCGTACTCCTGCGAAGCAAGAGCAGAAAGCAGAAGCGTTCCGTTGCCGACGTTTGAGCCACCGGCTGAAACTGCACCGAAGGAAATGGTGGTTCCGTCGATGCTTGAACTTCCACTGTCCATCTGGCGAATGAATTCGCGAAGCGCGGTTTGAATGTTCTTGTTTTCAAGTCCGCCGCCATTGCTCGATACCAAATCGTCATCAACCATGTCGATGACGGTTCGCTCTGCGTCTGCCCGGATAACGCGGAGCATCTTGGCTGAGTCGGCAATTCGGGCTTCAAGTTCGTTGGTCAACCGACCAATCATGTAGGAATCGGCGGAAGTATATTGGCCGATAATCGCAGCGTATTGAGTCCTCAATGCTGCTTGATGGGTCCGAATGTCCTCGGCCATCCCAAACAACTTGCCCAAGCGGGCGAAAAGGGTTGCGTAAGTAACTGCCATTATGAATCTTCCTTAGCGGGAAACATCTTGTTCAATTTGGCTCGCCGCTTTCCGCAACCGCAGGGCTTGCCGGTTTTCTTTTCAATGATGTTGGCTACACGCTTGACGCCGGTTTTTTCNGCAATGGTGTTNACGGTGTCGCCAAGGCCACGGCACGCACCTTTGTATGCGCTGCAACTTGCACAATCGTCGTCAGTGGGCCTGCCGTCGAACTTGCCAATGGAACAAAATTCTGCGATTCGGTAGACGCACTTAGACATTTGGCCACACCGCTGGGTCTGGAAGGGAATACAAAAGTTCGTGCCGAGTGAATTCAAAGGACACGTTGGTGTCCATTTGATAGGTAGCAGAACTGTGCTTTGGGCAACTTTCGCTTGTTGCTGTGCCGGGTTCGCCACAACAGTCGCCCCCGCAATAATCGGTGCCATTGTTGCCACCAGCAAGGCACGACTCAACACTAGAGTTGCAAGGCAAAGCATACGAATCGGTGAACGAATCGCTGGTGGTAGTGGAGTCACCGTGTCGCCACCTTGCATAGCAAACACGAATTGGTGGCTCAGTCCCCATTCTAACTTCCCAATTTGGCTTGTCAGGGAAAGAGCAGGCTATCGAGGCTCCAAACCCATACCAATTAGGTGGTGCGCCCGCGACTTGCCTCATGTCACCTTGTTCACAGCCAGAGCATGTGCATGATTCGCTGCAAGGTTGGCAAGGGTCGTTTGGGTCATTTGGGCCAGCAGGAAAAGGTGCTGCAATTGCAGCAAGAGCCCTTGGTTCGTCAAGTGGACAAACATCAACTTCCGCTTCTTCTGGGCGAATCCTTGCGTAGCGGGTCATCGCTATAGGAACGCTAATTTCTTGGTACTCCTCGCACTCCCTAAACGGCTCGCTTTCCGCGACGTACTCGTTGCAATTTCCGAGGTTGTCCGGACTCTTCACTTTTAATTCGTATTCGTGTCTTCCTGCGACAGTAGTTGGAACCAAAACTGTCCCTTGCAAGATGTATTTTTCGTAGCAGCCGTCTCCGTGGACACTGGTCAAACACGGCACGCATTCAACAAATTGAGTTTCCCTTCGCAAAGAAAAACCAATAAGCCTTGCGTCCCCTTGTTCAGGATTAACGTCTATGCCGCGTTCTGAAAAGATTGAATTCCCACTGCATTCATTACACCAATCTTTGTCGGATATCAGCCGGTACGACCCAGTTGCCTGAACTACGCCGTAGGTAGAAGTCCGAGAGTCGTATTGACTTTCGTTTGTGACGTAGGTGTCGCCGCCTTGCCGAATAAGCAACGCTTTGAAAGACACAGAAGCGGTTTTCGTGAACGAAAACCGATCGGTTTTTTCGTAGTTAAGAGAATAGACTGCGCCGCAAATGCCGCAAGTGCAAGTTTCTCCCCATTCAAACTCATGCGAACCACTGGCTGCAATCGAGGCTACCCCTTCCACAAGTATGGCTACTGGCGGACAACTATCCCAGCCAGTATCCCCGCATGGGATTTGGTCTTCAATGCAGCAGCATGTTGCGTACACGGGCACTAGTAAGAATCTCCGTACGCAAAGATGTTGAGCGATGATGCTGCACTTGCTTTGACTCTCAACTCGTCGCCGGGCAAAAGGTAAAACGGTCCTTCAAAGACCGCAATACGCTTCGAGCCCAAGGTCACTTCATACGCAAGTGCGTCATCGGTGCCGCTGGCTTGGCCCTTTGGAACGTGGTAAATGTCATACTGGCGAGTGCTGCCGGAGATGTTGGTAACCACAATCTGCTCGATAGTCGCTCGCTGGTTGTTCTTGCAAGACACAAGAACATGCTCGGTGGTGCCAAGGGTGCCGCTTGTCCAACGAGTTTTCACGGTCGGCACTCCACGCTAAGCCGGGGCTTGACGGACGAGAAGTAGGCAATGTTGTTGCTCAAGTTGCAGCCGACAACAGTTGCGCCGCTAAGAAAATCGCCCTTGACGATTTCGGCTTGCGGTGGCATTTGCTCTGGGTCATTCCGAATTATCCCAAAGTCGTAGCCAGTTACGTTTTCTGCCACGATGCTTATGGACTCGCCAATGGCTTGAAAAACCAAACCGTTGGCGTATTCAACGGCAGGCACATTGAAACCTTCGTCGCCAAGACTGGTGGTTACAGGAGAGCCGCCGTCAAAAGACACCATGTAGAACAACAAGGTTCCCGGGGTGCTTGTTGTACCCCCTTGGTCGGAATCCGTGTTTGCACGAACACGCTGCAGGTCGGTGTAAGCCTCCGACACGCGATTTAATTCGTCGGCAAGTTCAACCACGAAGTCCTTGAACTCCGTGGAAAGCACCTTGATGTCTTCAGGAATCACTACGCCCATGTCTTCTCCTACACCGTGTCGTAAGACCNGATGTTTCTAGCGATCCACTNGTCGTTTTCCCANACAAGAATNTGCTTGTGCCAGCCGCCCACGGTATTTCCACCNTCAACTTCGCCTGACGTAAAGGTGTAGTTGAGGGTGCCGAAATAACGCACNNCNCCNGAACCTTTTGACGGAGCNATAGANCGAACTTCNCCGCCGTCGTANCGCACCGTGCCTGCGGCGTAGGCTTGGCCCCCAAGTGTTACTTGGNTCGCNTTAACCTTGCTTACTTGGTNAATGGANTCGNTNACNGGNTTNGTNGCNCTNCTNAATGGAATTTGGATAGAGATGACCGGCCTGTTGTAGACCCAAGCCTTTGGCCTGCTAGCAGGGTCGGTGGACTGTCCATCCGGTGGACCGGGGTTGACGAACTTCTTCCCCTCGCCGCCAAAGGGCAGGCCATCCTTCCATTGCTCCGGCGTGCAATAAACCTCCACAGCCTCAGAACTGGCCCGCATGTTGTGCAGGTTTGTTCCGCTACTAGGAATGCCGCCAAATCGGCGGCGGGTGTACTGAACGGTCACCAGCCACCTGCTAGGCCCAACCGCTTGTGCGGTAATCCTGTTGGCTTTGAGAGCGGATTCGTCTGGGTGGTTGACGCTGCCCAGTGCAGTAGTCACCGTGTCGATGGCGTCTGCACGCCCGGTGCTGCTAACCAAGAACTTGCGAGTAGCGGAGTCTTGCTCTGCGTTTTGAAACGCAATAGTTAGTGTAGAGCCGGGAATGTCCTGTGCGAGAAGAGTGCCCATTAGGTGGTCAACTCCTGAATGGCTGCACTGAGCGTTTGCAGTTCAGTAAGGATTTGCTCCAGCAAAGCGTTGGTGGTTTCGTTTTGGTTTTCTGGTTCAGCCGCCGCTGCTTCTGCTTGGGCAATTGCTTCCGGGTCTACGGGCGGCTCTTGCTGTTCTCGGTTGACCGCCTCGGCGGCACCGGGAGCCTCTGCTTCCGGCTGTTGCTCAAGCAGTTGCTCAATACGGCGAAGAGCCTCAAGTTCATCCTTGTTGCTAGCCATTACGAAGCGACCGCCTCTAGGACAGAATTGCTGCCGGTGTTACCAAAGCGGTTGGTAATTTTTCCAACAACGACTACCGGCACGCCGACTTGCTGCCTTGACCATCTGATTTGGAATTGTTCAATAGCCATCCGAAAAGCAACCGAGTGCTTGTTTCCTGTGGCAACATCCTTGCCAAGGTAGACCTTGACATCAACCTCTTCGTCGGGCAAAGAGTTCAAACCCAACGCTTGGTTGGTGATGATCAGCCCCTCAAATTTGGCGGTGCCGCCGACCTTTCCGGTGTGCTTGTATTTGATGTAGGGCGTTGATTCATTGGATAGCCCACCCGACGAAACCGCAGAGTCGGCTTCTTGGGTTGCTTCCAAAAGCGGCGTTTGCACATCAAGGTCAAACTTCACGACCTTAAGGGTGAAGGTATCGCCGCCAACCGCGCTGATCTCCGCGGCGGCATCCAGCAACGCTGCGTCAGCATTGCTTTGTGCCTTCAGGATGGCATTAGTACCGCTCAAGTGGTTTCATCCAAAGCAATTGCACCGCTGCCTGTAAAGGTGTCGGTGATCTGCCCGGTAATGGCAACCCCGACAAGGCCAGCAACTCTGTTCCAGTCAACAACAATATTGTTGACCATCATCTTGAACTTGTAAGCCCGAGTACCAGTTCCTTCGCCCAACTTCATGCTGACCGCAAAAGGATTTGGCTCGTCCGTGGAATTGGTCAGGTTTTCAATTCCGATGTGGTGGTCTGCCAGCATAAAACCACGCAGGGATACCTGACCACGAATTTCGTTGTCGTGGTCAAAGTGGGCAACGGTGTCGCCGTCGCCCGTGGTGTCTTGGATCTTTACGCCCACATTGAACTGCACAGTCTGCACCTTGAGGTACAGTTTTGTGTCGTCAGCAGCGGTCCCGATATTGTCGGTCGTTCCAATGAAACTGCCGCTACGCAGAATCGCATCGCCAACCGTTTGTGGGCGCAGCAGTGATTCAATGCCCATAGGCGTACTCCGTCAACTATGGTTTACGGTCAGGCTTCGGTGCTAATGGCCTTCCAACTACGCGAAGCAGCGGTGCCGATGTTGACATACAAGGTGGAGTCAGCCGCGCCGTCAGTGCGAACATAAATAGCACCCTTGTCGCCGAGGTTGTCCGAGTCGCTCGGAGCACCTGCTCCAAACTGGATGAACCCCTGCGGGTAGTCAAAGGTGGCCTGATTCTGGGTGAGTTCTGCGAGAGCGTTGTGTCCAGACATTTGTTACCTCACGGGTAGATGGAGTCGCGATACGAAACGGTTTGCAGCCGCCTACGCGATGGCAACTGCGTCTGTCGGTCGGAGTTGTCGGCGTTGTAGCCAAAGCCGTCGGGGAGCATCTGGCGGCGGTCGAACGAAATCGAGCCAGCCAGCCGCTCTTGATACTTCGCCTGCATCTTGCCGGGGTTGTTGAACTCGTCAACCATCTGCTCGGCTACAGCAAGGCAAGACGCGAGAATGGTTTCGCTGTGGAACATCCCCCCGGCCGGGACGTTGTTGTCGTCAGCGTTACCGGCAGGGTTGTCGGTGATGTTGTTGATGGCAACCGTGTACGAAAACACGAGGTCGTACACCTTGTCGGGGTATGGCCAAAGAGACAGGGTGAACACCTGCTCGGCGGTCCCGTCATTGTCCACCGGGTCGCTTACGTTCTTGGGAATGATCGACGCATATTCCGGCGTGTCTTTGCGGATGCTTTCTTGCGAACGCATCATTTGCAAAGCAGATTCATTCACAAGACGGAGGGGCATGTAGCCGTCGCCATCTCTGTATGAAATGGAACCGCGAAGCCCGCCAAAATCCGTGGGCAGATCGTAGACGCCGAGAAGAATTTCGTACGACGCGCCACTTGCCGAGGTCATCGCTCGGTCTACCGTCAAGGCTGAAGAACTACCGTAGTTGGTAATCCTGCGTGTTTCGCCTGCAGCGGTGATGATGCCGCCAGCCATAGCGGCGGTAAATCCTGTTCCAGAAGAAATAGCCGTGCCTGAAATGTTCACCGTGCCTGTGGTGTGTGGGGCAAGTGTGGTTACCAGCCCAAGGCCGCGAAGAAAACTCCACTCGTGGGCGGATGATTCGTTAGGTAGCGGGGCAGGAGCATAGAACTGCCTAAGCCCCCGTTCAATGCAAGCAACAACATCACCCTGCTGGCCGCTGGTCAGGTCGTTGTAATTCGTACTGCGTCCGAACCCCATGTATCGCTGGACTTCTGCACGGAGATCGCCAAAGGTAATTTGCAGGCTAGCCACGTTTCACGCCTCCGCCGTTCCGCCACTTGTTGTTGTCCCTGCCCCGATTCTTCTTGCGAGTGGTCAGCCGCAAGTTTGACTTGGCGTTGTTGCAGGGGTTGCCATCCTTATGGTCAACCTCACGCGGGTCGCCAACCTTCAGGCCCATGGCACGGCGAGCCTTGTTCCTACAAGAACGACGCCGGATATCAGCCTTGGAAGACTGATACTTGTCGTAGATTTTCTTGTAGTTTCGCTTTGCCATATCAACCAAACGCGCAGGCGATCACGCTTACGTCGTCAGTAGAAGCGGTCGCGTACAAATCGAATTGCAGAGCGGCAAACAATGAACACGGAATGATTACCGAGCCCAGAATTGCATCGCTGCCAGCAATGGTGACGTAACCCTCGGTGGCAAGCGATTCTCCGGTGTTATTGAAGGTGCCGGTCTTTGCCAAAACCGAGCCCTTGTAGCCAGCGTAAGAAGACATGAGCCCGAGCATTTCACCGTCGCCGGATGAAATGATGTCGGTTACGCCGTTAATCGAGGACCACTCGGTTGCTACATCAACACCGGGGATGGTGCCAGCGGGCGTGGTGACTCCTGCGGCGTTGCCCGTAATCGTGGCCAGTTTGACGTTCATGACCGTGCCGTCAGTCGCGCCGGTTTGCGAGGATTCTCCGAGGTAATTGGTTCCATACACATCGCACAACGGAGCGCCAGAAGCGTTCGTGTGCAGAAATGCAAGTTGAACGTAGGAGTATCCGTCGATCGTAAATCTTGGAACACTGCTAGTGGCATAGTCCGTCTGCAGTGCCGGAATAGCAGTAGCAGAAGTCCCGGCGTCGTCCTTTGTGCCGACCAGTTTCCAACCATAAGAAATCATCTTTGGCCTCGCCTTCCATTTGTGCGGCCTGAACCCTTGGATTTGCCGCCGCGGCTACGACTCTTGCTTTTAGAGGCAGCCTTGGTGGTGTGCATTTTTGCTGCTGGCTTAACTTTCGCCATTGATCGCTCCCTTGATGATCTCGACCATTTCCTTGCCCTTGGCAAGGCCAGCGTTGTACGAGTCTTCCTTTTCCTTTGCGACCACCTTGTCTTCACCCGGCCGCTTCAGGAACCATCCAGTGAGAAGGCTGAGTCCAGAAAACAACAGTGCCCCTCCGGGGAAAGTGTTGCTGACTTCGCCCAGCGCCCCCATGCCCATGGCGGTCAGATTTTCAACCAGTGCGAGTCTCGACTGCCCGTCTTCGATGTTTCTCGCAAACGCTTCGCTGTTTGCTTCAACCCAGTTCGACCACTGATCCCACGCATACTCGGATTCCGAAAGCGGGATTTCCTCTCCAACTGGCACAGACTGCTGAACCCCTGCAGGCACATCGACCTTGATCATCTTTTGGAGGTCGCAGCCTTGCACGGCGAAGCAGGTCGCAAAAACAACGACCGCAGCCATGCCTGTAAATAGAACTCGGTTGTTAATCACCTTGGATCTCCAAGCGGTAAATCCGCTGGTTCAGGTTTTCTAGAATCTTGTCGTGTTCAGCGTCCTTAGTCGCCCCGGCCACCTGCGACTTCACCAGTTCATGAACAATGCTTTGGAGTTCCCCAAGGTTTTCTACGGTGTCGCTGATCTGTTGATCTCGCTTACCGATGGTGGTGAAAATGGTGGCTACACCCACTAGCAACACGATGAGTTGCAGTGAGTGAATAATGGTCTGGAGCCGGAACTCCTTATGCTCCTTGTCATTCATCATTATCCTCTTCCATCTCCGCGTACACAAGTGTTTCTGTTTGGAAGGCGTGGTGGATCAGGCTGTTGCAGAGCAACTCATTGCCAAATTGTGCCACAAATGACTTGCTCCTGTTCTTCTTGGTCGAGGTGCCAATGACGACCACAGCGTCACACCCGGCCTCGACCATTTCTGCCGCGAACTTTGCAATGACCGCACGCTGGCTTTGCGTCACACTTTGACTCATCATCGCGCCTCCAGAAGTTCGTAGTCCAGACTTTCCTCGGACCCGTTGTAAAAAATCTTCAGCCAGTAAGCGCCGTTTGGCTTTGGTGGTCCGCCCCTGTGGTTGTGCCAGCCATCACCCCCGGTGAATTCGTCCTTGTAGCCGGGGATCTTCACATGGGTCTGCCTGTCCAGATGAGTCCTGCCACCGGGGGTGATCCGGGATCTGGTTACGGGCACCACCCAAGAGTCGTGGGTGTGGCCGCTGACCACGATCGCCGCGTCAGGCAGGTATACGCTCATCCGGTTGGTCTGGA
>FUFK010067388.1_pt1 | contig 16067 bp, 25 predicted proteins | sample 1021851 | NCBI WGS metagenome assembly FUFK01 (sample SAMEA51879418, study PRJEB19060) | metagenome | reverse complement strand
TCCGTTTGAGTTAAAAGAACCATTACAAGAAATAGCACAACTATCAGGTGTACGACTTTCAGGATTTAAAGATTATGCAAGAGAAGCAACTTACAGAGGACAACAAACACTTGGTGGTGGGTCTAACTACCGTGAATTTTTATTTAAGTATAATCACAAACCTGGTTCAGTACGAACTAAAGAACCTACATACACCTATGCACATGATTTTGGTTTAACATCTTCACAACGTGCAGGTGGTTTTGTACACATGCGTACTTCTGATAGAACAGATGCATTTGGTAGAAGAATATTACACATAGAAGAAATACAATCTGATATGCACCAACCAGTAAACGCTGCAGCAAGAAGAGTAAAAAAATATCAAGCAGATCAAGCAGCAAGAGGAGAACCACTATCAAGCACAAGAGCTTATAATGATGATGTAAGACAATCAAGATATTTTCCACGTGCAGATATGGCAGAAGATGTAAGCACAACCGCTAACGAACAACAAATGATGTTGATACAAGCAAAAATAGATGACTTGTTACAATTACCACAGACACAACAGACACAAACTAGAATAGCTAGATTAAATAGAGAACGTGCAAAGGTGAGAAAAATTATTGCAGATGAGGGAAAAAGATTAAGAGAAAGCAGACAAACTAGTGACATACCTCAAGGACCTTACAGTAAAACAGAAGATTATAACGAGTTTGTTATGAAATATGCACTGAGAGTTGCACAAGAAGGTGGTTATGATGGTATATCTATATCTACACCACAGATAAAAAATCTAAGCACATCACAAGGAAGCAGAGATTACATGGGCAATATCACAGCTTACGGTCCAATAGCACAGGGTGCTATGAAAAAGGTNNGTAAGAAAAGTGGTGCAAAGTTNATGAAAACTGTTATAACNGATGNCAGTAATAGGGCNTNNGANGTTCCTACCTTGATAATTAAAGATAATCCTGCAGCACAGGATATAATTAGCAAAGGACTAGGAGCATACAAGAGAGGGGGATTAGCTGTAAATGGCTGACGATAATAAAAATAATATAGATAAAGCACTAGAAGCACTTACAGGTGCATTGGATATAGAACCAACTGGTGAAGAAATAGAGGTAACACCTAAAGGTGTAGAATTTGAATCTGATATTGAATTAATGGAAGACGGCAGTGCCGAAATAAACTTAGATCCAAACGCACCAATAGATAAAGCAAACATACCACATGATGCTAACTTAGCAGAATACATTGATGAAGAAGAATTAGGTAGATTCGCAAGTGATCTACTAGCAGAATTCGAAGCGGATAAAGACTCAAGAAAAGATTGGGAAGATACCTACATCAAGGGTCTTGACATGTTAGGCTTCAANTATGAAGACCGAACACAGCCNTTCGAAGGAGCGTCCGGGGTCGTACATCCCTTATTAGCTGAATCTGTTACACAGTTTCAAGCCCAAGCATATAAGGAACTTCTCCCCCCAAGCGGCCCCGTACGAACTCAAGTAATAGGATTATCCACACCTGAAGTAGAAGATCAGGCTAAACGTGTACAAGAATTTATGAACTATCAAATCACAGAGGTGATGCAAGAATACGATCCTGACATGGATCANTTATTATTCTATCTACCTCTTTGTGGTTCTGCATTTAAAAAAGTTTACTATGATGGTTTGATGAAACGTGCTTGTGCAAAGTTTGTTGCAGGTGAAGATTTAGTAATAAANTANATGGCAACAGATTTAGAATCAGCAGATAGAATTACACATGTAATTAAAACAAGTGGNAATGATGTACGCAAACAACAACTACAAGGTTTCTATCGTGANATAGAACTAGCTACTGGACAAGTAGATACTGACGATGTTGCNGATAANATAGATGATTTACAAGGATCACAAAAAAGTTATGGCTCTGGAGATGATGAGCACATAATATTAGAAATGCATATCAATGCTGATGTACCAGGTTTTGAAGATACGTCTGGTGTAAAATTACCTTACATTGTTTCTATTGATCAATACTCGCAAGAGATATTGTCAATCAAAAGAAACTACGCACAGAACGATCCAAACTTTATGAAGAATCAATACTTTGTACATTACAAGTTCCTCCCAGGATTAGGCTTCTATGGATTTGGTCTGATTCACATGCTTGGTGGATTATCAAGAACTGCAACAAGCGCTTTGCGACAACTAATTGATGCAGGCACTCTTGCTAATCTACCAGCAGGTTTTAAAGCTAGAGGCATGCGTATACGTGATCATGACGAACCATTACAACCAGGTGAGTTTAGAGATGTAGACGTAACAGGACAATCAATAAAAGAATCATTGATGATGTTGCCATACAAAGAGCCGTCAGCTGTATTATTTCAACTATTAGGCTTTGCTGTAGACGCAGGTAAATCATTTGCTGCAATAGCAGACATGAAGATGGGTGAAGGTAATGAACAGAACCCTGTAGGCACAACACTAGCATTGATAGAACGTGGCACAAAAGTCATGAGTGCAATACACAAAAGATTACACTATGCACAAAAAATAGAATTCAAATTACTTGCAAAAGTATTTCAANTNTATNTGCCACCACAATATCCGTACATGGTTATTGGTGGCAANCAAATGATNAAANCNGCTGANTTTGATNATAGAGTAGATATTCTACCTGTATCAGATCCTAATATATTTTCTATGGCACAGCGTGTTACACTAGCACAACAACAGTTACAGTTAGCAACTGCTGCACCACAGTTACACAANTTACGTGAAGCGTACAGAAGAATGTATGATGCAATGGGTGTTGACAATGTAGAAGGCATATTAAGACCAGATCCTGATTTACCAAAACCAATGTCNCCNGCAATGGAGAATGCNTCTGCTATGCGNGGTAAAGATCCAAAGCCTTTTCCAATGCAAGACCATCAAGCACATATCGCTGCACACGCAGAGTTTATGTTTACAAGAATGGTGCAGATCAATCCACAGCTTTACGCTATGCTACAAGCACACGTATCAGAGCACATATCTTTGTTAGTGTCTGAGCAAATGCAACAAAAGTATGCACCACAGTTTCAAGAATTACAACAAGCTATGCAACAAGCACAGCAGAATCCACAAGCTATGCAACAATTACAAGCACAAATGGATCAGTTGGTAAATCAACAAGCGTCTGAACAAGCACAGATGGAAGCACAAATGACAAAACAATTAGCATCTGATGAAGAAGCTAGAATAAGCAAAGAAGCTCAAGATCCTCTTGTTAAATTAAAACAACAAGAAATTGACTTGAAAGCTATGGAAACACANGCTAGACTACAAAAAGATATGATGGTTGATGCAGAAAAACTAGATCTACAAAGAGATCAGTTAGAAGCNAATACAACTATNGACTTGATGAGAGTTGCAGCTGATGTTAACANNGAAGATTCTACTGAAGCAATGGCAGTATTGAAAGAGAACATGGCTAACACAAGGGAAGCTATGAAACAAAACGCAAATCAAAATGGAAGAACAAAAAAAGCTACTGACGAAACTTAGAGACGCGATGACTAAAATAGAAGAAGCGGCTCACAGTGAGATAAAAAAAGAAGACGATTATCTACAGGTTTGTGGTGCACTCATGGCAGTCACTAGAAACATGTATGAGAAAGCTTTAGGTTCTGAGCAAACAAGAGAAATGTTTGCAGCCGTTGCAGAGAGTTTTGATTATCAATCTGAGATTATGCAGATCTACAAAGATCACAGTAATCCAACAATACATTAGGAGGTACTATGCCAAAGGTAGGAATGACAAGATTTCCNTACACATCTGCTGGTGCGCAGCAGGCACAAAAGTTTGCTCGACAAACAGGACAAAAAATGTCTATGAAAAAAGGCGGTTCTGCTAAGAGTAAAGCAAAGAAGAAAAATAAGAAAAGGAGGTAATATGAAGTTACTAGAAGATATTTGGGCATGGCTCAAAGAATGGAACAACTGGAAAGCTAAAGATTGGATCAAAGCTGGTGTTGTTGCATTAGCAGTTATTCTAATAATTGGTGCGATTTAATGGATGCAAGATCAGCATATTTAAAACGTAGAAACACTCCGACCCCGTTTAGTCAGGGGCCGGAGATGCAGAACTACAATCGTATGATGGAATTGCAATCGCAAGCACCAAGTTTTGCGAAGAACGATCCACGTGTACAAGAACTTAAAGACGCAAGAAGACAGTACAACCGTCAAGATAAATATACTATTGGTCAAAGACAAGGTATGTCGCCTCTTGCTGTTCAAAGTCAATTTGCAAATCAGAGCGAAGCACTTAGAACATCTGCACCTGATGTCTATAAAAAAATGTATCCTATAACAAGTGCAGTCATGGACTACACAAGTGGTGGTGGATTACTAGGATTAGCTGCAAGAGCAGGTGGCAATTTGTTATCTAATATATCTGATTTTGGAAGAGATATGTTAAGTAAGAAAGGTATTACTGGTGCCGCAGATACAGACGAAGAAGAAATGCAAGACTATGCAGCACAGACTTTTGGTTTTGATGGTACAACTAGACCTTATCCACAACAAGATTTTTTTGTAGACGCTGAAACATTTAGAGAAAGAGATGTAGACATACCACGTATGGATGATGACGTAGGTGCTTTTTACGAGTATGATAAAGATGGCAATATAGTTATGTCACCAGAAAGACCAATGCCGTTTGATGATTCTAACAGAGAAGCAGGTATCATGAGTCAATACTCAACTAATTTTATTGGACCAAGAGACGATCCTAACCGTAGACCTACAATGGCAGACGTTGCAGGACCTATGTATCCTGGTTTAATTCCTTTTCCTGAGTACGGCCCACAAATAGTATACACTGAAGGAAGAGGTAGAGGAGATTTACCAATGTACGGATACGATTATGATGCTGAAAGAGAAGGTAGAAGACAATCATTCATTGAGCAACAAGAAAAGAAAAGATTAGATGATTTACTATCAGATATATTAAAACCACAACCAAGTAGGATGAATTTAAGATAATGCCAGGCGGACCAGGATTTGATGCATACATGGAAGCTACTTCAGGTGGCACTGACAGCTCTGCATCTTCTAGCTATGGAACACCAGCACCTCAAACTAACCCATATGGTGGGGGCAGTTACGGTGGTGGTGAACAAGAGGCTTACGTTCCTTACAGCCCAAATATACCAGCTCCAAGTCAATCAGAACAATATTTTTCAAACACATCTAACTTTATAGATTCTTCAGGAAATTTTAATCCTTATTTACAAGCAGCCGCATCAATGTCTGCGGCAGGTCAAATAGGTGGTGGGATAGGTGGTGGATTATTTACGACAACACCTGTTATTTATCCTGATAATTTTTATACTGATGAGGGATTACAGGAAGTATATGACAAAGGTTATTCTCTTTTGTTAAGTGATTACGGAAAAGATAATATTTTAAATGATTATGGTAATCCTGCAAATGTAGGAGGGTTTTCATATAATTTACCAGAAGGGGTATTTTATAGTAGTAATCTTCCTGGTGGTGGAGGATACATTGATAGAAGACCTAGTTTCGGCGGCTTTGGTGGCGGCGGTGGTGGTTATGGATATCGTTACGGTGGCGGCGGTGGTGGCCAAGGTGGCGGAGGAGGTTTTTCCTATAACATGGGGCCACAAGGACAAGTTCGTCAAAGAGCAAAAGTAGGACCAGGAAGTTTGCAAGAACAAGTTAACCAAGCATTTTTGTCAGGTGGTAAACCATTTGCCAAAGGTGGTATAGTTAGTTTAGTGGAGGATTAATATGTTTGGATTACCAGTAGAAATGATAACAATGCTAGGCTCATCGTTGCTAGGTGGCTTCATGACTATATGGGGTCAAAGCATCAAAGCAAAACAAGAAGAGCAGAAGTTATTGATTGCACGCGCAAACGCACAAATGAAACACATTGAAAGTGCAAGAACTTATGATAACAAAGGATTTCAATTTACACGAAGAATTATTGCACTTACAGCAGTATTTTTTATAATAGTATGGCCAAAGATAGTGCCAGTATTTTTTGATACAGCAGTATTTTTGACATGGACTGAATTTAGTAGAGGTTTCTTGTTCTTGATAGAACAGAAAGAAATGCTTGTAGACAGGCAGTATGCAGGCGTTGTAATCACACCTATGGATACGCACTTGATGTCAGCTATCGTAGGATTATACTTCGGAGGGAGCTTAGTTAAAAAATGATAAAAAAGAAAATGTCAAAGAAAAAAGTAATGAAGAAAAAGGCAAACGGAAAGAAAAGTGCTTTTGGCATGCTTTCTGTAAAAGCCGGAATAGACAAAAATCCTAATCCTACTCAAGCAGATAGAATTGCTGGTGCAACTAAAAAAGGNAAAGTAAAAATGATGGGTGGTGGTTCACCAGGATTATATGCAAACATCGCAGCTAAAAAAGCTAGAATCAAAGCTGGTTCAGGCGANAANATGAGAAAGAAAGGTGCAAAGGGTGCACCTAAAGCTGGTGCTTTTGCAAGAGCTAAAAAGACAGCGAGATCGTAATGGGTAAGTTATGTCCTAGAGGTAAGGCTGCAGCAAAGCGTAAATTTAAAGTTTACCCAAGCGCATATGCAAATATGTATGCTAGTGCTGTATGCTCTGGTAAGGTTACACCTGGTGGCAAGAAAAAGAAAAAAGCTGCTGGAGGCTTGATGTCTAACAACGTATCACAGAAAAGGAAAAGAGTGTCAAACTATGAACAGGGTGGCATTGCAAAAGGTTGTGGTGCAGTAATGGAAAACAGACGTAAGGTAACGAAAAAAACATAATGGCAAAGAAAGGTCTTAGATCTTGGGTACAGGAAAATTGGGTAGATATAGCCAATAAGAAACCTGATGGATCATATCCTAAATGTGGTAGATCTGGTGGTGAAAAAAGAAAGAAGTATCCTAAGTGTGTGCCAATAGCAAAAGCAAGAGCCATGAGTAAAGGTCAAAGAGCATCTGCTGTAAAAAGAAAACAACAAGCTGCTAACACTGGACCTAAACCATCCAACGTGGCTACAATAAAAAAAGCTGGTGGTGGTTATATTGGACCAAACATATCTGGATCTTATGATGGTGTTAAACTGTCAAATCCTAGTTACAGAAGTTACTACGCAGGTAGAATAAAAGAGTTTCCTAGTTTTAAGATAAAGTAATGGCAACACCAGCATGGCAAAGAAAGGCAGGTAAAAGTAAATCCGGTGGATTGAATAGAAAAGGGGTAGCATCTTATCGTGCTGCAAACCCAGGTTCTAAACTTAAAATGGCTGTTACAACAAAGCCATCTAAATTAAAAAAAGGTTCTAAAGCTGCAAAACGACGTAAATCGTTTTGCGCTAGAATGGAAGGAATGAAAAAGAGGAGAACGAGTGCAAAGACAGCTAGAGATCCTAACTCTAGAATAAATAAANCTTTGCGTAAGTGGAATTGTTAGTATATAGAACTAATTAATGAGAGATGAAAACGCGATTTATCTCGTCTTGAAAAAGATTAGATCGCGCAAAGATGAACTAAAAGATGTAATAGCAACGGGTTTACCGAGCTTTGATGAATATATGAAAGCTGTTGGCGAACACAAAGCTTACACAATAATGGAACAGGAAGTACAAGACCTGCAGAAAGATGAGGACGAAGATGGCGACAGTAATACCTAAACGCAAATTTGCGTTAGAAGAAAAAGACCTCGCAGTTGAGGCTGATGAAAATCATAAGAAAGCTGAAGATAAAGAAAACAGGTTTCTTAAAAAAATACAAGAAGATGCTACTAAAGATATAGAGCACCTACCCACAGAAAAAGTATTAGAACGTTTACCAGATCCAACTGGATGGCGTTTACTAGTTCTACCTTACAGAGGACAAGGTAAAACAAAAGGTGGTGTAATATTAACAGATCAGCATATGGAAGAACGTGGTTACACGACAGTAACAGGTTTGGTTCTAAAGATGGGTCCAGATTGTTACAAGGATGAAGTAAGATTTCCAAACGGACCTTGGTGTAAAGTAAATGACTGGATTATATTTGGTCGATACGCTGGATCTAGATTTGGGATAGAAGGTGGTGAAGTTAGGATACTAAATGAGGACGAGATAATTGCTGTGGTAAAAGACCCAGAGGATATCTTGCAGTTTAAAACTTAACAGGAGAAAATATGCCTGCAGAAAATAAGATACAAACGCAGAGCGAGGCAGAGGAAAAGATGGTAGATTTACCTGATACTGGTTCGGCTGTAGATGTAGAAATAGCAGAGACTAAAAAAACCGTTAATCCTGATGACGACACACCAGCTGTAGAAACAGAAGTTGAAACAGCATCATCAGAAGAGATGGATGACTATGGGCAAAAGGTCCAGACAAGAATAGATAAATTAACAAAAAGATTAAGAGAAGCTGAAAGACGTGAACAAGCTGCTGTGCAATATGCACAAGGGGTGCAGAAAGAAGCACAACAACAAGCAGCAAGATCAAATCAAATAGATACTGGTTACGTAACTGAGTTTGCCGATCGTGTAGAAGCACAGATGACACAAGCAAAGAACGAACTAAAACAAGCTATGGATCTTGGTGATGTAGATAAGCAAGTTGAAGCACAATCTAAAATAAGCAGATTATCTATAGAACAAGAACGTGCAGCTTCACACAAAGCACAAAGAGAAAGACTACAACAGGAGATGCAGGCGCAAGGAGTTGATCCAAATCAACCTCAAATGCCTCAGCAACCAATGCCTAGGCAACCAGCACCCCCTCGTCAACCTGATCCAAAAGCACAAGCATGGGCTGAAAAGAACGAATGGTTTGGTACAGATGAACCAATGACCTTGACTTCTTTCTCAATTCATCGTAAACTAATGGAAGAAGGATTTGACGCGCAGTCAGATTCATACTATAACGAAGTAGACAAAAGGATGAGGGAAACATTTCCTCATAAGTTTGAACAACAAGTTTCGCCTTCTCAAACAGTTGCTTCTGCTAACAGAGCAGCACCAGGAAAGGCGCGTAAAGGTTCTGTGAGACTCACACCATCACAGGTAGCCATTGCAAAAAAATTAGGTGTGCCGCTACAAGAATATGCGAAGTACGTGAAGGAGTAGGCATATGGAAACTAAAAGTAAAACAAGACTACCGTCACGCGAGTCAGAAACCCGAGCTAACACCGAGCGAAGGAAGGAATGGGCTCCACCGTCACAACTAGATGCACCACCTGCACCTAACGGTTTTAAACACCGTTGGATTAGGGCCGAAGCAGTAGGACAGATGGATCAAAAAAATGTATCCGCTAGACTACGAGAAGGATGGGAATTTGTGAGAGCAGATGAATATCCGGAAATGGAATGGCCTGCAATTGATACAGGTAGATACGAAGGTGTTATAGCTGTTGGAGGTTTGATGCTAGCAAGAATTCCTAATGAGATTGTTGAGCAGCGTAAACAATATTTTGCACAAGTTGCGCAAGATAAAGATGATGCTGTTGCAAATGATCCACTTAAGGACCAACATCCTAGCATGCCTGTACATAATGAAAGCAGGCGAACTCGCGTAACATTTGGTGGCGGTAAAAAAGACAACTAGTTTTTTTCCCCATAAGTTACAAAACAATAGCACACTCATGGTGGGTGTGTTGTAACAAATTACTATGAGGATAAAATCATGGCTAATATTGACGCAGCATTTGGGTTAAGACCAATTGGCAAAGTCGGTAGTGGTGTTCAAAACATGGGTACAACTATGTACACTATTGAGGATAACTACGGCACAGCGATCTTTAAAGGAGATCACGTGCTACAGTCTGGCGGTTACGTAATTAAAGGAACTGCTTCAGGCGCAACTATTCTTGGTGTATTCAATGGTTGTTTCTACATTGACCCAACTAGCAAAAAGCCAACTTACTCAAATTATTATCCAGGGAGCATAAACGTAACCTCTGCAGGTTCAATCTCTGGTTCAACTAATATTGACGCGTATATCTATGATGATCCGTACATGCTTTTTGAAGCTCAATGTGATGGCACAATAGCTAAAACTGATATCGGTAAAAACACTGATACAGTTCTTACTGCAGGCAGCACTGTTAATGGTCTATCTAAAAACGAGATAGATGATTCAACAGAAGCTACTACAGCTGGCTTACAGGTCAAAATCATTGGGATTACGAAAGATCCAGAAAACGATGATGCTTCAAGTGCTAATGCTAACTGGTACGTTATGTTTAACGAACACGTTAAATTAGGCACAGGTATCACTGGAACATAATAGCTAGAGGAGAGATATAATGGCAATTTCAAGAATGCAATTGGTCAAAGAACTCGAACCTGGCTTGAATGCCCTGTTCGGATTAGAATATGACCGATACGAAAACCAGCACACAGAAATTTTCGACTTAGAAAATTCTGACCGTGCTTTTGAAGAAGAAGTGATGCTAGGTGGGTTTGGCAACGCAGAAGTAAAACCGGAAGGATCAGGTGTTGTTTACGAACAAGCACAAGAAACTTTCACTGCACGCTACTCACACGAAACAATCGCTTTGGCTTTCTCATTAACTGAAGAAGCTGTAGAGGACAATCTCTACGACAAAATCAGCACAAGATACACAAAAGCTTTAGCAAGATCTATGGCCAACACTAAGCAAATTAAGGCTGCTAACGTTCTTAACAGAGCGTTCAACAGTTCTTTCCTTGGTGGTGATGATAAGGAGCTTTGCGCTACTGATCACCCAACACTTAGTGGAACGCAAAAGAACGAGCTATCGACTGCAGCTGACTTAAACGAAACTTCGCTTGAGCAGATGTTAATTGATATCGCTGACATGAAGGATGAAAGAGGAATGAAAATTGCTCTTAGAGGTATGAAAATGATTATACCTGTAAACCTTCAGTTCGTTGCTGAAAGGTTAATGAAGTCTGCAGGTAGAGTAGGAACTGCTGATAATGACTTAAACGCAGTTAGATCAATGGGAATGGTACCACAAGGTTATGTGGTAAACAACTTCCTAACTGATACTGACGCGTTCTTCATTAAAACAGATGCTCCTAATGGACTAAAAATGTTCACTAGAGCTCCTATTAGAACTGCGATGGAAGGCGACTTCGATACTGGTAACGTTAGATACAAAGCTAGAGAGAGATACTCTTTTGGGTTCTCTGACTGGAGAGGTATCTTCGGATCACCAGGAGCGTAAATTAACAAAGGAGGGGGATTATCCCCCTCCTACCTAGTATTAACTAGTTATACAGACTTGCTAGGAAGACGATATAGAGACTGTATAACAAAAGGTCTATATGACCAAGGAGATTAAAAATGGCTAACACAACTTTTACAGGTCCTATTAGATCTGAAAGCACAGTTAAAACTGTAAGCAAAAATACTTCTACTGGAGCAATCACTGAAATAGCAACATTTGGTGATGGACCAGTAAGTCTTTCTGATGGAGACGTAACTCTTACAAACGCTACACACAGCGGAAGAATTTTACTTGTTCCAGACGGAAGTCAAGATAATACATACACACTACCAGCACCANTAGCTGGATCTGTGTTTAGATTTGTTTATGCAGGAGGAGCNGCTGANGCTACTGATGCNATCATCNTTACTCCAGGNAACTCAAANTTTTACATNGGTGGATTAACTTTTCANGACCAAGANGGTNATGCAATAAGTTCTGTATTNTCTGATGGTAACTCAAACAGTAGTATTCAAGTAAATGTACCACAAGCATTTGACATTACTATTGTTGGAAAAGACACAACTAATTATCAAATTTTTGGTAGTGTAACATCAACAACTGTACCAGCNTTTGCTGATCAGTAAACTAACAATGTGGGGCTNCGGCCCCACAGTTCTTGATTAAGGAGGGAACATGGCAGACACAGTAACAGGACCAACAATACTACAACAAAACGACAAACAAGTTGTTATCAAAATTGTAGTTCAATCAGACGGAACAGGCAGCACAACAGTATTTGGCGATGTTTCAGCATTAGATGCTAGAAACGATGGCACAGCTGTAGCACATTTAGGATTACAAAGAATCTGGTATTCATGTCAAGGTGGCGATGGAGGTGACTCTTTTGCTCGTTTGGACGAAGAAGATTCTGATGGAGATATTCCTATATTGGCACTAACAGGTGCAGCGTATTGGGACTTTAGAGAATTTGGTGGCATACCAGCAGATCAATCATCTAACAGCAACCAAAGCGATGTAAACTTTGTAGTTCCAAGTGCAGCTGACGATGGTAACGTTTATACAGTCGTAGCACAATTTCAAAAAATATATTAGAGGTTTAGATGGCTTATTCAGGCACACAAACCTTTAACCTCTCAATAGAGGAGATAATAGAGGAAGCATTCGAAAGATGTCAGCTAGAGACTCGTACTGGCTATGATTTAAAAACAGCTAGACGATCTATGAACTTGATGTTGGCAGAATGGGCAAACCGTGGTTTAAATTTGTGGAGCATAACTTATGCAACACAAACATTGACTGCAGGTACAAACTTCTACGCTATTGATCAAAATGTTATAGATATAGTAGATGCTGTTGTAACAACTACAGCAGGTGCAACTTCTAATCTTGAAGGTGATAGTAACACAACTGATGTTGCTGTTAACAGAATATCTAGAACTGAATTTATAAATTTAAGTAAGAAAGAAAACTCATCATCAGGAGACGCAAGACCTACACAGTTTGCTTTAGTTCCTGGTACAGTTACAACTGGAGGATCTAGCAGCAGTGGTAGACCAGCAAACGATATGACTTTGTTCTTATATCCTAGCCCTGATAAAGCATACATATTCAAATATTTTTATCTTGCTAGAATAGAAGATGCAGGAAGTTATACTAACGAAGCTGATGTGCCTTTCTATTTTCTTCCTTGTTTGACTGCAGGTTTGGCATACTATATAAGTTTGAAAAGAGCGCCGATGTTAAGTGCAAACTTAAAAGCGGTGTATGATGAAGAGTTTAAACGTGCTAGTGAAAACGATAGAGAAAGAGTTTCTTTTAGAATTGAACCAGCACGGGCGTACACACCATAGGAGGTTATATGCCAATATGTGAAAAATGTAATCATGAATGTCATTGCAGCAACAGCGGAGCTTGTTGTGGTGGTCAATGTGCATGTTGTGATTGCGCTTGTAAAAAGGAGGACGAATGAGCAACCCAAGATATAATAGCCAAACAGCTAACACTAGAGAAGGATCTAATCAAAAGATGGGTTCTTACGGTAGAGGTCAAAACAATATCCCTACTGCTGTAGAGGCTGCTGCTGTAACTACAAAAGGTATTGCACCAGCAAAAGGTAAAGCACAAGACATCACACCTGAAGGAGTAAAAGCTCAAGCCACTTCTGGCAAAGGTCAAACTCAAGACGGTAAAGTGTCTGGTACTAAACTAGGAATGGGTGCTGCCACAAAAGGCGGCAAGTATACCTGGAGCTAGTAGATGGCTTACGCAACAGGAAAATACGCNAAGTTTATTTCTGACCGTAGTGGTATGGAATATCCATACANNGAAATGGTTGTAGAATGGAATGGCGCACGTGTGCACAAAAGTGAGTTTGAACCTAAGACACCACAGGACAGACCTAACAAGCACATGCCTGATGCAATAGCTTTACAATTTCCTAGACCAGCAAGAGTAGAAAATCCTACAGAAAGATTGTTACCTTTAAACCCATTTAAGTTTACAGCTTCTAGCACAACTGTATCTGTATTTGAACCAGGACACAAAAGATCNACAGGTGATACNGTNAGATTTAGAACTGTTTCTGGTAATTTGTTTGGTGCTTCTGAATCAGAAATNGAAGTATCAACAGGTTTTAGTATAACAAAAACAGATGATGATNTTTATACTTTTACAGTAACAACTGCACCATCTACAACTGGTAGTGGAGGTGGAGGTCAAGCATCTTCTGGTCCAGTAACGGTGAGTAACTAATGACTACATACGCAGAACTAACACAGCAAATACTAGACTATACAGAAACTAGCACTGATGTGTTGACATCTACAATCACAAATGATTTTATTGAGCACACAGAAAATAGAATATTGAAAGAAGCAGATCTTGATGTGTTNAAATCACATCAATCNGTTACACTTNNNNGCNAGCAATCCTTTCTTATCACTACCTGGTGGAACNTCACCNGATCCNACATCACTTGCTACAATAAGAACTGTNCATATNTTTCCTGCATCAGGAACACCNACAAGAGANTTTTTAGAACANCGNGACATAAGTTANATGAATGAATATTGGCCAGACAGAACTGCCACAGGTCACGCCTAAGTATTGGTCATGGTGGGATCACAATACAATATATCTTGCGCCAACACCTGATTCAGCGTATAACGTGGAATTAGGAATTACTAGATTACCAACAAGACTGTCTAGTAGTAATACAACCTCATGGTTGGGCAACAATGCNCCNATGGCTTTGTTGTATGGATGTCTTGCAGAAGCCTTCAAGTTTTTGAAGGGTCCAGCTGAAATGCTGCAATTATACGAACAATCTTATCAACGTGCTATGCAAGAACTAATAGTTGAACAAACTGGTAGACATAGACGAGATGAGTACATGCATGGAGAATTAAAGTTCCCTATGCAGTCTGTTAAAACAAATACTAGAGGAGAATAAACATGGCTATAACACAAGCTGTATGCACAAGTTTTAAACAAGAATTACTTGTCGAAGGACATAACTTTACTAATGGACAAGACACTTTTAAAATTGCATTGTACACAAGTTCTGCCTCTCTAGATGCTTCAACCACTGCTTTCACTACATCTAACGAAGTATCCGATTCAGGATCTTATTCTTCAGGTGGAGGATCATTAACCAGTGTAACGCCAACAACTTCAGGTACAACCGCTATTTGTGATTTTGCTGATATATCTTTTACCTCAGCTACTATCACTGCAAGAGGAGCTATGATTTACAATAGTTCTAATTCTAACAAAGCAGTTTGTATTTTAGATTTTGGTGGAGACAAAACATCTACGAGTGGAACATTTACAATTCAGTTTCCTGCAGCCGATGCAAGTAATGCTATCTTAAGATTAGCGTAGGAGTATAAATGGCATTAGTCATTAATGATAGAGTAAAAGAAACAACCACTACAACTGGTACGGGTGCCGTATCTCTTGCGGGTGCCGTAACTGGCTTTGAAACTTTTGCTGCTGGTATTGGTAATTCTAACACAGTTTATTATTGTATTGCACACCAGGATCAAGCAGAGTTTGAAGTTGGATTAGGAACACTTGACGGTGATAGTTCTGATCTTACACGTACAACGGTTATATCTAGTTCCAATAGCGACAGTGCTGTTGACTTTAGTTCAGGAACAAAAGATGTATTCTGTACTATACCAGCTAGTAAATTAATATTTGAAGATGCAAACAANGATGCAACCATAGGACGTAANTTAACTGTAACTGGAGATTTAACNGTTACAGGTGATGACATTACTNTNAACACNAACACNAGTGGNGCNGCTCTTATTGGNGANGGNACAAANTNTAATCCTGTNNCNATATCTGGTGACATAAGCATAGCTGCAAACGGAACAGCAGCAATTGGATCTGGTGTAATTGTAAACGCAGATATAAATTCTTCCGCTGCTATAGCAATGTCCAAGACTGCTTTTTCAGCAGGAACAGGTGTATCATTATCTACTAACACATTAANCGTAGATGCTGCACAAACAGGAATTACATCAATATTAGCAACNGATGTTAAAATTGGTGAAGATGATCAAACAAAAATAGATTTTGAAACAGCAGACGAAATACATTTTTATGCTGCAAATGCAGAACAAGTATTTGTATCAGACGGTGTATTAGGTCCACAGACAGATAGTGATGTAGATTTAGGAACTAACTCTGTAAGATTTAAAGATGCTTACGTTGATTCAGTCACAGTAACTGGTGATGTAAGTGTAGGAGATGATCTTACCGTAGAGGGTGGTGTTATAGATTTAAAAAATACAGGTTCACAATCAGTATTAAGACTTTATTGTGAATCCTCAAATGCACACTATGCTCAATTACAAGCACCAGCACATTC
>FUFK010042892.1_pt1 | contig 16068 bp, 26 predicted proteins | sample 1021851 | NCBI WGS metagenome assembly FUFK01 (sample SAMEA51879418, study PRJEB19060) | metagenome | reverse complement strand
TAGGAACGTATTTCATACTGTGCTGTTGTAAAAGTAGAGTGTTCTCCCCCTGCACCTTCTTGATTACTTGTTGCAAGCACAGAATAATTTGAATTACCCATAGCATTTGAAAAATTAAAAAAAGACCTTCCTGTTCCATTATCTGAAATACTAGATGTATTAAAACTATCTCCTATACTCTGTGTGCCTGTTTGAACTATTCTGCACCAGTTCTTAGCCAATCCCTGCTGTAAATTAGTAGTCGCAGATGTACCCTCACCCAAGACATTTATACTGCCTCCTGTGGTACTACCTTTTAAATTATCTACTCTAAGTTCACTTGTCATAATATTGTATAAAATCCATTAACTGTTAGCGTTGCTGATGCACCGACTGTAATAGGTCCTGCTGATAGGGCATTGGTTGTGCTACTGATTGTGATGTCAGCACTGATTGTCTGACCATTGGTTCGTATGATGCTGTCGTTACCCAAGAAAGGATAGCGTGTGTCAGACTCAGACTTGGTGTAGCTATTGGCTATGCTGAAAGCGTCATAAACGACTATCTCTACTACATCATTAGCTGATGCTCCTGTAACCAACACGACTGATGTACCTGATGTAGAGGTGTAGTCGGTTGCAGGTTTGAGCAAAATTCCATTTTGATATACATCAACATACTCACCATCTACGTATGTTAGGGTAAGTGCATTAGCATCTGAGCCACTAAAGGTTGTCTGCCCTGCTGTTGCTTGATAAATAAACCTGTTACGTATACCTTGGTTGGGTGCTTTTCCTATATATGGCATGTTACCCTTTTATCTCCATTACTGTTATAGAAGAACTTGATGCATAATCCTCATTACTTTCTCTTCTATTTATATGAACTGACCCACTTGAATTTGCTTTGACTTGTACTTTATAAGTTGTAGATGATGTTGTGCTAGGACTATCTAAATGAGTAAGACTATAACTCGCTCCTAAGTTATCTGCACTCTCTCTAATCATAGCAAATCCCCTTTTACCAGAATCTGAGTCTGAATCATCTCCACTTCCTATAGCTGTAGAACCTCTAACAGCTTGAAGCATTGCTGCNTCAGACTTTGATGCATATACATTTGTCATTACAAGTATCTTATTACTAGTACTAGAAGGTGTGATACTTACAGACAGTCCAGTAACATCCTGAAAAGTTGTTTCTGCTGTACTAAAATGGTCTGTCAAAGTTGCACTAACTGTCTGTACGACAGAACCTGTGGGAAATGCTCCTGCACGTAAAGTTGTTAAAGCCATTTATTTACCTCATGCGTAAGGGCTGTCACCCAATGTACTTGTATCCCAAGCAGCTTTTAGTTTAGCTATTGTGTCTGCATCATCTATAGCTTTTGCAGCAGGGGCATCCCTCAATGCTTTCTTCTTGTTTACCGATGCTGTTTTTGCCGATGCGTCATCAGCCTCTAATGCTTTCATGTAGGTTACATCTTCAGCTTCTAACAAAGGCTTTCTGACTTCTCTGATCTTGTCTTTAAATATCTTCTTAGCCTCTGTCATATCTTCGGATATCACAGAACCACTGAGCTTCCATGCGTTTCTAAAATGTCTGTCAGATGGCACAGTTGCAGTAGACGCATCTATGGTTGCCCCATCCTTATCTGTTATAAATGTTTTGGTCATTGTATCTCCTATGCCACTTGTTGATCTATTTTCCAAGCGTTACGCCATGTTCGATGTGACGGTAACTGCTCCTTCTTTACTATAAGCAAACGCTTTCTATTTGCTTGCTCATAATCTTTCCACACTCTCTCAGGTATGTCTTTCATAATCAAGTATTCTATTGCCTGTTCCTCTGTCATTGATTCTACTGGCTTTGTATTATGGAGTAAATACCCTCGTGTATGCTTTACAAAGTCTGGTTGTGCTTCGTCCTTCTTGAGTTCCCAATATACCCACACAGGTGGTAGTATGCCACCATTCAATGCACACGCCATCCAGTTAGGGTCAGGGTGTGTTATCTTTGCAGGTTCATCTAGGTTGTCTGGGTCTTCCCATACTATGCAATACTCACTTCTGTATGGCTCTAGGTTTTCTTTTGCCCACCCTAGTCTATCCCATAAATGTGTTCCTTGAAATTCTGGTGTCATGCTAAATCTCCATGTGCTGAAAAACTATTGCCGGGTTGGTCTGCTGTTGAATTACTTGAGTTATAACTTACTTGTCTACAAGTGCTTGTTGTTTTACTTACAGTATAACCAATCACAGTGACAGCATCAGCAGATGTTACCTCTGCTAAACCCACATAAGAAAACAAAGCATTATTAAAAGGGTTTGTAAAATTATGAAGTGCAAATCCTGCACCTGAATCTGAAACAGAAGAATAATTAAAGCTATCATTTATAGAAAAAGAAGATGCCGTTACATAGTTTGACCAAACCTTTGCCAAACCCTCTTGCACATTCGTAGTGGTAATATTCCCTGCACCTGCAACAATAGTGATGCTGTTCTTTGCGTCTACTCCCTCTAGGGCATTTGTTCTTAGTGTACTCATGCTAAACCCCCAAAGTGTGTAAAGTAATGTATTGAGTCTATTTGAGCATCCGTATTAAAACTCCAAGTTCTTGTGTCACGTTTAGAGGTAGTGTTATTTGCAGACGTACCTGTTTCAACATTTAAAGTTCTTTTATCTCCTCTTGAAGTGCCTACAGTTATATATTCTAAATCACTAAAAGCGTTAGTAAATGTTGTTGTCACAATGGAGGTAGCCGCGTCAGTATAACTTGAAACATTTAATCCAAATCTTGTTGAACCATCTGATGCAATTCCTAAACGCTCACTGCTTTCTTGGTTAAAACCACCAACAACCTTTGGTAGACCCTTCTGTAAATTAGTAGTGGTTGAACCACCCTCTCCTGTGACGGCAATAGACCCTGCTGTTGATGTGCCTGTGAGTGTGTTTGTTTTGAGAGTTGCCATTATGCTAAGTCTCCGTGTACTGCCACGGCTCTATATCCAGAATCTACCAAAGTATTTGTTCCTCTAGTAAAAGACCTAACTCTATTTGAGCCTGTATCAATTAAATTTTCTGCACAAGCGTGGTAAGCATCATGGTCACGCCAACCTGCTGTAACTGAGGCATAGTCATCATTTGACATATTATTTGTGTAGTCATAAGAATCGTCACCTGTTTGATTATCTGTTATACTAGAAACATTTAAGCTATCCCTAGGTGATGAACCTGCACTATTGTTGAACCAAACTTTTGCTACTCCTTGCACCATGTTCTGTGTTACTGCTCCCCCATCAGAACGATAGGTAGTATCGTTATTTAATACAGCCGTAGTTCTACCAGAGGTATCAATAGTTTGTGCAGACGTATTATTCGTATGCTTTATATTCTGTACTAAAAGATTGCTCATAGTATTGCTACGTTTCCTCCTGATTCTATTGTCAGTGTAGACCCACTTGCTATTGTCAAAGGTCCTGTAACATTTGCGTTTTCTGTAGCTGCGATTGTTACATCACTATCCATTGACTGTGCATTAGTTCTGAACATACCACCATGCTTGAAGTTACCCTTGTTTGCTTCAGGTACTGTGACACTACCGTCTGTTAGAGCTAGGTAGTTTACAAAGATGTTACCTGTTCCTGATGAAGGTGCTGCACTAAATGTCAATGTTGTTCCGTCAGGCACTGTATAAGCGTTGCTGTCCTGCACTACACCATCAACTGATACAAGTATGTCCTGAACGCTAGTAACGGTCTGTGACAGCGTAAATGTCGTGTCAGAGCCATCTCCGTTGAACCTTTGCACAGATGGTATTGTGTTAAAACTTGTAGCTGACTGATTTCCAATATGGGGCATTAAGTTATCTCCATAATTGACAAGGCTATGTCTGTCGCTCCTGATGCTACTAGAGATATTGTATCTGTGGTTTCCATAACCACTTTATTACCTGCAAGAAGTTCTAAGGAAGAGCCAGCAGGTATGGGAGCGTTAGTTACTAACTCTACGGCTTGATTTGCCTCGTCGTTTGCTCCTGCTCTATTACTTGTATCTGAACCTAATGTAACTGTGGCTGTTACCTGACTTGTGGTTGTGTTTCCTAACATTAAACCTAGTATCACCGTGGTGGTGCTACTTGCTACTGTATAAATTACATCACTGCTTGTTACCCCTGCTTTTGTGACGACCTTAAATGTATTTGCCATATTATCACCCCAATGCGATTGCTAATGCCGTGGCATCGTCTGTTGTTGCTGCTCCAATGTCACTTGCCACTTCTGATGCACTTCTACCCTCTATAGTCGTTCCGTCTACTCGTAAAAAGTCATTATCAGCTACACCAGAGCCAAACTGAGCTACATTTGTGTTTGATATCCCCACAGCTAAAGTGGCTGCTGTTCCCAGACCTATATCTGATCTAACCTCCGATGCACTTCTACTCTCTAAACCACTGGCTGTAAATCGTGCAAACTCATCGTCAGCTACACTTGAACTATCTATCTTAACTGCATTTGTATCAGAGATACCAAAGGTAAGAGATGCTTGACCTCCTATATCTGACAATACTTCAGATGCTGATCTACCCTCTACGGCTGTTCCATCTATTCTTAGAAAATCGTTATCTGCTACACCTGATGTGAATGTTGCAACATTACCGCTACTTATGCCTCCACTTGGTATGTCCGATGTTAAAGCCACCGTTCCTGCTGAACTTGGCAAGGTAATTGTTACATCAGCGGTGGACGCAGGTCCGATTAATGTTACAGCGTTTGTGCCATTGTCTGTGTCTTCTTTGAATAGTATTGAACCTGCTGATGATGATGAGCCTGATAAAACAGGTGCTGTTAATGTTTTGTTTGTTAGCGTAGCCGTAGAAGAGGTTGAAACTAATCTAGCATCACCACCTGTGCTAGGTAGGGTTAGCGTATTATTAGCACTCTCTGAGTGAGGGGCTGCTATTATTGTTTGTCCGTGTGAGTTAGCCTCACAGTTTAATTTTATAGCACCTTGATTGTCATTCCCTTTTACAACGACTTTTCCTGTTCCGTTTGGAGCTAACTCTAGGTCTGCATTTGAAGTAGTGACAATATCGTTGCCATTCATGTCTAAATTACCACCCAACTGAGGGCTAGTATCGTTTACTACATCAACACCTGTAAGACTTGCACCACTACCACTAAAAGCTGTAGCTGTTACTGTTCCACCTATGGCAACATTATTACTACCATCCTCTACAACAATCTTGCTTGCAGGCACTGTGATAAACACATCTTTGGTTCCTGCACCAAAATCTACCAGATTATTACTGTTAGAACTTGCTATGACTGATCGTGCTAGTGTTGTTCCAGAAGATGTGAATGTTCCTAGACCAACCTCAAAAGCACCATTTGTATTATCAACAATAGCATAATAGGTTGTATCAGAATTAGATAGATTAGCAGTAAAAGTTTCAAAGTTAGTGACCGCACCTGCCAAGGTGATTGTACCTGTGCCTGTTGTCGTTGTCGTTTCACGAACTCTATCTGCTATTACAAATGCCATTATGCTATCCTTATTATCGCATTACTAGAGTCAGCCGTTGGGAATACAACGGTAAAATCACCAGAAGATGCCGACTTATCGGCTCCAAAATCTAAAACGCATACAGATGTATCGCCAGTAGTGTCTTCATTAAATATTAACGCCCCTCTGGCTGTTAGTGTTACATTGCTAAATGTAAGGTCAGAGAAGTCTGTAAGAGCCGTTGTGCCTGATGTGCTAGGGTCTACTCTTGTTAAGGTTCCACCCTTTGCTGTGTAGTTTGTTCCTGATACTTCATTGCTTGTAGTGTACGCTGTAGTTCCTGCACCTAAACTAGCACTTGATGTATACAAGGCTAATTTAAAGGTATTACCTCCACTATTTAGAAAGTTGTGCTTTCCCTCTAGTAATTCTTTTTTAAAGGACGTACACATTGCTTGTGATATAGCCATTATAGTCTCCTTATGTGTTCAGCAAGCTGTTCTTGACCTGCATCTTTAATAGCATTGTAAATAGTTGTTCTGTCTGATTTTATAGCTTCTTTCATGTAAAACGCTATAACTTTTTCCAAGTGTTGCTTAAAGGCTTTTGCTTGTTCTCTTATCTCTGGCGATGCTGTATCACTTACTTCTACTATTTTATCCGAACATCTCTTGGCTATCTCTTCTGGTGTAAAGCCNCTGTTCTCTGTTGTGTGTACGTTTACTATAGGTGTTTTNGGTAATTCCATTAACATTACATTATCCTTGGTTCACCGTTTCTNTAACTATCTCTTTTGTTTCTGCCATCAGCTAACTGACNTCAANCCTTCTAGTGCNTCNTCATATCGTGTTTTGTAAAATCCTACTATGTCTGGCTCACCTTTCATAAACGTAGCCGCNTCTACTAAGCTNCCATAAAGAAGNGTAGACTCTGCGTTGTCTCCNANCCAGGAGGTGGATGATGTNACTATGGATGGTGGATCATAGTAGTAGTGCAGTTGCACTGTATATGTAGAATCTGGCGTAGGAGCTATCAAGAAGTTATCCCCATCAAACAATGAGTAGTATACAGGAAGACCTGATGTTGCTGTAGCAGGATANGCTTCTCGTATAAAATTTACATCTTTTGGTAGCAAAAANGAATAGTTGCTACTGCCATCTACAACAGCNATAGAGAATACAGCTAGAAAATCTGTTGGCTTTGCTAAGAACCTGTTACTTGTAGAGAGAGATGTTGTTACGTTCTTTCTGAGTTCTGGGATAAGAATAGATCGGTATATTCTTTCTTCCGTTTGCCTGACGAAATTAGGAATATTATTAACAAAAGTAGTTTCGGTGTTATCTGTATATTCCTTGATCGCATTTGTTAATTCTGTATAATTCATTTCCTGCTCTTTTTATCTGCGTATAGATTATCAAAAATCTGATTAACATCCAAGACATAATCTAAATCTGACTTTGAATAGTGAATGTGCTGTGATGGCAGAAAGTCAGGCGCACCCTGACCTGTTTCAAACCACGCAGGATGTGTAACACGCACTCTGTTGTTTGGCAAAGCGACTATATTACCTGTCCACTCTCCTGCATCTAGTAGCTCTAAAACATGACTTTGTTTATGTTGTGCAGGATCGTCAGCTATCTCACTATCTGTATAGTCCACAGTAAAATAATATTTAGCAGGATACATATTCCCATCTATCTTAGCTAACCAAGGGCATGGTGTAGCTCTATCCATAACGTACACTGCGTGGGTTCGGGAGGAACAATCCCACGGCTGTGCCATATGAACAGGCATTGGCTCTGCCCATTCCTCTACTGGAGTATCTCCTACTAAAGCTGTAATTGGCATCCTAGCCCACATAGCTCCACCATGCACGTTTGGATCATCAGTGTCATCTGACTCGCATCCTGTAAATATAACTTGAAAACTTAGACATCTATTTGGCATAGATGTTACTGCTATAGCCATAGCGTGTAAAAACTCACCATGATACTTCTGNTGATTGTGTGTATATTCTCTTCTCACCCAACACTTAAAGTGCGGTATATTGCTTTGTAAATATGCCATTTAACTTGTTGTTATTGATACCGTTCCAACCTGTGCAAATATTGGGTCTATCTTTGCATCAAAGTCATCAAAACGAGCCACNCCTACTTGTAGNANAAAAGGCTCTATTCTGTCTGGTCTAGCATCTCTTAATGATTGTGGATCATCGGTTTTTATTCTGCCGACAAAATTTTGTGGATGATCTTTGTCAGCCACATCTCTGCCAACACGAAGACCTGTCCTCTTGCCATTGTTAAATTCAAACACCAACTCTTTTATNGGATATCTGAATCCAGTTCTATCGCATATTCCAAATGCGTATTTTCCTACTGCTTTTCCCATCTTAAACCGTAAAGAATGTGTTGTGAGGCACGAACTTTATGGACGCTGTTTCTGTGTCCTCTCCTGCCGCTAATTCAAACTGAAACTCATACTCTTGTTTCAAGGCACTTACTCTGTTTGCTACCTCTGGTCTTTTCATTGCAATGTAATATGCAAGACCTGAAACTAAACACGGAACAAACCTTGGAGGTATAAAATTTGTAGTAGTTCCTGCTATACCAGAAGCAATACTATCAATTCCTTTTAACCTAAAGAATGCCAATGTATATGTCGTATCTGGCACAGGATGCAACGTAACTGTTGTTGATCCTGCTAATCTCTGCACAAATATCTGATTTGGTTTACCTTGTGTATTCTTATTTGATTTTTGGGCAAATGTAGAAACACTTATTCTGTTTACATTAGTATCGAGTTGTGACGTTCCTGTTCCTGTTCTGATAGTGTGTTCAATAATATCTATAGTATCTGTTGGCATGGTATAGGTGGCTGTGCCTGCTGATAAAGATAATGTACCAGATTCTATGGTAAACAGGTTTATACCTCTGTTCTGCCACTCTAGTGTTAGTATCTGAAAACTTCTTCTGGCTGTCTTTAGATCATAACCAGAACGCATTTCAAGACCTGCTCTCTCATATGCCTCTTCAAAAAGCTCTGGTAAATCTGGTGTTACAACCGCCATGCTATCTCCCTAAAAGCACTATGGTACTTTTCTGGTTATTATATATTAAGTATTTATTTAAAGCTATCATTTAATGAATCTACCACACTATCTATGTTTGGCTCTGTTCCGCCTGGCTCATACTTACATTGATACTCTATAGGACACTGACCCTCAACCACTAAACTATAAGTATCATTAGCCCCTTTGTATAAACAAACTTCTTGACCATTCTTTGCTTTCTTTCTTTTATATCTACGACAGGTTATGTATTTAGGGTCTTCTCTCATACCCTTTCTTATTTCTTGTTCCCATGTCCAATCAGAAAACTTTTTAAGAAAACAGGTAAAACAATTTTTAATATTATCTGATTGGGCTAGATATATTTTTCCATCATCAACACACAACCATTCAAAGGTCTCTTGACCCCCTTGCTTTCTTACGCAGTTATCCCCACCAACCTCTATCAAATCCCATGAGGGTGTAGACGAACCCGATAAGAACAACAGAGCCGACAGCAACGACAATAGTAACAGCCACGATACTGATGACCTTTTCTCTAAATATTTTCCTATCATATATTTCTTTCTGCCGTCTTTTTCTTATTTGACCTTCCATAGCCAATAGCTCATCCCATGCTTTAGAGCCATGAGTAAACATTAGGAACTGTTTAAGCTCGTACCTTTGCTCTTCTAGTTTCTTTTTTGCTGTGAAAGCCTCTATTGCTTCTTGTTCTATCGTACCGCCACTGAAGACTTTACGAAACATTGTAGGATTTTTTGCCGACTTGTGAGCTGCATCCACATCACTAACAGCACCCATCCATCTGGACAGGTCTTGCGACATGGATTCTAAATCTTTACCTGCGGCAAAAGCTCTCTTAATTCCATTAAATGCCGTACTCGCTGTAGCAACAGCGGCAGANATAGTTACTGGATCAAACAATTTAGTATGTTTTTCGCATCTTCAGAATGATGGTATATGTATCAGCACTAGAGTGACCCACAGTAGTAAAGTCAATATCGCCTGTCTTTCCAGACCCTGCGTTATTGGATAAACCACCAAACTCACTATAGTCGTGATGACCACTCTGATTTTCACCTAACTCTATTATAAATGCGTCAGACGTTGCATCGAAAAACAACCGAACCTTCATGCCTATGCACTGCCACCAGATTTTTTCTATGGCAACACTACTACAAGTATTGCCATATATATCTGCATTCAATGCACTGACATCAACCTTTTTAACTGCTGACTCCCCTGTGCCGTCAGAAATGTTTGTAAATTTCATAACAACGTGTTTGTCGCCATCGAAAAGGGTTTGTGATGTTACTGCATCAGCCATGTTATCCCCCTAATTACGCTTCGTAACCAAACAGTTCTATAAGTAACTTTCCTGCTGTGTAATCTGCGTTTGTTGTAGCACCAAGTGTTAGATATAAAAACTCATCAGCTGCAGGTACACCTGTAAATGTTACAACAGTGCCTGTAGCAAGATCACCTGAGTTTACCAATAAGGTTTCAGTTAAGTCTGAAATTGCCCCATCTTCAACACCTGTACCCTCCGTAGCTGAGTGTACGTTGATATCTGGATCACCACCAGCAGGTGCTTCAAAGCAAGTCATTCTACCTGCTAAGATAGTTCCGTTTCTAGCTGCTGTTATTTGCCCTATGTGACATACGTTTGATGTTCCGTCTACACCTATAATATCACCGTTGGCTGTAGATCGCAGACCTGTGAGGTCAATCAAGATACTTGTCTTGATAATTCCACCTTCTCTAATTACAGAGCTTCTGTAGATAGTACCTGTACCACCTGTGATACCAGTGCCTGCTTCGGTTGCCATTGTGTTTGCGTCTAGGGATGTAAAACCAGCAGAAGATATAGACATCTGCGTAGTTTCTGCTCCTGTGCCTGCTGTTGTGGCTATTGATGTAAAGCCACCTTTTGACCTAATAGGTCCTGAAAATGTTGAATTGCCCATATTAATCTCCTTGTCGTGGCAAATGTCAGCTTACGCTGTCAAGGTGAATGAGGGGCAGCCATGAACTACTGCCCCCCATATTAGCTAGTTAGGCGGCTCCTGTTGAACCATAAATTCCAAGTGGATCAGATACACCGAAAGAGTATCTCTCTCTCGCTTTGTATCTTACGTTTCCAGTATTGAAATCACCGTCCATGCCAGTAGCCATAGGAGTTCTAACGAAATGCTTCATTCCGTTTGGAACATCTGTGATTATAAAGAAAGCATCGCTATCTGTTAGATAATGATTAACTCTATAGCCCTCTGGGATAGACCCATTGGTCTTAATAGCGTTTAGATCATTGTCAGAAGTTCCCACTCTCAAATCTGTTTGCAACAATCTAGTTGCTGTAAACATCAATGCAGGTGGAACAATCAGCTTCCTTGGCTTCGCTGCAATCAATAGACCTCTTTCATCTACGAAAGCCGCAATGTCAATNACTGCCTGCTCAAGAGATGTTTCGTTGAGGTCAGCCGCTACTGATGGTTGGTTTCTGTTATTACCGCCTGCCACAGTACCGTGGGAAGCACTAAATAGAAACGCTCCATCACCAGAGGTGAATGTATCAAAACCAGTGTTCAGAAGTGACGCTGCCTTTGTTTGTTTTGTGTAAGCCATCGCTCTAGCAAGAGCCTTTGTATAACGTGCGGATAAGCTGTCATACAAATTGTCTTCCATAGCTTCCTCTGTAATAGAGAAACCCATAGCCACTGTCTCGTGGTTAAAACGAGCAGTGAATGACTCTTGTGCTGAGTCGTAGGAGATGGATGCACCTTCCTGCTTAACAGGTGCTGCACCGAACCCTGAGAGCTTTACTTCTTCCTCAAAACTTCTATCGGAGTTTTCAGTTTCATAAATCTCAGCGTGTTCATTCTCATAGCCGTCATACTCCAATCCAAACAATGCGTTTAGACCTGGTAGTAACTCTTTTAAGAGATTTGCTCTACTCATAACTGCCATGATTAGCCTCCTCCTGGTGCTGCGCCTGACACGACACCTACACCTAATTGATGACCTGTGTTAAACTTACAGACCATGATTGGAAAGCTTGTTCCTCTTTCGTCACCATCGTGACCTCCAAGGAAATCTACTATCCTCACAGGAAGTGAAGCTGTTGTAGCTGTCGTGCTAATGTCGAGACTAACACGAGAGATACCAAACGTAGCACTTGATGCTGTTTGCTCTAACTCTACGTTAGCACCTAAATCATCATCATTTACTGTTCCGTCTGCTTGTATAGCAAACAGAATGTTTGGATCATCAGCAACGTAAGCCATACCTTCAGTATGAGCTGCGCCAGACCATTGTTGTGAAAATGTAAGCTGACTGGTGCTTACATCGATGAAACGACATCCTAGAAAAATACCAATTGGCGTAGCTGAACTTGTGCCTGTATCTTTCTCGATGGTAGTTGTGGAGCCACCGTCAACTAACTTGACGACATCTCCCATACAAATCCTTGTGGAATACGAGGATAGGATTGGGTATTGACGAAAACCACCAGTGTATTCGCCGCCCAAAGTNCCTACGGGTCGCAAACCAAAAGGAGCAGATGTGCTAGACATATGTCTACCTCCATTAAGTTGTACGGGTGCTTCGCTCTGGTTTCAGAACTGGCATCCGTGGATCATTGGTTCTCAAGTAAGAATTATCAACACTCTCAATCTGTCGTTGTGACTGCTCTTTGTGATACTCCTTACGGGCTTCTACTGTTTCGGTTGCGTTGCTACATAAAAGTAACCCACCAACCTCTATATTTTCAGACCACTTAGAATCGATATCGGGCATAACGTGCAACTCTGGGTGATCTTTAGCCAATACGGGAGTCCAACCTTCACGGAATTTGGAGGATACGTTAGGAGTCATAGGTTGCCCCATAACTGCTGTCGCTATCCAACGAAACTTAACACCTTCTCTTGGAGTCGGTGTAGGAAGAAGAGTGGGTCTTTCCCAAGTTTTCTTCTTCATCTCTGTTTCACGGGTTTGCGTGTCTCTTGGTTCTCTATTAGCCATTGGATTGTTCCTTCATTAATTGTGCTGCATATTGCTCATTGCTGAGTCCAAGTCGCTTTGCGAGGGCTACTTGGGTTCTTGTTAGACGCACAGTGCGTGATTTTTTTCCGCTACGTTCAACGGGGGCTACCACGGTTCCATTTTGTAACTGAGGTGCTTCTTGCTCAGTCTCAAACTTGTCAGGGAAAGCTCTACGCATTTCCTCATCTATCTCTTTATAATACTGTTCGCTGTCTGGTACAACACCTTTTCGCTTTAATTCTTCATGCAGACCTAAAGCAAATCCTGTCATACGCATATCTTTATCAAACCAATCGTTCTTTTTTTGCCACTCTATACCTCTGTCTGACAAAGAGGGCTGTTGTTTTTGTGGCTGTGGAGCTTGTGTTTCTTGTAGCTCCTCTTTCTTGGGCTGATACTCAGCCACTCTAAATTTTTCATTGTGTAACTGTGATAATTTTTCTTGGGCTTCTACTAATTTATCTGGATCACCTGACTCATAAGCCTCTTTGTAATCACTTTTAGCCTGCTCTAGCTGTGCATCGACCCTGCCTTTNGCTTGATCTATCAGCATATTTTCNCCTTCAGCTAGGGTTTTTCTTAGCTTTTCGTTATCTTTTTTAAGGTTTTCTGCGTATTTTAACGCCTCTTCCCTTAATCTAGCAGCTTCTTCTTTAGCTCTACGCTCCTCATGATACTCATATTTTAACTGAGATATTCTTTTTTGGGCATTCTGACTGTAGTTTCTGACCTCTTCTTGACTTTCATCATCAACAGGNGTNTCTANTGATTCGTTTCTTTTTGCCACCCTGTCTTCTTCAGGTCTGTCATCAACCACTTCTACTTCAAAATCATCTTGCTCAACTGCTTGATTGCTGTCTTCGATGTTCTCTTCTAACTTTTCTGCTGTATCGTTCATATTCTCTTATATCCTCTTGGGTCATCGACAACGGCTTCAACCGTGTCATCGTTAATTAATCTAAATTCCTGTGTGTGTATTTTAAAACGAGTTCCTGAATAGGATCGAAATATCACAAAATCACCTACTTTGCAGTACGCACCATTTGGAAACTTGTCTTTATCCTTGTAGGCATCAGCACCCATACTAACCACAAACCCTATAATTGACGCTATACCTTCAGCATCTCTTATCTGGTCAGGCATATACAGACCGCCTTCTGTTTTCTCGTCTACTTCTACTGGGGATATTAGGAGTTTGTAGCCCTTTGGTTCGGGCATTTTGGAAGCGACCTTTGGGTCTTCTTCCTTCTTTACAGCTTGATACATTTTTACCTCATGCAGTGATTAAGGATCACAGTTCCTTGCGTTAATACGAAAAGCACCATAGTACTTTTTTTAATCATCTATAAATCTTTTCTCTATGTCAAGTATATCCTCCTGTAATTTCTTGAGACACTTATACTCACCTACACAACGAGCATACTCCTCTATAGTTTTAGCTCCACCTCCTGCGAGGTGTTCTTTTAGGTCTTCTTTATAATCTGTAATTCTTTTTAATATNGGAGTGTAGGCTGTNTCACTCATCTACAAACTCTCTTGCTAGATTGACACCCTCTTGAAAGCCTTTTCTCTTTTCATCTCTTTTAGATTTTGCCTCATTAAGAATAGCATTAGTCGCTACCTTGGTAACTTCTATCTCTTGGTCTTTCTTTTTAAGGTCAGTATCTACCTGTATCTTTGCCATATCCATTTGTTTCTTATGCTCAAACTCTGCTTCTTTTAGAGCCATCTCTCTTTGCTGAAGTTGTGTAAGTGGGTCTTCTGCTTTCTTTTGTGCTTCCTGTTCTGCCATCTCTGCCTGACTCTTAGTCANGACTTGTCCTGCTGCCTGTGCTGTCAACTTAGACAACTGCTCTTCCACATCATCTGGCAAAGGCTCATCCTCACTAGGCATNGGAACACCCAANCTGTCTTCTATCTCTTTTCTATATTGGAAGGCAACGTGTTCCGTGATGTGGGCTGCCAAGGCATTCTGGATAGCAGACGCAAATGGCGATTGACCAATGATTTGCTGTATCTTCGGNTCTTGAGCAGCAGCAGTATGTACAGCAATGTGNGCTTCATGGTCTTGGTACTTGAACGCCTTGACAGGTTCTTGNTTCATNATNGCCATNTTNTCNGTTACNGGNTCTTTAGGGGCTATGTCATCTGGTAGTTTTATTATGCTTTCAGCATCTTGTATTCCTAACACTTCTAGCATTTGTCTGTGTAGCTTACCCATATCGTATAACTGTGGTGCTTGTTGGGCTAACTGCAAGGCTGACTGATACTGCGTTACTCTCTGTGCCATTGTTGATGCATTGGGATCAGACACTGGTATAACATCAACTCTGTTATCAAAATCTTTTGTTCGTGAAAACTCACCATCCATTTCATAGGAATATTGTGCAGGCATAAAGTCGTGAATACATTTAGCTAGTATGCGTAATTCTTTTTTAAGAGATGCGTGTAGTCTAGCTTGCACACCAGACATCACTTTCATGGATCGCTCTAATAACGCTAGGGTTGTACCCACAGGAGCATTAGGATTCATGTTACCCACTTGCACATCTGCTATCGACCCAATTCGTCTTCCCTCTTCGACAATATTTCCCAACAACTGGTACAGTACTGAGGATGGTTCTTTATAAGGTATAAACGTAATGGAATCTCGTATCGCACCACCAGGNACATCGACATCNCTNAACTCACCAGGCATNAGAGGCGANTCATCCCCTTTAATCCTAAGACCACGAGCTTTAAGACCAGCAGGTAGATTCGATAAAGTACCTGCATCAATAAGCTGACGCAGTATAGACGTAGCTGATTTAGCCAAGCCACCAATAAGATGAATAAGTCCTGTACCATAAAAGCCAAGGCTAGGAAGATATCGATAATGAACAAAATGCTGTCTTTTAGTTTTCTTTTCATCATTCTCGTACCAGTTCTTTCTTATTGATAAAATTGTCTTTGACGACTTATCTATCGTCACAATGTATGGTCTTGCCAAACCATCTTTATCGTTAAAAGGCTCTGGCATTTCCAGATCAACGTGCATCTCTAAAATTGTATATCTCTCATCGTCTTCATAAACTGATTCGTTTCCCTCCATCTCATCATACTTTTCTTGTATCTCTGACTGATCCTGATGAGGGTCTGGCAAATCAACGTCACTGTAAAAACCATTAACCATTAGCTCTCTAATCTGGTTTTCTGTCTTCTTCATAATATGTGTATACCGTGAACAAGACATAAGATCAGAAGCACCGTAAGACACTACAAAATCTTCAGCAGGCACAAACATCGAACATGGTCTTTCCATAATCGGATCGTAATATACCTTTTTAAACGCTGATCCTGCAAGGGGGAGTCGGAACAACATTTGCTCCATCTCGTCACGGTATTCTGTCATTTCTTCTGTCAGCATATAGTTCATCTCGTTCTCTACACGCTGAGACTGTGCTGTCTTTTCTTTTGACATTTTTCCAACAACCTTTGTC
>FUFK010036631.1_pt1 | contig 16068 bp, 15 predicted proteins | sample 1021851 | NCBI WGS metagenome assembly FUFK01 (sample SAMEA51879418, study PRJEB19060) | metagenome | reverse complement strand
CCTAATAAAATAAAAGCCTCTGGAATAATGGCTTGNGCATTTAAATTAATTGTAAAGATTTCGTTGGGCACTTTATTAAATTGGATTAAATTAGATGTTTGATTGTAAGGGTCTAAGAGTTAATCTTAACTTGATTATAATTTGTGGGTATGATTTTTGAAATTTTCAGAAGAAAATACTTGAAAAAGCTTCAAATAATCATAATATGCCCTAACAGAACAAAAACACCAATTTTTGAAATAAACCTTGGATCACACACTTGTTATTGTTGAAAGTCCCACCAAAGCAAAAACTATAAGAAAGTTTTTGCCTCCTAATTATGAAGTTCTCGCTTCAATGGGACATGTAAGAGATCTTCCAAAAGGAGCTGCTGAAATACCTGCTGCGGTTAAAAAGGAAAAATGGTCAAGGATAGGAGTTAATACAACAGAAGATTTTGAACCACTTTATATAGTTCCAAAAGATAAGAAAAAGGTTGTTAAAGAGTTAAAAGATGCATTGAAAGGTGCGACCCAGCTATTACTGGCAACTGATGAAGATAGAGAGGGAGAGAGTATTAGCTGGCATCTCNTGCAAATACTTAAGCCTAAAATACCAACTAAGAGAATGGTTTTTCATGAAATTACAAAAAAGGCAATTAATAAAGCTTTAGACCAAACAAGAGAAATTGATATGGAACTTGTTCAGGCTCAAGAAACAAGAAGAATCTTGGACAGGCTTTTTGGATATGAATTATCTCCTTTACTTTGGAAGAAGGTAGCCCCCCGACTATCTGCTGGTCGTGTCCAATCAGTTTCTGTAAGACTTCTTGTTAGGAGAGAGAGAGAAAGAAGATCCTTTAAAAAAGCTAGTTACTGGGGGATTAAAGCTTCCCTAGTAAAAGATAATATTACTTTCGAAACTAAATTATTCAGTTTAAACGGTCAAAGAATTTCTAACGGTTCCGATTTCGACGAACAAACCGGNAAATTAAAACAAGGAAACAAATCTTTAATAATTGGAGAAGAANAAGTAAATGATTTATTGAAGACTTTTTCCTCAGAGGATTGGTTAGTCTCAAAAATCGAAAAAAAACCATCCACTCGTAAGCCNGTTCCTCCATTTACAACTAGNACATTNCAACAAGAAGCAAATAGGAAGCTTCGTTTGTCTGCAAGAGAAACTATGAGATGTGCACAAGGNCTATATGAGAGAGGTTTCATAACATATATGAGNACTGATTCAGTTCATCTTTCCGAACAAGCCACAAGAGCTGCTAGAGAATGTGTCAGTTCTATGTATGGAAAAGAATATTTATCTAACTCACCAAGACAATTTAATTCAACTGCAAGAAATGCTCAAGAAGCACACGAAGCTATTAGGCCNGCAGGTGAGGTATTTAAAACACCAAAGGAAACTAATCTAACTGGTAGAGACTTATCTCTTTACGATTTAATTTGGAAAAGAACTGTAGCTAGTCAAATGGCGGAAGCTAGGCTAACAATGATTAATGCTGAAATTAGCGTNGGGGATGGATTATTTAAATCGAGCGGGAAAAGTATTGATTTCNCAGGATTCTTCAGAGCTTATGTCGAGGGAAGTGATGACCCAAGTTCATCCCTTGAACAACAAGAAATTATTCTCCCAAACTTAACAACTGGAACATGTCTTGAAGTTACTAATAAGGAATCTACTTTTCATGAAACTAAACCGCCTGCAAGATATACAGAGGCTGCATTAGTTAAAGTTCTTGAAAAAGAAGGGATTGGAAGACCTTCTACCTATGCNAGCATTATTGGGACNATNGTTGATAGAGGTTATGCNAATATATCTTCCAATACTTTGGCTCCAACGTTTACAGCTTTTGCTGTTACTGCTCTATTAGAAGAACATTTTCCTGATCTGGTTGATACTACTTTTACTGCAAAAATGGAATCTTCATTGGATGAAATATCTTCAGGTAATCTTGAGTGGCTACCATACCTAGANACTTTCTATAAAGGTAAAAATGGTTTGGAGGTAAAAGTTCAGAAAACAGAGGGTGATATTGATGGTAAAGCTTATAGACAAGTTGATTTCGAAGACCTTCCTTGCGTAGTCAGAATAGGCTCTAACGGACCTTGGCTAGAGGGTACAAAAATTGATGAATCTGGTAATGAAATTCAGGCNAAAGGTAATCTNCCAATGGATATTACTCCTGGAGATTTAGACATAAAGCAAGTTGATCAAATNTTAAGTGGCCCATCAGATCTTGGAACTGATCCAAAAACTGGNGANAAAGTNTTTTTAAGATTTGGCCCTTATGGACCTTANGTNCAATTGGGNAATAATGATCAAGATAAAGCTAAACCAAGAAGAGCTTCATTACCNAAAGAGTTNAAAACTGATGATCTAACTCTAGATGANGCTCTCGTACTTTTAAGCTTACCTAGATTGTTAGGAGTTCATCCTGAAGGAGGAGTTGTTGAGGCTGATAGAGGAAGATTTGGACCTTATATTAAATGGATTAAAAATGAAAATGAATCTGAAAACAGATCCTTAAAAAAAGAAGATGATGTTTTTACAGTTGACATAAAACGTGCATTAGAAATTCTTGCGATGCCAAAAATGGGCAGAGGTGGTCAAGAGGTACTTAAAGACTTTGGAAAACCGAAAGAATTTAAAGAAAAGATTCAAATATTAAATGGAAGGTATGGGGTCTATTTAAAATGTGGTAAAACTAATGTTTCGATTGCTAAAGATACTGACTTAGAAAAATTTTCAATAGATGATGCTGTATCTCTTTTAGAAGAAAAACTAAAAGATAAAAAAGGCTCTATCTTAAAAAAAACAAAGATAAGCAATAAAAAAACTATAAGGAAAAAGAAAAGTTAGACAAAATATGATTTTAAAAAAAAAAGAATTTTTTCTATTTATTTTTTTAATTTTCTTGCAATCATGCTCTGGGGGGAGGATTGGAAACTTTCTTGAGAGTAGTTTTAATGATTTAGAAAAAATAAGCCAAAATGAGGATTTACAAAATAATTTAGTAAATAAAAAAATTAAAAAAGTAGAAAAGCCAAAAAATGTTCCNNAAAACAAAAAGGATANAAATTTACAAAGAGAAAAAAAAGAAANNAATNTTATNAAAAATAAAAAAATTAAAAAAGNAGAAAAGCCAAAANATNTTNCNGANAACAAAAAGGATATATCTTTANAAAAGATACCAAAACAAAAANATAACAAAATTAANAATCTTTCAAAAAAAAGAAAAATTGAGCTTCAATCTTACAAAATAATATTCATCCTAAAAGATGTAGATCCAAAAGATCCNACGGAAGAATTAAGTTCCATATTAANTAATTCTGAGGTAAATTTTGAAATAGAAAAGATTGAACGTATCTTAGATTCAAAAAACAAAAGTATGAATAAAAATTAATCAAAAATATTCAACAAAAATGAAAATAAAAACAAAAACTGAAGCATTAAATATTGTTGAGACCTCATATCTAGCTTCTCTTTCGTCTTTACTATGGGTTGCATTATATTATTTGCCTATTGGAGGAGCTTTATTAAGGTTGATTTTACCCCTACCTATGATCTTGTTGCATTTGAGAAGAGGAACTAAAATTGCGTTGGAAGGACTCTTAATACAATTTCTACTTTTATTTATAATTATGGGTCCTGTTAGAGGAACTTTATTTTTATTTCCATATGGGATCTTAGCTTTTTGGTTAGGTTGGTGTTGGTTTAAAGAAAAGAGTTGGAAACTTAGTTTAACTTTAGGAGTTGTTATTGGAACCCTCGGTTTTTTACTACGAGTAATAGCATTATCTACGTTGGTTGGAGATAATCTTTGGGTGTTAATTATTAGAGCGAGTTATGGTCTAATTGAAAAGATGATTGGATTATTTAATTTACCTCTATCTCCATCAATTTTGAGTATCCAATTAGGTGCAATTTTATTAATAATTTTTCAAGAAATAGTTTATGTGTTAACGGTACATGTTGTTGCATATTCTCTGTTTCCTAGATTTAAATTAACTATCCCAGATCCTCCAAGATTATTGAATAGCTTAGTTGATTCAAATAATTAAAAATAGTAATAATGTACAGTAAAGAATTAGGGATAAATTTTTTTGGTAATGAATCCAATAAAAAAAATCAACTTAATAAGATAGAAATACTAAAAAAAAATATAAATAATTTAAAATTATTTCTTGTTATTGCAGGCACTAATACATCTCAAATCCCTGGAATTTCTGCTGCAGGTATTAATGCAAAATCAAGGAGAAAAACTGCACTGGCAGACGCCGAATTTTTGCTTAAGGGTGCTTCAAAAGATCATAAATATAAATTGCCTTTCCTCAATGCAGGCGTAACTCCGGCCCTAATAAGTCATGTTTGTTCAAAGCTTATAAATATTTATCCAGTAATTGTTCCTCTGGGAATAGGAGTAAAGCCCTATTTTAATCATTTGGTTTTAGAAGATAGAGATTTTGGTCCATCAAATTGTCTTACTACTGGTAAATCTATGACCAAAGAGAGAGTTATAAATCTCTATGAAAGAGGTCTTGCTATAGGAAAATCTTCAAAACAACCCATCTTAATTGCTGAATCTGTACCAGGTGGTACCACAACTGCTCAGGCAGTAATGGAAGCTTTTGGTTTGCGAGTGTCTAATTTAATAGGGAGTAGTTTATTTAAAGCCCCAAGAGAACTAAAAAGAAAAGTAGTTCAAAAAGGACTTTTAAATGCAAATCTTAAGACTGATTTTGACTCTTTTGATGTTGTCGCGGCGGTAGGTGATCCTTTCCAAGCTTTCTCAATGGGTTTATTAATTGGTGCCAGGCTAGCAAAGCAATCCGTCATATTGTCTGGTGGAAGTCAGATGATAGCGATAATTTTGCTTGTATTAGAATTCTTAGATGTGAAAAATGAAGAAGCCTTTATTGAAGATGTTTTTATCGCGACAACTGGGTGGCTTGTGAAAGATAATTCTCTAAATAATTTATTAAATCTAATTAATGAAAAATATGATGTTAAATTATTAGGCTTAGCCAGTCCTTTAAATTTCCAATCTTCCAAATATAAAGAATTGAGAGATTATGAATTGGGGCATGTAAAAGAAGGTGTAGGAGCTGGTGGAATATCGTTGCTTGCTTTNTTNGATGGATTTAAAAATGANGAAATAGTTTCATTGTGTCAACAAAATCTGGAAATGATGAANGGCTTAGGTCAAATTTCTTTAGAGAAGGATTGCTGAATGTTTTCAAAATTTGCAACCAGAAGANAATTTTTAAATTNTGGTAAGCTTTCGCTTTTATTTNTCTTAAACTCTTGCNGNAATCTNCCTAATAAAGTAAAAATTNCANTNCAAAATTCTTTTTATCCAGAATCTTTTAAAGATACGATTCCAAAAGATTGGAAGCAGGAAACAATTAATTTTGAAAGTATCCAGATAAAAAAATATAGAAACACAATTCTCAATTCTGACTTTACTCTTATAAATGATGGATGGATTACTAGTATAGATTTTGCAGAATTTGAAAAAATAAATGAATATCCATTGATCGAAAATTTGGATAAGCGATCGATAAATTTTTTGGGCAGTTTTAATCAAAATCAGAGAATTAAATTATTTCCTATTGGCGTTGTGCCTTATACAATTATCATCAAAAACAACAAAGAATTAATAAATTCAGCTAGAACTTCTTGGGATTTTCTTCTCTCCAAAAAATTAACTGGGAAAATTATTTTTCCAAAAAGTCCAAGAATAATATTGTCAATTGCTCAAAGAATTAATTCATCAAATTCTTTAAAAAAACTCAAAAGCCAAGCAATGTTATTTGATGATAAAAATATGCTCAATTGGTTGATTAATTCNGATGCTNNTGTCGCAATAGTTCCTTATAGTCTNTGNTCAAAATATTTAAAAATAGATCCAAGGCTTTCTTTAGTTTTNCCAAGCCAAGGTGTACCTTTGATGTGGCATTTTCTACTTAGTCGATCAAATCTAAATAATGCAATATTAATTCAATGGATTAAATCTTTAGAAAATAAATCAATAGTAGATAAATTAGTAAGCCAAGGTTGGTATCTTCCCTTCAATAGTGATTATTTGCAAAGTAAATATAAATCTGTAATGTTCCCCACCTCAGGACCTTCTGAGAAATGTTGGCAAAATAGTTGGTCTTTCCCTGTCTTAACAAATGAACAAAAAATTAATCTTGAAAATATCTGGAATGAGTCCTTATCCCCATAATCTTTTTGTAGGATTTTCAATTAATAAGTTATGAGTTTCCTTTAATAAATTTGGTATATCTAATTTACTAGGACATTTAGGAATACATTCATTACACTCTTCACAAAAAGAGGAATTTTTTTCTTCCCACCAGTGTCCAGCTTTGCCTATTAAGTTGTATCTTTCTTTTGAAAATTCTAATTGGCCATAACCAATAGATATGTTCCTCAAACGAAGTATTTCTGGAATAGGTATTTGATTTGGGCATGGTAGACAACTTCTGCATTGCTCACATTTAGTTGAGTCTAATCTTTTATTAGCTAGCTCCTCAATTTTATTAAGGGCGTTTTTTTCAGGAGTTGAAAGTCTCTCGCAAGAGTTTCTAAGTTTATTGGCAAACTCAAAATCTTTTTTGTTTGTGGCTCCTAAGGACAAAGTTGTAATTCCTTTCGCTAACAAAAATCTATATGCCAACTCTAATGGATGAAAAGGCTTAGAGGCCTCCAACAAAATATCACTTGGAGAATATAATCTTCCGCCTTTATCCGCGGGCGATATTGCTAAAACTCCCATACCTTTTTTTATAGCCTGCTCTGCCAAAGTAATTTTAGATTGATCTAAATAATGTAAGTGAAGACTACAAAAACTAAAAACTTCACTGTTAATTGCTTCTTTGATAAGAGAATAACTTCCATGTGAACTAAATCCAACTTGATCAACTAGTTCTTTCTCAAGTATCCATGATATGAATTTCTTCCCCTCCCCAGCTAGTACCCAATCAAGATGTTGTTTTAAGTTAACTCCGTGAATTGCAAGATTATTAATTTTCTCGCGATTTAAATTTTTAAGAGAATTTTTAAAATTATTTTTTAAAAATTCAAAATCACCTTTTGGTAAAACTTTGGTGGTAATCACCCAATTTTTTTCATTTATATTTTCTTCTTTTGCTAGTTTTTTTATTGAATTTCCAATAAGTGATTCGGCATCACCATAAGAAGATGCTGTTTCGATATGGTTAATTCCTACGTAATATGCATTTTTTATTACGCTACACATTTTTTCGAGACTTTCAGTTGATCGCATTGTCCCTAATGTGAATAAGCTCACTTTTGCCCCTTTACCAAATGATCTTTTTTGTGAATTAATAATCATCTAAAAATGATCAATTTCTTTTTATATACTCTTTAATTTATTTATAATTGAATATGATTTAAAGTAAATTAAAGTAAATACAAAATTTTGTAAAAATATTTTTCTTAAATCTATGTTTACAGGAATAATCCAATCAATTGGAAAACTAAAACAGAAAAAAAATATATTAGAAATTGAAGTTATAGACAATTTTTTTGATATGGCAATCGGAGACAGCATAGCTGTTGATGGAATTTGTTTAACAGTAAAAGAAATTTTTCAAAATAAATTTACGGTTGATGTTAGTGAGGAAACATTAAAAAAAACAACTTTAGGATTAAAGTCTAATCTTAATCAGATTGTCAATTTGGAGCCTGCTCTTCGTATATCTGATCGTCTTGGTGGACATATTGTGAGCGGACATATTGATGGCCTTGGGAAGGTTGAAAATATAGAAAAATTAGAGAAATCTTGGCTTTTATCAATCAAGTGGAAAAATATTAATTTTTCAAAATATGTAGTTAATAAAGGCAGTATTTGTGTAAATGGTATCAGTCTTACAATTGCAAAATATGAGAAGGAAGGAGAAATATTTACTATTGCAATAATTCCTCATACTTGGCAAAACACAAATCTGAATAAATTAAATGTTGGTGATAGCGTAAATCTTGAGGCAGATGCACTAATCAAATATGTAGAGAAATTACTTTTGTTTAATAGGAATAATAAAGAAGATTTTTCTAAAAATACTATCTCTTCAGAGTGGCTTAAAGAAAACGGCTGGTAATATTTTTTCTAATTTAATGGAGTCAGATAAATTGCCTTTGATTCTTTTTTTAGATCAATTTTAAATTCCTTCCCAGGTTCTAGACCTAATTTCTTGGTGTATGCATGACCTATTAATAGGTTCCCATTACCGTGAACCTTAGTTTTAAATTCTGCTTGCCGGCCTCTTGAAGCTCTATTACCAGTTTTTCCTTGACGACCATTTCCTATTTTGTAACCCTTGGCTTCGATAAGCGCCCTATAAAAACTTTTTCTTAAGACTCTACCGCTAGGACCTACATAACCACATCCTTTTGCTATCTCATCTTCAGATTTTTTACTTAATAATTTTGCTTTTTCAAGAAGTTCTTTTCCTTCTAGCATTATCTGTCAAATTTCTAATTATATATTCTTACTAAAAAAGAGTTCTGTGGCAATATAAATTAATAAAAAATATATTTAATAATTTTAATTTATTTTCCTCATAAGAGGTACAAAATAATAAATAAAATTACCCATATTCCATCTACAAAATGCCAGTATAATTCAACAGCTTCTAAAGGAAACATATTTTGACTAGTGAGTCTTCCACCATTTATTCTCGATTGCCAAGCAATAATTAAAATCATTAAAGTGCCTAAAGTGACATGTAGTCCATGAAAGCCAGTGAGAGCATAAAAAGTACTTGCAAATAAATTATCTGTTAATCCAAAAGGTAAATGAAAATATTCAAATAATTGACAGATTAAAAAAATTATTCCAAGAAAAGCAGTAAAAAATAACCACCTTTGGGAATCAGAGTTTTTATCTTTCAAAAGTGCTTTACCTGCCTTATGGAAAGTTGCACTACTGACAAGTAATAAAATTGTATTTAGTGTAGGTATTGGGAGCTCTAATTCATAGATAGCGCCATCAGGCAATGGATTTACAGCTTTATAAGTTAGATAAGCAGCGAAGAATCCAGCAAAAGTCATTCCATCAGCAATTAAGAATGTTATGAGACCAAACATTCTGAAGTCTTCATGTTTCTCATTATCTTCAGAATTATTTTTTTGAATCTCTTTTGAGCTATCGAGAGTTGTCATATATTCTTATTTTTGTTCAGAAAACTGTTTACCATAACCATAAGGTTCTTCAACTAATGGTGCTTCTCCTTCCCAATTTTCAACTGGAGGAGGAGAAGATGTTAACCATTCAGGTGTAAGAGCATTCCAAGGGTTGTCTCCAGAATTTTTACCGTTTCTCACACTAAGGAAGACATTAATTAAAAAAGGGATTGTACTTATTGCCATCAAGAGAGCCCCTAGACTACTAATTTGATTAACTAGCTGAAATTGAGGATCATATTCTGCAACTCTTCTTGGCATACCGTTTAAACCTAGCCAATGTTGAGGAGCAAAGCACAAGTTAAATCCAATAAAGGTAATTATAAAATGAAAAATTCCCAATTTTTCACCTAGCATTTTCCCAGTTACTTTGGGGAACCAATGATATATCGATGAGAAAATAATAAAAACAGTACCGCCATAAACTATGTAATGAAAATGGGCTACAACGAAATAAGTATCATGTACGTGAATATCAAAAGGAACCTGGGCCAGAGCAACTCCTGTGATTCCTCCAAAAACAAAATTGATAATAAATCCACAAGAGAATAACATCGCACTGTTAATGGAAATTTTCCCCCCCCATAATGTTGCAACCCAATTAAAAAATTTTATCCCCGTTGGAACAGCAATAAATGCTGTAGCGATAGTAAAGAACAATCTCATCCAAGGAGGGGTTCCACTAGTAAACATATGATGCGCCCAAACAACTAAACCTAAAACAACTATTCCCATTATTGAAAAAACCATCGTTGTATATCCAAAAAGTGGTTTTCTAGCATGTACAGGAAGTATTTCACTAACTAAACCAAAGGCAGGTAGCACCATAATGTAAACAGCTGGATGAGAATAAAACCAAAATAAATGCTGATAAACTACAACATTGCCACCTAAAACAGGATTGAAAAACCCTGTATTGGCGATGATATCAAAGCTAAGTAGAATTAAAGTGCCAGCCAAAACAGGAGTTGATAAAACAACTAGTAGACTCGTCCCAAGCATTGCCCAACAATACATTGGCAATTGCATGAGTTTTAATCCTGGCCTTCTTAATTTGATAATGGTGGCGATAAAGTTAATTCCACCAAAGATAGAACTGCCTCCAAGTAATAGAACGCTTAGAATCCAAATTATTTGTCCCGATTGAGGAGTAGTTATGCTCAATGGTGGATAAGCTGTCCATCCAGCCTGAGCAGCACCTTCAACAAAATAGCTCGTTACCAGCATCAAACCCGATGGTGGAATTAACCAAAAAGCTACGGCATTTAATCTTGGGAATGCCATATCTCTTGCACCCACATAAAATGGAATTAAATAATTTCCAAAAGCACCGTTAACTACAGGCACTATCCAAAGGAATATCATTATTGTTCCATGTAAGGTTAAAACTTGGTTATATACATCTCTTGGCATAAAGTCAGACATTGGACTAGCTAGTTCAATTCTTATAGCGCTAGCTAAGGTTCCTCCTATTAAATAGAAAAGAAAACCGCAAACCAAATATTGTATTCCAATTACTTTATGATCAAGACTAAAACTAAAGTATCTAAGCCAGCCTTTAGGTTGGAGACTTTCATTATTGGTTTTTTGTGGATCAATTGATATTGTCATAAATTTACCTCTGTTTTTTTATTTTTGTTAAACCAATCGTTGTAATCAGATTCTTCTTCAACAATTATGGAGGCTCTCATTCCCCCATGATATGGGCCACACAATTCTGCACAAATTATTGGATATTTTCCTACTTTTGTCGGAGTAAAATTTAGAACAGTTGGTTGTCCAGGAATAATGTCCTGTTTAATTCTGAACTCAGGTACCCAAAAAGCATGAATGACATCTTTAGATTCCATTTTCATGGATACTTTTTGATCTACAGGAACATGTAATTCTCCAGATATAAAATTACCTTTGGGATAATTGAATAGAAATGCAAATTGCATAGCCGAAACTTCAATTGATAAATTATTTGATACTTGATTATCAGAAGTTTGACTAATTCCTGCCCATATTTTTTCAGAATTTGAACTCATCATTTCGTGGTTATGATTTAGTTCTCTCATTCCTCCCATTCTGTCGTAAATGTTGTAACTATATAAACCTATTAATAAAACAATTATTGAAGGGATAATTGTCCATACAATTTCTAGGCTTAAATTTCCCTCTAAAGCTATACCGTCGCCTATCTGATCATTTCTTTTCCTAAACTTAAATAAACTATAAATAACTGCTATTGTCATTCCTATAAAAATAATTAAACCTATAATGAAAAGAATTTTAAATAGTTCATCGTAAATTGGCGCATTAATACTTGCTTCAGCAGGTAGCAAATTAACATTGAATCCAATCCAAAAAGATATAGCAAAAACAAGCGAAATAATAAGTATTAAATAAATGTTTTTATTTAACAATTGAAGTCAAAAATTGAAGTTATATTTTTAAGATATTCAATTTTTTAAATTCTGCATCCTTTGTTAAAAGAAAAGCATTTAAATTCATAACTTCTTAAGATTTAAAAAATAAAAGACGTATTATTAATAACTTTTTAGAGTTAATTGTCAGGGAAAAAAGATTAAATCAATAAATTATTTTTTAAATTTAACATATTAATTTTTAATTAATGTTTGGTTTTTGAATCTAAATTATTATGCAAAATAATAGGTTTTATCCATTTGATTAATAACCAATTATATAAATCAAAATATCTGCCAATTTTTAAAAAATTAGGAACCCATAGTGTATTTGCACTTATTGCACTAATTGTAATTGGAGGGGCTACGAGAGTCATGGAGGCTGGCCTTGCTTGTCCAGATTGGCCATTATGTTATGGATCTTTTTTACCTTTTAGTCATATGAACCTAAGAGTTTTTCTAGAATGGTTCCATCGCCTAGATGCTTTTCTGGTTGGAGTATTAATTCTTTTTAAATTTGCTCTTTCAATTATATGGAAAAAAGAAGTTCCAAATTGGTTACCTAAAACTTATTCATTACTATTTTTTCTTGTTATTGTCCAAGGATCTTTTGGAGCATTAACAGTAATAAACCTGCTTGATTCATATACTGTTACGGCCCATCTTTTAATAGCATTTCTCCTTCTCATTACAACAATTTCAATAAATCAAAATTTAGAAAATGACGAAATAGAAGAGCCATTAATTTGGTGGAGATTATTATTGTTTGTTCCTCTTTTACTTACTCTGATTCAATCTTTTATTGGAGTAAGGCTTTCATCAACCTGGTCAGCACATATTTGCTTATCTTTTCATAAACAATGTCTAATTTTAAATACTCATAAATTATTTGCTTTTCCAATCACTTTTTCAATCCTTTTGATTATTGGTACTGCATTCTATAAGAGAAGTTTGCTTACTGAAAATTGGAAATATCTTTCAGCACTTATCTTTCTCTTGTTTTCCCAAATTGTTTTAGGTGTTTTAAGTCTTAAAACAAATTTGAATGAACCTATTATTATTATCGGCCATCAACTTAATGCCTCTTTATTTATTGCGATATTAACAACATTAATTTTTAGAAATCCTTTTACCAAAAAAGGTCTAAACCACTCCTTAAATTCTCAAATGGTTGGTATTAATTCATGAACAGTAGTAACTTAGAAAACTTAAACTATAAATCTTCAATTAGGGATGAAGTTGTACCTTCAAGAAAAAGATTAACTTTGCCGCCTTGGCTTGAAGTGGCAAAACCCAGATTAATCCCACTTTTACTGGCAACAACTTTGGGAGGAATGGCTTTAACAGAGGAGTGGCCATTGTCTTCACCGAAACTTATCTGCACTTTAGGAGGCGGAGCTTTGGCAGCAGCAGCAGCAGGAGCTCTTAATTGCTTGTGGGAAATGGAATTGGATAAGAGGATGACAAGAACTAGCAAAAGAGCNTTGCCAGCAGGAAAGTTGTCATCTGAGACTGTATTTTTAGCTGCTGTATCATGTACTTTGGCAGCTTCGATGCTTTTAGTAAGTGGTGTAAATTATTTGGCTGCAGGATTAACTCTTCTAGGTTTATTTAGCTACGTAATTTTATATACAGTTATCTTGAAACCTCGTACAACAAAAAATATTGTTTTTGGAGGAGTTGCTGGTGCGATACCACCTTTAGTTGGAGCATCTGCTGCTACAGGGCATGTAGGTCTTAGTGGTTGGTGGNTGTTTGGTTTAGTAATGTTATGGACTCCAGCTCATTTTTGGGCACTTGCAATTTTGTTGAAGGATGATTACGCATCTGTTGGTATTCCTATGCTCCCNTCTGTTAAAGGATCTGTTTTTACTGCTAAAGCGATTTCTCGTTATGGATGGGCAACAGTCTTAATGAGTATTATGGGAGTTTTTGCTTTGCCTGAAGGGGGTCTCTTATATGGGATTATGTTATTGCCATTTAATGGAAGACTTTTGCAATTAATAAATGAATTAAAGAAATCTCCTGATGATCTTTCAAGAGCAAAGTCTCTTTTTAGGTGGTCTATNCTCTANATGTTTGGNATTTGTCTTTTGTTATTAATTTCCAGAACCCAACTNTCCGTAGAATTTGAGCAGCAANCNATGCAAATATTTTTATCTATTNTATCCCTGCTTAGTAATTAAATTAGATGTAAAATGTTTTTTAAGTAAATAGTAAGTTTGATGAATTATATAAAAGTTAAAGGGCTCTCAAAATCTTATTCAGATATCAANGCATTAAAAAATTTATCGATGGAAATTGAAGCTGGAACATTATTCGGAATACTAGGTCCAAATGGTGCTGGCAAATCAACACTAATAAAAATACTCGCTACTTTAATAGAGCCTGATAGTGGAGAAGTTTTTATAAATAATATTAATNTGANAAAAAATTCAAGGAAAATTAGAGAATTAATTGGTTATGTTGCTCAAGACATTGCACTTGATAAAATATTAACTGGNCGAGAGCTTTTGGATTTTCAATCAGATTTATATCACATCAANAAAAATAAAAAATTTGAAAGGATAAAGAAATTAATAGATCAATTAGAAATGAATGATTGGATTGATCGTAAGTGCGNAACTTATTCAGGGGGAATGAANAGAAGAATAGATCTGGCAGCTGGACTTTTACATTTGCCCCAANTATTAATTTTGGATGAACCTACAGTTGGTTTAGATATTGAAAGTAGAAATATTATATGGCAACTTTTGAAAGATTTGAGAAATAATGGAATGACNATTATTTTAAGTAGTCANTATCTTGATGANATAGATAAATTNGCAGACAGATTAGTNATAATTGATGATGGAAGAGTTATAGCAAAAGGNACTCCTGCNGAGCTCAAAAATAAATTAGGAGGAGATAGAGTAACTTTGAAAGTAAGAGAATTNAGTAATCAGGAAGAAGCAAANAATATATGTAAAATTTTATCTTCANTAGATGGAATTAGTCAGATTATCATAAATGAAGCNCAAGGTTTCTCTATAAATTTNGTAGCAGATAAGNAAAAAGATTTACTTACGAAGCTCAAAGTGGAATTGGCCTTCTCAAAGTTTGAAATTTTTTCTCTTACCCAAAGTCAGCCAAGCTTGGATGATGTATATCTTCAGGCAACCGGGAAAACATTATTGGATGCCGAAATTTCTATGGCAGGGAAAAGAGACCTAAAAAAAGAATCAAAGCAATCAATGCGATAAAAAAACTTTTGGTTAACTAACTATAATGAAAACTAATTACTGCTAATTATGGAATTACAACAATATAATTTATTTTTTTTATATCAAGAAACATTTGCCTTAACAAAGAGATTATTTATTCAATTAAAAAGAAGNCCATCAACTCTTTTAGCTGGAATATTACAACCCATAATTTGGCTTTTTTTNTTTGGGGCATTATTCTCTAAAGCTCCTGAAGGTTTTTTACCAGGAGTTGATTCTTATGGGAATTTTTTAGGAGCGGGACTTATTGTTTTTACTGCTTTTAGCGGAGCCCTAAACTCTGGTCTTCCTTTAATGTTTGATAGAGAGTTTGGATTNCTTAATAGATTACTTGTGGCTCCTTTAACCAGTAGATTATCCATAGTTTTATCTTCTTTTTTTTACATAACAATCCTGAGCTTTGTTCAGAGTATTGTAATAATGGTTGTTTCATACATTTTGGGTTATGGATGGCCCAACTTATATGGTTTAGGAATTGTTTTTACAACACTAATTCTATTAGTTCTTTTTGTGACATCAATAAGTTTATGTTTAGCGTTTGTTTTGCCNGGACATATTGAATTAATCGCTCTTATATTTGTNATAAATTTACCTCTTCTTTTTGCAAGNACTGCTTTNGCNCCAATNTCTTTCATGCCAAATTGGCTTGGGTGGTTNGCTTCATTAAATCCATTAACTTTTGCGATNGAACCTATTAGGACTGCTTATACAGAAACTATGAATTTAGAATTAGTGGCTTTACATGCNCCATATGGTGATTTAACTTGTAAGAGTTGTATATCAATTTTATTTTCTTTAACAGTTTTNTCCTTGATTATCATAAGGCCTCTGTTAAATAGAAAGTTAAATTAAAAAATTTATGCTTTTAAAAAATCATCTAATAGAAGTTTTTAAAAAAGCCTCTTCAGAAAATAATATTTTGCTTAAAGAAAATATTGTTCTTAAGTGGGTGCATAGATTTGGGATTGATTCTTTAAATGATTTATTTATCCATGNCCCAGNTTTAAGGGAATATNAGCNTGAAGAAAATCAAGAACAAANNANTTTAATNNATNAANTAGATGAAGAAGAATATCAAGAACAAATTAAACTTGAATTATCAAAAACTTTAGAAAATATAGAAGAAACAAAATTGGAATCAAATGATTTTGAGACTTCTATTATTAATGGAATATTTAATAAAGATCAAAATT
>FUFK010065669.1_pt1 | contig 16070 bp, 9 predicted proteins | sample 1021851 | NCBI WGS metagenome assembly FUFK01 (sample SAMEA51879418, study PRJEB19060) | metagenome | reverse complement strand
TCACTTGGCATATCCCACCAATGACCAGGTTTAAAATTAAATTCACCAAACCAAGCATGAACCTCGCGAACTTCACCTAGTATTCCAGATTCATACCATTCTTTTACTTGTCTAATCCCATTAGTTGTGTGTCCCTGGTTTGCCATTTGTGAGACTATTCCATAATAATTTGCTGCCTTTTTTAATGTCCTGCATTCCCAGATATTGTGTGCCAGTGGTTTTTCAATACAAACATGTAGGCCTAACTCCATTGCTGTAATCGCTGCGTGAAAATGAGTATGGTCAGGAGTACTAATTATAACGGCATCGATCATGTTTTTCATCTTGTCGAACATTACTCTATAATCCTTAAATCTTCTTACTTTAGGATGAAATTCCTTTATTTTATTTAATGCCTTGTATGCCCAACTATCATCCACATCACACATGGCAACAATATTTTCAGAATTTATAATTGGTTGCCAGTTTTGAATTCCTCTGCCACCAACTCCAATTAATGCAATATTTAATTTCGAATTTAAGTTTCTAGCTAACAGATTAGGGGATATAATCGTTGATGCAGCTATTAAACTACTTGTTTTTATGAAATTTCTTCTTGAATTAGACATTAGTATTTTCTTTCAAATTTTTTTAGAAAGTAATTCGCTTCTTTTTCAAAAAAAACTCCATTTTTTCCATCCCAATTTAATTTTTTTCCTGGAAAATTTCCAGCAATTACACCAAGTAAAATTGTTTCAGTGAGTTTTGAAGCATAGCTGAAGGGGGCAGAACATTCTGATTTGCCAAGACAGCTATCAATAAATTCATGATAATGATAAAAAGACTGTTCTTCATAGTTTTTTTTTGGGTTTTTCTTTATTTCTCCAGATTCTATGTACTTGCTGATATCGTAATCTTTGTATGCGTTTTCTACAATCAATTTAGGGCTCTCCATAAAATGTGGTAGTAATAATTTTCCTTTCTTTCCAAAAAACATAACACCTTGTAAAGGAAGTTTTTCATTATTGGGTAATTTTAATTCCTTAGANATTTTTGGGGATCCTTTTCCATCTTCCCAAATCCAAATTAATTTTTCGCTTGTAAATTCTGTTTTATTGAATTCATATTCAACATAATTTTTCTCTGGAAAACTGTAATTNTTTGGCTTTCTACATTTATTTTTTACACTAACAGGGGAATCCAGATCTAGTGCATTGTAGGGTGTATCAAAAATATGAACACCCATATCACCTAAAGTTCCACAACCAAAATCTTTCATTTTCCTCCACATCATAGGATGATAAACTCCATCACAATAATCCCTGTACTTTGTATCACCAAGCCATAAATTCCAATCTAAATTATTAGGGATAGAGCTTGATGCTTTGTGTTTTTTTCCATTGTATCCCCAGTTTTTTGGAGACCAGGCTCTCACTTTATCAACTTTACCTATTATGCCATCTTTTATAAGCAAGGTTGCCAATTTGTAATCGTGGAACGAATGAACTTGAATACCCATCTGAGTAACTAATTTTTTTTCTTTTGCCAATTTGTTCATCTCACGACAATCGCCTATGTTGTTTGATAATGGTTTTTGACAATAAACATGCTTTCCATTCTCCATTGATTTAATGGCAATTGGTCCGTGCATGTGATCAGGTGTTGATATAACCACTGCATCAAAAAAATCTTTTAATTCATCAATCATTATCCTGTAATCAGAGAATTTTTTGGCTTGTGGAAAAAATTTTGCAGCTTTTTCAAGAGCAATACTATCAACATCACATAAACCAACAACCTCAACACTTTCGTGACTTGAAATATCTTTTAGATCTGAAAGCCCCATTCCTCCAACCCCAACATGGATGGTTCTTATTTTTTTCATGGTAAAGCTCATTTTTGGTATTACTGAAACCAAGGATGATAACAATGATGATTTTATGAAGTTTCTTCTGATCATATTAAATAAAATATAAAATGATAAACCCGGTTATAATTCCTTTGACCCATGAAATCCAATAAACCTGATAATGTGACAACTTATAAAATATTCTTTTTTTTTCAGTAAATTTTTTGTGCCAATTATAAATTTGTTTCATTTAAATTATAAGTTAAGTTAATTTTTTCAAAAAGTTTAATTTCAGATATAAATTGCCAATCCATATTTAATGTTTGATTGGCAGTATGATTGTGATGATCTTGATCAAGAATATAGTTTTCAGGTTTGATAATGTTTCTTGTTTTTGAGTATACTTCTTCAAAATCATGTCTTAACGAAATGAATTCTTTTCTATTATTTAATAGATTTTCAACATCAATTTTTCCATTATCAAAATTTGAGATATCAATAAAAGTTTCGTAGCTAAATAAAGCAAGTTTTGCAACTTGCTCATAAACTTGTAAAGCATAGCCTCCTCTAATTGTTTTTATTTTCTGAACATTTATTTTTTCTAATATTTTTTTTAACTCTACTATGTGTTTCTCGGCAATAAATATTTTTTCATTAAATTTTAGATTCCACTCGCCCGGATTATTTGTGTCTGGAAGATCAATGATATGAGTTTCTAATGGTAAATAAGTTTTGGTTATTTGATTTCTATGTTTTTTTTCTTTTACAAATAAATTAGCCCAATCACGAACCGGTTTTTCTAGATCATCAATAAATTCAAAATTTTGATTTTTTAATGTCGGAGAGAAAAACCTATGTCGGAACTTTGATTTAAAGTCTTCAATGTCAGAATCATTTCCTGACCAAGTATATTCCGCGAAGGCATAAATTCCACGCTTGTAAAGTTCAAAATGTGGTGAGTCATCATCCCATAAAGTAAGTAACAGGCCATCTAGTTTTTTTGAAATTGAAGTCAATGAAAATGATTTAATAGATTCGATGTTGCTTTGATTTTGAGGCATTAAAATCCATCTGGTTTGACCAGCTGTTGCACCCATTATTTTTAGATTGTTTTCTTTATACCAATCTATTGTTTTGAGATTTCCCTCTGCCCAAGGAGAAAAATAATTCCATCTCATGTAAATGCAGTTTTTCGGGAAGTCATTAAGATATTCAGTCAATTTTTTTTCATTTTTAATCCATATACTATCAACTTTTTCTTTTGTGAGTTTTGTATTTCTTGTAACCATCCAAACCCCACCATGCTTTAAATACATGTCATCCCAAAAAATTGGGGTTCTGTCATTTTCTTTAGCAAACTCTGAAACCTTATTTAACCACAGCAGGTTAAGTTCGAAACCTTTTTTCTCTCCTCTATCGGAAACTCGTACCTCATCACCTCCGACATGTAAAAATTGACCATGAGGGGTGGCCTCTATTGCATCTTTATAAAGATCAAACTGAACATCGTATGTCTCAGAACTCAGTGGATTGAATGCCCAATCGTTGTCAGAAATATCTCTCAAACCTTTAAACTTTTTATGTTTTAAAATAAAAGAAGCGTGTCCTAATCCTTGGATAAGAGGACTTATTTTAATGTTTCTTTTATAAGCATAATCACTTAAACTTTTCCACCACGAAATTGAATAACTATCTGGTGCGGCAACAATTGGTCTTTTTTGATATCCAAGTTTGTCCTCAAACTCAATGATTATACCATTAATTTTTAAATAAGCCAATTCGTCGATAAGCTCAAAGTAATATTCTTTTTTTTCAGTGTGATGTTTGACATCTATATGTATTGATCTATTCTTTAGTGAAGGGAAGTCCTCAATTGAAACAATTGGTAAGTTGATGTTTTGATCTTTTGAATCAGTAATTAGTTGATTCAAAGAAATAAAGGAATAAAATAATCCAGCTTTNTCTTTTGCTCTGATTTTAATGTTTTCTTTTGAAATATGTAAATGATAGCCCTCATCAGCTGTATCTAATTCACTATCAATTTCAAATGATAAGTTATGTTTGTTGGCTGTTCCTTTTTTTAGCTTTAATTTTTGACTTAATAAAACAGGAAGTTCATTTGATTCTGAATAATAATTGAATTCAGAATTACAATCAAATACTGATAGCTTACCATTGTATTCTAAATTTTTTACCGTTGGCAGTAAAGTAAAATTTTCTGCAATTTTTGTCTTTTGACATGAGCTAAGAAAGATAAATATTAAAATTAATTTTATTATAACCTTCATAACTTAATTTGTTCTGTCTGAATTTAAGAAAGATTAAAGTAAAAAAAAACCCCAACATTTCGTTGAGGTTTTACGTGATCGCGGCACGATTCGAACGTGCGACCGTCTGCTTAGAAGGCAGATGCTCTATCCAGCTGAGCTACGCGACCGATTTATGCGCAAATTTAAATAATTAATTTTCTTATACAATGTATTAACTTTTCAAGGTTTTTGTCCTTAAACTACATATCCCTTACATTTTTATATAAAATCATAACATATTCTTACCATATATGTTAAATTTTTATGGATAATTAAAATTTAAAGGTTTTTAGTGTAAATTTTTTATTAATTTTAAAGTCTAATTTCAAACTAACCAAAAATTATTAAACATGAATAGATTTCTATTAGTTTTTATGTTGTTTCCTATTTTGGTATTTGCTCAGTCAAAAACAATAACNGGAACAATAAATGATGAAAATAGTTCACCTCTTCCTGGTGCAACTGTTCAATTAAAAGGNTCAGACTCTATTGGAGCAATATCTGATTTTGATGGTAATTTTTCCATTACAATCCCAACAGACGGTGACCAAGTTCTTGTGGTTTCCTACATAGGATACACAAATCAAGAGGTTGATGTCAGCAATCAAACAACTATTTCAGTTCAGTTACAACCTGATACAGAAGCCCTCGAGGAAGTTGTAGTTGTTGGTTATGGTACTGTACTCAAAAGAGATTTAACAGGATCCGTAGCGTCTGTCAAAATTGAGGATGAAGTATCTCGACAAGCTGCTACAGTGGATCAACTTTTGCAAGGTAGAGCAGCTGGTGTTCAAGTGACTCAAAATGCTGCTAACCCTAACTCTGGAGTAAGTGTAAGAATCAGAGGTGCAAGTAGTTTAAGAGGAAATAATGAGCCTTTATATGTAGTTGATGGTGTTATTATTTCATCTGCCGCTGAAGATGTAGCTTCGGTTGACGGAAGCGGCCAAGGTAATACTGGTCAAGATCCTCAAAGTGGTTTAAATGGTATTAATCCCAGAGACATAGAAAGAATTGAAATTTTAAAAGATGCATCGGCCACCGCAATTTATGGCTCAAGAGGTGCAAATGGTGTTGTTTTAATTACAACAAAAAGTGGATCCTCAGACGAACCAGGTGGAAAGTTTAATACATTTTTCAGCAGAACTATTAGTGAAATAACAAAAACTTATGATATGCTTGATGGGGTTGGTTATGCTAACTACTCAAATGCAACAAGAATTGCTGCTGGTGAAACTCCTAGATATGTTGTTAATGGAGGATCTGTATTTTCATTTTTATCGAATCCTGATGGAACTCCGTCAAACACCGTAGATACAACCCCTGCTACATTGTATAATTGGCAGGATGAGGTTTATCAACAAGGTGTTAGCTCTAGCTTTGGAGCCACATTTTCAGGTGGTAACGATAATGGAGATTTTTATTTATCAGCTGGTTTCAATGATTTAAATGGATTAATTGATAACTCATCTTTCAAAACAACAGATATAAGACTTAACATTAATTATGATTTGAGTGATCGTTTAAGGGTAGAGGGTAGATTTTCAACTTTTTTCAGTGACTCAGATTTTGCTGAGGGAGGTGATAAAATTGGTGGTGATCAAAGTTTTGTTCAACAAACAGTCTCATATAATCCTGTGTTATCAAATGGAACTGATGAAGAAAGTTTCTTTGACGATGGACAACTTTCTAATCCACTATCTTGGGTAAATGATTTTGCTGATGAGTCAAGAGAAAATAGAGTAATAGCTTCTCTGGCTTTAAAGTATAAGCTTAGAACACCCGGTTTAATGTATGAGTTTAGAATTGGTGGAAATCTAAGGGACAAGGATAGAACTAGATTTTATGGATTGACAACATGGCAAGGTGCAAATGCAAATGGTTTGTACCAAAAAATGAAATTGAATGCCTTAACTTACCAGATAAATAATTTCCTACGATACAACAGAAATATAAATAGAAATCATAGAGTTAACGCTGCGCTAGGTGTTACTTATGATGTTAGAGATGTTGAAAGTAGTGTTTATGCTGTTCAGGATTTTGTCACAGCTCAGTTGGGTACTCAGCAACCTTTCCTAGGTCAGATTGTTTCATCTCCTTTGCTTTTGAGGGCTGCTGATCAGCAACTTTTTTCAGTTTTGGGAAGGGTAAACTATACATTCAAAAACAAGTATGTACTTACAGCAAGTTTCAGACGAGACGGTGTCTCAAAATTCTCAGAGAATAACCGATATGGATTTTTCCCATCATTTGCTTTCGCATGGAGAGCTGGAAGTGAGAAATTCATACAAAATTTAGATTTATTTTCCAGTCTAAAATTCAGAGCTGGTTGGGGTGAAATTGGTAATCACGGTATTGGTCCTTACGGAACACTACCTAACTATGGTGCTTCATCTGCTCTCTATGGGAATCCATCTAATGGTACTACTGTGCCGCTTGTATTGGCCAACGTTGCAAACCCAGACCTAACTTGGGAAACTACTGAGCAAGTGAACTTTGGTGTTGATTTTGGATTCGCAAATGGAAGAGTGACAGGTGTTGTTGATGTATATCAAAAAAACACCAAAAATTTATTACAACAATCCCCAATTCCGACATCCTCTGGATTTGCAAGTATGTTAGTTAATAGAGGTGGGTTGGAAAATAAAGGATTAGAAGTTGGACTAGATTTCACTGCTATAGATAAAGGTGATTTCAACCTTTCGTTTGGTGGAAACATTTCATTTAACAAATCAAAAATTGAAAATCTTGGTCTAGTTCCTGGTGACATATTAATGTCTAATGGAATGGGAGGATATTCAAACCAACAAATTGCGTCATACCTTGGAAATGTACCAAGTCGTGGTAATAGTATTAAATTCCCAATAAATATTTTCATGGAAGGTCATGAAGTNGGGTTNTTTTATGGATGGAAAACAGANGGTTTGTTTCAGTCAGGAGANACAATGTACCCAATTAATGGATCTATGTCCCAGCCAGGTGACATAAAAGTTTTGGATTTGAATGGTGATGGTGTTGTTGACCTTGCAGATAGAACTGTTATAGGAAATCCAAATCCTGACTATGTTTACGGATTTAATGTAAACCTTTCATACAAAGGATTTTCAATGAGAGCACTGTTTAATGGTGTTGAAGGAAATGAAATTGTTAATGGAAACTATTATAGGTTTGGATGGGCTGAAGGAACATACAGAAATATTGTTGCTGATGCGTGGTATGATAGATGGACACCAGAAAATACTGGCGCTGCATATCCAAGATTGGGATATTCAGCAAACCTATTTGGTGCTCTGATGGATAGAGTAATTGAAGACGGAAGTTATTTAAGATTAAAGAGTATAACTTTAAATTATGACATTCCATTGAGCAATAATAACTTTGTTGATGCAGCAAACGTTTATATAACTGGATCAAACTTATTTACTTGGACAGATTATTCGGGTTACGACCCAGAAATCACAACTTTCTTGTGGGATGGATTGCTACAAGGAACAGATTGGAACAATAAACCTAATTCGAGGTCAGTCCTTGTTGGTGTTAACTTAAACTTTTAATAAATAAATTTTAAACAAATGAAATACATAAAACTTTTTTTAATTCTTCCTTTGGTATTTTTTGTATCGTGTGACTTGGATGAGAGTCCTCCGTTTCTTGATGCAACATTATATCAAGATGTTCAAAGTGCTGAAGCCGCAAGAGATGGTATATATCAAGCATTGACAGGTTATAACACTCAAGAAAGAAGATTGTTTATCGAAAATCTCTATTCTGGTCTTATGTTTACTAGAAAAGGTGGAGGTAGAGTCACATCGAGAGACATGTCAACACTTTGCTCACTGAAACCAGGTTACCATATGGATGCTGAATTTATGTGGGGAGGATTGTACCAAGCCATTGCAAGAGCTAACGGGGCAATTGCAGCAGTAAATACTGTCGCAACTCCCTCAAACACAGACGAATTAGCATTTAACGACGTTGCTGGTCATGCTTATTTTGTTAGGGCTTGGGCTTATTTTAAATTAGCTACACACTGGGGTGATATTCCGCTGTGGTTGGAGCTTCCCTCTCAAGGAAATACCAACAAAGCTAAATCCCCTGCATCAGATGTTTATGATCAAATCGTCTCAGATTTACAAATGGCACAAACGTTATTGAATGGTAATGGCGGTGTAGGCTATCCAAAACAACATGCTGCTAGTATGTTATTGGCAAAAGTTTATATGGCAAAAGCCACAAACACGGATATTCAAACTATGGGTGGTTCAATGGACTATTGGGGACTTGCNTACTCAGAAGCTATTAAGGTATACAATAGCGGTGAGTATTCGCTTGTCTCTGATTACGGAAGTTTGTTTACAGTTCAGGGTGAAAACTCTACAGAATCCATTTTTGAATTGCAGATTGCACAAGATGCAGCAAATTCTCAAATCGGAAGAAANTTNACACCATGGAANTACAAAGCTGGTATGCACTTTGGTTGGTTCCAGGTAACTGCTTTTCAACATGATAAACATGTTGCTGCCTATGGTGGAGGGCAGAATTGGACAGGACCAACGTTGATCACTAGTTTTCCTGATAAAAGATATAACGCTACTTATCTTCATCAGTATTACAGAGCAGATAGAACAGCTCCAGCTGGTAATGTAAGAGTCTATCCATCTGCATCATGGAGAGGTGGTATGGGAAGCTCACATCCATATTTATTTAAATGGGTTGAAAAAGACAGAACACATAGTAATCAATACAACAGTCAAAATGTTGTTGCGATGAGATATGCAGAATTATTATTAATGCTTGCTGAGATATCAAATGAGCTTGGTAATGGACAAGAAATGACTTATTTAACACCTGTTCTCAGCAGAGCTGGTCTAAGTCCTAGAGCTGAATTTTCTGCTGGTCAAAGTTCATTTAGGGATGCAATCATGGAAGAGTACCAATTCGAGTTAATTGGTGAAGGTGAAGATTCATTCCATACCAAAAGACGTGGTTATCAGTATTTCCTAGATCACACCGTTTTACCTCACAACAATTCTTTCGGTAAAAAAGTATTAATTGGTTCTCAGAAATATCAAGCAAACAGAGAAGTTCAGTTTTCAACAAATGAGTCTGAAATCATGAAACTTCAGATTCCTCTGAGTGAAATTAATACTAATGAATTAATAAACTAATTAATTATGAAAAAGACAATTTTATTTATCTTTTTGATTATACCGGTTTTTGTATTTGCTCAAGAACCAACAAAAAACCAGATTAAGAATGCTGAGAAAATTACAAACTATGTTGCTGAAAAGCATTCTCTAAGTAAAAAAGATAAAAAGATTTTTTATGATGCAACTTTAAATCAAATTGTTACAAACGCAGCTGAAATTAAGAAGCAAGGCATTACTGACACTGAGGCTAAAAGAGTAGTCTATCGAAAAGGTTACAATAATATAAAAGAAACTTTATCCAAAAAGTTTGGTAACCAAAAAGCTGTTGCTCTTTTAAAATCCGGTAATGAGGCTCGAAGGCAATAATTGATTTATAGCTTTAAAAAAAGGAGGATTTTTCCTCCTTTTTTTTTTAAACTAACCTTATCTTTATCAAAAGACTTAACGGATGAATAATAATTCACTAAACCTAAAACACTCAATATTCATATTGATATCATTTTTCGTATCTACGACATTGATTTCCCAAAAGAAACAAAATGTTTTGTTTATTGGTGTTGACGATATGCGACCGCTCATTAATTCATATGGGTATCCTCAAATGAAAACACCAAACCTGGACAAACTTGCATCAGAAGGTGTTCAATTCAATCAGGCATATACTAATATTGCAGTTTGTGGTGCTAGTAGAGCAAGTATTTTAACTGGCGTAAGAGGAAGTAAATCAAGGTTTGTCAAGTACTATTCTAGAGCTGATGAAGATTTACCCAAAGCCATAACATTAGCAAAACTTTTCAAGCAAAATGGTTACACCACTGGATCTATCGGAAAAATTTATCATGAATGGAGAGATAATTTTGACGAGTGGGATATTTACAGAAATTTTAGAGAGCAAAGGGACTATCAGAGTAAAAAAACTCTAAGAATGATTGAAAAGAGAAAAGAAAGTAATCCTAACCAACCTAATAATTACATCGGTCCTGCTTGGGAGTATGCTGATGTTGAAGATGATGCATATACAGATGGTAAATTGACTGATTTTGCTATTAAAACGCTTAGCAATTTTAAGGATTCACAGGATCCTTTCTTCCTCGCGGTAGGTTATGTCTCTCCTCACTTACCTTTTATTCAACCAAAGAAATATGGAGAAATGTACGAGGATAGTGATTTGACTATCTCAAGAGAAAAAACTATTCCCAAAAATGCACACAATAGGGCTTTTCACAACTGGGAAGAATTAAGGAATGGATATTTGGACATCCCTAAAAAAGGACCTGTCTCGCCAGAAACTGAAAAAGAATTAATAAAAAGTTATTATGCAAGCGTTAGTTATTTGGATGCATTAGTTGGTAAATTAATCAAATCTTTGGATGATTTAGGTCTGAGAGATAACACAACTGTAGTATTTTGGAGTGATCATGGTTTCTTCTTAGGAGAACATGGTTTTTGGTGTAAGCACCATACATTCCAAGAGGCAATTCACGTTCCGTTAATTATTTCAGCTCCGAATATGAAAAAAAATGAAAAAACAGATGCGTTAGTTGAATATGTCGACATCTATCCCACTTTAAGTGAATTAGCTGGTATAGAGGCCCCAGATTACATTCATGGCGAGAGCCTTGTACCTATTTTGAAAAACCCATCCCAAAAATTTAAATCTGAAATATACAGCAGATATCAAATGAGAGAAGTTGTTCAAGATTTAGATTATTCATATCATGAGATAATAGGTTACGATAAATATTTTAAAGACAGAAATGGAAATAATACACCATCTCCAGATTCTAATGAAAGGGTTGTAGCTAAAATGTTATTTGACATGAGAACCGATAAACTACAATCTATCGATATTTCGAATGAACCGAGGTATAAAGAAGTTGTAGAAAAATATTCAAAGAAGCTTCTTAATATGAGAAAAATTACCAATAAACCAATTCTTATTAAATGAAAAAAATAATTCTTATAATATTTCTAACTACTAGTTTTAGTTTTGCACAAAAAAAATTTCTTAATGATCCATTAGTCACTGAAATTTTTACTGCTGACCCATCTGCGCATATTTTTAATGGAAAAATATATGTATATCCATCGCATGATATTATAGTTGAAAATCCGCCTGTTGATGATTGTGGCGGAAAGTATGCAATGAGAGATTACAGAGTACTATCTATGAATTATATTGGAGGACCAGTTACAATCCATGATGTTGGACTTGATCTAGACGATGTGCCATGGGCAAAACGACAATTTTGGGCACCTGATGCTGCAGAAAAAGATGGTAAGTTTTATCTATATTTTCCTACAAAGGATAAAGATGATGTTTTTAAAATAGGTGCTGCTGTTTCAGATAAACCTGAGGGTCCTTTCAAAGCAGAGGATAATCCTATNGAAGGAAGTTATAGCATGGATCCAAGTGTTTTTAAAGACGATGACGGGTCATATTACATGTATTTTGGAGGTATTTGGGGAGGNCAATTACAAAGNTGGANTGANGACAACCAATANACCCNNGGAGAGTGTGGTAATGAACTTCAGGACAGTGGTATTCCAGACGGTCCAGCAATATCACCNAGAATAGCAAAAATGTCAAANGATATGATCAGTTTTGCTGAAGATCCAAAACCAGTAAGAATTGTCGATAAAAATGGCAATCCCATACTTACTAAGGATCATGCAAGAAGATTTTTTGAAGCCGCTTGGGTTCATAAAAAAGATGGAGTTTATTATTTGAGTTACAGCACCGGAAATACTCATTTAATTGTTTATGCTACAAGCAATAATCCATACGGACCTTTTGTTTATCAAGGTATAATTAACAATCCTGTTGATGGTTGGACAAATCACCACTCAACATTAAAAGTAGGTGATCAATGGTATTTGTTTTATCACGATACGCAAATTTCTGGTAAAGATCATTTGAGAAATGTCAAATTTACAGAGATGTACCACAATGAAGATGGGTCTATTCAAGAAATTTTTCCTCTAAAGAACTAAGTTTTAAAATGTACAATATTGGATACGATTTAGGAAGCTCATCTCTTAAAATAGCTTTAACTAAATCTGAATCTGGTGAAAAAGTAAAACTTATTCAAGAGCCTAATTCTGAGATGAGTATTATCTCTAAAAAGAATGGATGGGCAGAGCAGGACCCAAATTATTGGTGGGAATTAATTTGTATAGGTACAAAAAGAATCATAGCTGANTCTGGAATTAGAAACAATCAAATTACTGGAATTGGTATTTCGTATCAAATGCACGGACTAGTAATTGTTGATGAAGATGGAAATTGCTTACGTAATTCAATAATATGGTGTGATGGTAGAGCTGTTGAAATTGGGAATAAAGCATTTAAAGAAATTGGGGAGGAAAAATGTTGCACTAACTTATTAAATTCACCTGGGAANTTTACTGCATCAAAACTTGCATGGGTAAAAAATAATGAACCCGAAATATATGACAGGATATATAAATTTATGTTACCTGGAGATTTCCTGAATTTTAAATTAACTGGTGAGTTTAATTCGACTGTTACAGGATTGTCTGAGGGTATGTTTTGGGATTTTAAAGAAAATTGTACAGCAGATTGGTTATTAAACTATTACCAAATTGACTCATCACTGACACCAAATATTGTTGAAAACTTTGAAGACCAAGGATATGTAACAAAATTAGCATCTGAAAAAACAGGCTTACCTATCGGTATCCCTGTAAAGTACAGATCTGGTGATCAACCAAATAATGCTGTAGCATTGAATGTTTTAAATGTTGGAGAGGTTGCAGCCACAGGTGGAACATCAGGAGTTTTGTATGCACTAACAGATCAATTAAAGTCAAAAGAATCACTGAGAATTAACAATTTTGCCCATGTAAATTACTCAGAACTCAACAAAATTGTGGGTAAATTGTTATGCATCAACGGAGCAGGTATTCAGTACAAATGGATAAAAAATTTGATCGGTTCTAGCTCTTACAATAAGATGAATGAAAGAGCAGGGAAAGTTGATATCGGTTCTAACAATTTACTTACATATCCGTTTGGTAATGGAGCTGAAAGAATTTTTGAAAATAAAGATATTGGTACTCATATTAAAAATCTTAATTTAAATATTCATAATTCAAATCATATATGTAGATCAAGTTTGGAGGGTATCGCTTTTTCCTTTGTTTATGGAATGGAAATCTTAATGAATGATAATTTTCAACCTAAATTACTCAGGTCGGGAAATGATAATCTTTTTAGATCCGAAATTTTTTCAAATACTATTTCTACACTGCTTGACAAAGAAATTGAAATTCATGATGTGACTGGCGCTTACGGCGCTGCAAGGGTCGCCAGTTTAGATCAAAATAATTTTGAATCATTTTCAAAAAATATCTCTAATAATGACTATATTAAGAGCTATGTACCCTCTCAAAAAAAGCAACAATATAGAGATGCTTATGAAACGTGGAAAATTAACTTAAAAAAACTAATCGATAAATAATTATGGCATTAATAGGTGACAAAGAATTTTTTAAAGGTGTGGGTAAAATTAATTATGAAGGTCCAGATTCAGACAATCCTTTGGCTTTCAAATATTACAATCCAGAATTAGTTGTAGCAGGAAAAACCTTAAGAGAACATTTTAAATTTGCTGTTGCATATTGGCATTCCTTCTGTGGAGTGGGAGCAGATCCTTTTGGGGCTGGAACCCAAATCTTTCCTTGGGATCAATCGAAAGATCCTTTACAAGCTGCAAAAGACAAAGCTGATGCAGCATTTGAGTTTATTTCAAAGATGGGGTTTGATTATTTTTGTTTTCACGATTATGATTTGATTCAAGAGGCAGATACATTTTCAGAATCCGAGGAGAGATTAAATTTTATTACCGATTATATTAAAGAGAAAAAGAAAAATTCAGGAATAAAACTACTTTGGGGAACTGCCAATTGTTTTTCAAACCCACATTATATGAATGGTGCTGCTACCAACCCTGATTTTGATGTTGTTGCAAGAGCAGGAGCACAAGTTAAATTAGCTCTTGATGCTACTATTGCATTAGATGGTGAAAATTATGTTTTTTGGGGAGGTCGCGAAGGATATATGTCATTGTTAAATACAGACATGAGCAGGGAATTAGATCATATGGCTCAATTTTTAAAAATGTGTCGTGATTATGCTAGATCTAAAGGATTTAAAGGTACTTTTTTCATTGAACCTAAGCCTATGGAACCATCTAAACATCAATATGATTTTGATACTGCAACATCAATTGGTTTTTTAAAAGAGTATGGTTTAGAAAAAGATTTTAAAATTAATATTGAGGTTAACCATGCTACTTTAGCTCAACATACATTTCAACACGAATTAACAGTTGCAGCTAAATCTGGAATGCTTGGAAGTATAGATGCNAACAGAGGTGACTATCAAAATGGTTGGGATACAGATCAGTTTCCAATAAATATTCAAGAAACCACTGAGGCTATGCTTGTTTTTTTAAAGGCGGGAGGTCTCAAAGGTGGTGGTGTAAACTTTGATGCTAAACTGCGTAGAAATTCTACGGATCTGGAAGATTTATTTATTGCCCACATTGGAGGAGCAGATACTTTTGCTAGAGCTTTAATTATAGCAGATAACTTACTAAAAAATTCACCACTCCCTGAGATGTTAAGAACCAGATATAAAAGCTTTGATACAGGTAAAGGAAAAAGTTTCGAGGATGGTAAGTTAGTTTTGGAAGATTTATATGAACTGGCTAAAGAAAATGGTAATTTAAAACTTACTAGTGCAAAGCAAGAATTAATTGAAAACATATTGTTTAACTACATAAAATAAATATTAATGGAAGAGACTAAAACAATTTTCGAAAGCCTTGACTGGGTAGTCTTGGGTTTATATTTTGCAATTTTAGTTGGTGTTGCTGTTTGGGTTGCACTACAAAAAAATAAAAATACAGAGGACTATTTTCTCGCTGGAAGAAATGTTGGTTGGTTTGTAATAGGTGCATCTATTTTTGCCTCCAATATAGGCTCTGAGCATGTAGTTGGCCTTGCCGGTACTGGTTTTTCTTCAGGGACACCACTTGCTCACTATGAATTACATGCTTGGATAGTTCTGTTGCTAGGATGGCTTTTTCTCCCATTTTACATAAGGAGTGGTGCTTTTACAATGCCNGAATTCCTTGAAAAAAGATTTGACAGTAGGTCTAGATGGTTTTTATCTGTATTTTCACTTTTTGCATATGTTTTAACCAAGGTATCTGTCACGATATATGCTGGTGGTATCGTTGTTTCAGAGTTATTAAACATAGATTTTTGGGTTGGTGCAATTGGCATTGTCATTTTTACAGGAGCGTATACCATTTTGGGAGGCTTGAGAGCTGTTGTATATACTGAAACATTACAAACTGTAGTTCTTATTATGGGCTCTGTTATTATTACCTATCTAGGATTTCAAGAAGTTGGTGGATGGACTCAATTAACTGAAACAGTAACTCAGGTTAGCCCTGAACACTTCAATATGTGGAGACCATGGGATGATCCTGATTTTCCATGGGCTGGACTATTGTTTGGTGGTACTATTGTTGGAATTTGGTATTGGTGTACTGACCAATACATAGTTCAAAGAACCTTAGCTGCCAACAATATTACTATTGGTAGGAGAGGGGCAATTTTTGGAGCTTACTTGAAACTACTCCCAATTTTGATTTTTTTAGTTCCAGGTATCATTGCTTTTGCACTAACAATTCAAAACCCTGAAGTTTTTAATGTTATGGACGTAAATGGTGTTCAGAAGGCTGATAG
>FUFK010061341.1_pt1 | contig 16085 bp, 22 predicted proteins | sample 1021851 | NCBI WGS metagenome assembly FUFK01 (sample SAMEA51879418, study PRJEB19060) | metagenome | reverse complement strand
CTATGTCTTTTATATCTTTTGCTGTACTGATGTTGCTTTTTATAAACTCTACTGATTTTTGAACTAGAGCAATACCAGTAAGAATTTCTGCAACTACCAAATTTACCTCACTAATAGACCTATCAATAAAACTATTGCTGTGCCAGATGTACCAATCATAATATGTTCTAGTCTTTTGATTCTAAGTATAGCTTCTTTCCATCTTTCGTCACTTACTGCTAAGTGTCTTTCTAATTTAAGATTTATACTTTGAATTGAAGGTTTTGACATTTATCCAGCCTTTGAATTTTCCATAGTTTTGATTGTTTTATCATTTTCCAAAGATGTTAATAAATCTGCTTTATAACCTTGTTGTGCTTTTTGAAAAGCATTTAATCTTCTAATTAAAGTACTTAATTCATTTATTTGATTCTGGCAAAAACCTATTTGATCTAATAATGCCTTTTGTTCATCTTTAAGGTTTTCTGTTGCAAATTCTTTTCCATCTATATTTAAAACATTATTTTTCATTTTAATCTCCTATGAAAGCATCTGCATCAGCTATAGCTTTGTCTATAACTGTAAAATCTTCTTTATCCCAATCAGTTAATTCTTTCTGATACTTGAGATATCCAACACTACGAGCAACTCTTTCTTTCTTCTCGTCATGTGTCATGTCATATCCAAAGTCATCTTCTGTTGCATCACTGCCTTTTGCATGGGTAGCAATTACAACATTGATTGTATCTGCTCCATCTAAACAAGCTTTATGTGCTTGTGCTATCTCTTCTGCTGTTCTTGTCATTGTTTATCCTTCTAATGTTGCTACTCTAGTTTCTAATGCTTCTATCTTTGCAATAGCTTCTTTTAATGCTCCTGTTAATAATGGCACTATTTTTGATTGGTCAATTCCTTGCATTATTGCATCACCATTATCATCAACTGCATCTTTCTCGCCAGTTATAGCTTCTGGTATAATTGCTTGTGCTTCATGTGCAATAAAGCCATCTACAGTTTTATCAGCATCTATAATGAAATTAAATCTTTTAGGTGATAACTGCTTTACTCTATCAATAGCACCTGTCATATCAACTACGTTTTCTTTTAATCTGTAGTCTGAAGAAGTGTTATATGCTGTATTAGATGTAGTACAAGTTATTGTGCCTACTGTACTTCCACCATTTTTAAACCCTATTAAAGATCGTGAAGAACCACTTGCTCTTAATATGTTCAAAACACCATTGCTTTCAATATAAAAAGAATCATCAGTACTTTGATTCACACAATTAAAATAAGTAGTACCATCTGCTTCTGAATAGATTCTAATATCACCATCACCATCTGATATAACAACTCTATTACTTGATGTTCTTATGTCTAATCCATCTTGATTGCCATTAAATGCACCAAGAATTGTGTTTTTACTACCTGAAGTAATTTCTGCACCAGAGCCACCAGTTGAAGGGTCATAAGAACCAACAAATGTATTTTGGTCACCAGTTAATACAAGTCCAGCATCAGCACCAACACAAGTATTATATTGACCATCATCAACAGCACCACTTAAACTTCTATATCCAAGCGCTGTATTTCTACTCCCAGTTGTAAGTCCGTCACCAACTTCTGATCCAATTAATGTATTTTTAGTACCAGTAGTTACTGTAGAACCCGCAACGTGTCCTATTGCTGTATTATTAGAATTGGTAGCACTTGNAAAGTTTTGTGTAGATAATGCACCATAACCAATAGCAGTGCTTCTACTTCCTAGTGTGTCAGTAGTTAAAGTAGCATACCCAACTGCTGTATTTCTTCCAGCTTCAGTGAGTGCAGTGCCTGAAAGACTTCCAATAACGGAATTTAGCTGTCCTGTTGTAAATGCTTTTCCAGCTTCATTTCCAACAGCTACGTTATGTGAATCTCCCCCAGCATTAAGAGCTTTTAGTGCTTGGTAACCTATTGCTACATTATCTCCATGTCCATCTTCTGCTTTGAGTGCTTCAAATCCTATTGCTACGTTATTATCACCAGTCGTAAGTGCAGTTCCAGCTTCATCTCCAATAGTTACATTATAATTACCACCGCTTGTGATTGAATTTCCAGCATTTACTCCCGCCCTAAAATTAGACGTACCAGCAGTAGAAGAAACCAAATCACCATTATAAGTTAATGTGCCATCAATTGTTAATGCTTCAATATTATCGTTTGTTTGATCTAAGGTAAAAAGTGAAATAAAAGCATCATTATCTTCATTTCTAATTTTTAAAATATTGTTTGTTGTATCGTAAAACAACTGATTTGCATAAGTTGTTGATGGTGCAGAAGTTCCAGAATTTGTTGAACCTAATGCTTGTAAAGCACTATTCAAATCTGATCTAAAAGATGCAAAACCTTGATTGGCTATTGATAAATCATTTTGTGACATTTAACACTCCTAACTTGCTAATTCTCCAAATCCTCTTGCTACATAATCGAATGTTCTGCTTACTGTTGAACTTGAACTATTAAAAAACTCTATTGTAAAACCAGTTTCACTTTTATTTGTTATAGCATAGAAGTCACCACTCGCCAAGTTCTGAGCAGAAATTCCTACACCTTGCAAAGATTTAAATGCTGGTGAAAATGTTATTGCTTTTCCGCTAGTGCTTGTGCCACTTACAACATCTGCTTCTGCTACAACTCTATCTGGCATATCTACTGTAACGGATAATGCTGATATTTGTTGTGTTGCAGTACCCTTTTGACTTGTCATTTGCACCTTAAATTTAAATGCTCTTGCTTTATAATCCCCAACAAAAAACTTTCTAAAATCTGTATATGTTGGTGAACCAGATGGGTCTCCTTCTGTTGTTGCAACAAGAAGTTCTGTATTTGTATCATCAAATTGTTGTGGGTCACCATCAAATAACCCAGAACGATCATCAAAATTTCCAGAAGCATCATCAAATAAATTTACAAAACTAACCCTTGCAACATTCATATTTGCAGTTACTCGGCTTGTATAAANNGNACCCAAATCNATAAATGTATCAAATTCATATGTTCCAGAACTTGCAACATTACCAGCACCACCATCAAACAATCCACTTGCATCATCAAAATTTCCAGCAACACTATCAAAAAGATTTGCTGTTCCTAATTGTAATAAATTTCCATCTGTAACAACCATATTTGTTTTTGTTCCAGAAAAACTAGGACTTTGTGTTGATGTTGCTACTAAATTTAAACCTTTTATGCTTTCAATAATTGCAACTGTACTAACTGCATTTTCTGAACTATTACCGACTTTATCAACTGCCTTTATAAAATATGTACCTGTCATTGCGGGTACAATAACTGTATTTGCTGGTCTTGATACTTTATCAGCTATATCTATTGAATTAGCATATGTTGCTCCGCTTGTTTCTTTTGCATGACGTATTCTGTAATGTGATAGGTCAAGGTCTGTTACTGGTGTCCAGCCTAAATGTGCTTCTGTACCAATAATATTTACACTAAAATTTGTAACATCTTGAGGGGGTTCTGTTTTTCCTACAACTTGATGGGTAATACTTGTAAATGCTGAACGACTTACTGAGCTTACTGATCTTGCCCTAATATCGTAAACAACATTATCCTCAACATTAACTAATTCAAATTGTGCAGAACTTCCACGACCTAAATTTATAAACACAGAATCTGTTGATTTTTTAGCTTGTACTTCAAAGTCTGTAATAAATTGATCTGTTGCAGTTACATTAACTAATAATACAGCAATAGCTTCTTCATTTCTTGATCTTAGTTCATCTGTTGCACTTACAACTGGTGCTTGAACATTAAATGGGTTTGGTAAATTAGTATCTGGTATTTCTGGTAATGGCACTTGTGTGCCAACTGCATAAAAGCTATCTTGATGTTCAGAACATTGCAAACTAACTGTATGGTCTGCATTTATTGTCATTCCTTGTACTCTAAAAGGTTTTGCAGAAAAACTAGGTGTTGCATGGGTAATATTTACAATATCACCTATAGATAAATCTAATGCTGTTGCATCTGCTCTTAAAGATATATCTAAGCTACTTCTTGATCTTCTTAATATTACCTCTGCCATTTCTTGTGCTTGAAATGCATTTGTTAACATTGAAAAATCAAACCTTCCTTCTAATAACAACCCACCATCTTCTGTTTTCATAGTTTCATGTTGGTCTGCCGAATCTAATCCAGTTTCATCAACTGGTGGAAATTGTGCTGTATCTGATTGAGAATTTTTATCTGGGTTTATAAAATTAACTATTACTCTATTATATCTTGAATTTTTATTTTTACTTTGGACTGTAATCCCACCAATAATATTATCTTCTGTAAGTGTAATTGATGCTGAACCAGTTGTTTCAACTAAAACATTGTATTTACCACCAGTAAAATTTAAATATGACCTTGAACCCCTAACAAAGTTTTTCACATTATCAATAGATTTTCTTGATGTATCCACAACAGTGTTACTCGACATAAGTTTTGGTCTAGCTAATGAACCAGTAAAAGGTGTAAATGTAACATCACAAACATCACTGGCAGTTTGCCAATCTGCAAAATTAGAATCAAAATAACTATCTGGTATTCCCATTCCAAACCTATCGTTTCTTAAATAATCTAATAATTGTAATATCGGATTGTCTGAAAATTCCCATGTAGAACTTGTATCTTTTCTATGGCTTCCACTGCCACCAGTAACAGTTCCATCTAAATTAGGATTATAAACTTTTCGACCTTTAACATTTGCTTGTACTGTAGGTAAAGAACCAAATTTTTCTGGATTCCATTTAAATTTAATTGCTAAATATGCCAAGCCACTTAATTTATGCTCAATTCCCCAACCATTTGTTTCAGATAATAAACTTGATGCTGTTTGTGTGTCCGAACCAAAATGGGGTTCAACTGTAATTAAACTTTCTGTTGTTCCATCATCTAAATCACCTCTAAAATTAGAATCTAAAGTGTTTACACCTCTTTGAACATTGTCTGCTATATCTCCATCTAATAAAACTAAATTATCATTAACATGAATTGTTGGTATATCATCTATTTCACCTTCACTTAAAACAACTGCCATATATAAAAATTCATTGTCTGTTCCAGATGTTTCTAAAAAAACTACATTGCCACCAACTTTTCTTGTTCCATAAATGATAGGTATATGTGCATTTGCTGTAAATTTATTTACCAGAATCCCTTTTGCTTGTTGTTCTGCATGAAGTTCTCCAAAATCTGGTATTTCTGGCATGGGTACAAGCCACCCAATAACATCTTCAACAACATCAACGACTATATCAACGACATCTTCGACAATATCAACAACACTATCAATAATATCTCCAATAAAACCACCGCACATTTAAAGCAATCTCCAGTTACTACCCATGTCTTCAAAACCTAATTTTTCAAAAACTGGGTCAATTTTTAATCCAGTGCTTACACTTAAAATTATTGGCAATTTATCTGCAACCTTTTTAACACTATCAACCATTGTTTTTAATAATTTAAAATTTCTAAAATTCTTTTTGATATAAATTATATGTATATTCATAAACATTTCTTTGCTAAACCAATATTCAGCTTTGTGAAAAATACAGCAACCAACAAATATATTTTTATCTAAATCTTTTAAAATTATAATTTTCCCTTTTTGTAACATTGTATTAATAAATGTTGTTAATTTATTTTGATCTATTTTTGGTAAATCTAAATGCTCTAATTCATCATGCTTGAACTGTATCAATAAATCATAAACATCTTCAAAATCTTTTTTTTCTGCTTGAAATAAATGTATACTGGTCATTCTCTACCCCACTTTATATCTCTAACAGTTAATGCAGAAAATCGCATACCTCGATCNTTTGGAAAAAATCTTTTTTGTGAATTATCTGTTGTTGTCCTTCCACTTGTCTTACTAAAATTTCCCCAATGTGAAGTCACTGTAAGATTTAATCTTGCTGTGCTTGTATCATCAGTAATTTTATATTCATCTATTGTTCCATAAAACAACAAAAATGGGTCTGCAATAAGTGCAAGGTTTGCATCTAAATAACCCCTGTAAATAAATACATCTGCATTAATTATATTTTCATTAAGTACAATAGAAATATATGTTTGATCTACACCAGACAAACTTACAACTAATGTATTTTTTGAGGGTGCATTTGTTTCACTTACCCCAGTAATACCTTTTAAATGTCCATTAGATAAATATGTTCTTGATGTTCCAGAAACACTTGATGTTATATCAAAACTTGCATTTGTAAGATAAACCCTTGTTGCAAAACCCAAATCAATCAATAGAACTGGGTCTATATTTCCAGTAGCTAGTTCTGTTTTTACTGCACTTGATAAACCCCTAGCCATTTACAAACTCTCTATAACATCAAACTCATAAGTAAAAAGTAGATTTCCATCTTTGTCATTTTGCCCTGTTGCAAATTCTTGAACATCACTTGTAAGATGAACATTAAATGGTACTGAATCATAAGTAACAGAACTATTATCTGCTAATGCTTCCCTTAATGGTGGCTCTATAGTAACTGTAGAAGCATTACTTGATGAAGTTGCATCTTCAACTACCATATAAACTTTATCATGTGCAAACTTGATAAAATCACCAGCTTTTAGCCTACCCGCACCATCACCAGCAAACCCATCAATAGCTATTGTAGTGTCTGTTGCAGTGTGTGAACCATTTACTAGCAATGTTCCAGTTTCGTTGCCCTGTGCATCTAAATAGCTTGGGAATGTAACAGTGAAGTTTTCTTTTCTATTTCTTTGNTTCATNATAAATGCCATTACTGGNGCAAANTNTGATCTAGTCATNGGTGGATAAGATACAGTAAAACTAAATCTTTGCCCTTGCACTTGCCTTCTAAAAGTCTTGCCACTATCTGTTTCACTAAGCAAAGTCTTTTGATTGCTTCTAATATTAATAGCTGTAAAATTAGTTTTTGGTAATGCTCCACTCATACTATCGCCATTTTACCCTTTTCATTCATAGCACTATTGATTAGATTAACAATTGTTCCACGACTATTCACAAGTAACTCATTAAATCCTCTAGCATCTACAGTATTAATATTAAAGTTTACTGTAACTTGCTTACCCATTCCAAGTTTATCATTTGGAACTATTGTACCAGCTTGATCTGGTACAAATAATTCTGCACCTTTTTCACCAACAATACTTGGTTGTCCTACTGGTGGTCTACCACCTTTTTCAAAACTTTTTATTTTATTTATTAAAGATGCACCAAAAGCTAATGCACCGCCTACAGCAAGAATATTAAATGGGAATGGTATTGATGCAAAAGTTTTCATAGCACCCTCATAAAGGCTTATAAATGCTTTCTTTAGTGCATCTGCTTTAAATAATGCCATTGACTTTTTAAATGCCATTTGCACCGCTTCACCAACTAACATTTCAATAAATGACCTAACAACAAACTTTGCTAAATCGCCAAAATTTAATTTACCTGTCATTACGAAATCTGTAAGTGCTGTTTTAAGTTTACCAAAACTTGCTTTACCAATATCTTCAATCTGTTTGAAACCAGATTTTTGTTTATCAACTGCTTCCATAAATCCAGTTGTAAATGAACTATANGCTTGACTTAACATACCNACTTCTTCTTTTTGATTNAGCAANTCAAGATTTACTAATTTNANTGGTAANGCTAAATAACTTTGACTTAAAGTATTTATCATTCTTTCTAGTTCATTAAATGCTTCTGTACCAAATTCTGTTTCTTTTTGTAAAGCAATCATGCCTTTCATTGTTTCATCTAATCTAAATTTAAAAGTTTGAAAACCTTTATCTCCTGTTGTTGAAAATGTTTCTAATTCAGCAGTTAATATTTCAAATTCACTTGCAAATTCTTTTATACCTTTTGGCTTGTCAAAAAGTTTTTTTAATTTATCCATATGTCCTGTTACCTCAGCCAAAACTATTCCAACTGAAACTAAAGCACCTATAACTGTTGTTTTAGAAAGTTTTGTAAATGCTAATAAAGCTAATCTTGCTTTTCCAATAGAAACAACAAGATTTAAAAATGCTCTTGAAATTCCAAAAACAACTAAACCCATACCTAAAGTTTTAATTAATTCAAAGTTGTCATGTAAAACTCTTACTGCTTTTCCCGCTAATATAACTGCATCTGACAAACCTTTTCCAACTGCCATAGCAACCTTTTGAATAACATCTTCATTATCTTGTAAGGCTTTATCTAATGCACCAAATTCTTGTTTTAACCCTATAAAAAAACTTTCTGCTACAACTTTTTGAAAATTAAAAAATTTATCGCCAATCATAGAAAGTCTACCTTCTAATGTATTGGCTAAATCACTTGTTGCATTTGCAAACCTTCCATTAGCACCAAACACCTTTTCAAATGCTTCTGCTGTTTCTTCTGCTGTAGTTGTTGCACCCGCTTTAAAACCTAATAAATCTCTAACACCTCTTTCCCTAAATATATCTGCACTGGCTACACCCGCTGAAAATGATCTTTGTATTTGTTCCGCTGTGGTTCTAAAATCCAAACCTGTAACACTAGCAACCCTACCAGTTATTTCTAACATTTTTTGTAGTTCATCTGCATTTTTAGAAACAACAGCAAGATTACCCGCACCCGCTTGTATTTGCTCTAAACTAAAAGGTACTTTTGATGCAAATTGTGCCATAGTATCAAAGGCTTTTGCACCTTCTTCTGCACTATTAAATAAAAATTTTAATCTGATTTGTAATGATTCAACTTGCTTACCAACATCAACAAATGATTTGATAGCAACCCCCGCACCTAATCCAATAAGTGCATTTTTTAAATTAAATACTGAATTTTTTAGACCATCTACCCCTTTTGTGGCTGATTGCATAGCTTGGCGGGTTTTGTCCTTCGCTATAATATCTATATTTACATTCTTTGTTGCCACTATCTTTGTGCCTTTGCTAGTCGTTCTTGTCTTTCTCTTTCCTCATGTTGGATTTGAAAGTATGCTAACCACATATTAAACTCCTCAACAGACATTTGCAATATTTCGGAAACTGACTTATGAAGTTTTTCTGCTAAACCAAATATATTATGTAATTCTACATCATTTTTTAGTTTTTTTTATTATCTTCTATATCTGTATTACCAGTACCCATAATCTTAGTAGCAACGTCTGCAATTACATTTGTATCAGCTTTGGTTTTGAAGGCTAAAATATGGGAAGCATTAAACATTTTATCACCATCTTTTGTTAATGCTTTTTCAATAATTACATCAATAAGAACTATCAAATCTGTGTTTGTAGCACCTTTAAATATTTTTTGTTTTTCAAGCATATTAAAAGGTTTGCAATAAATAGCTTTATCGCCTACTAAACCCCATTCTGGAACTTCAATTATTTGTGTGTCAAGCTGACTAAAATGATCTCTGATACCATCAAAGTAATCAATTTTTTGATCTGACATNANACTATACTGTGCCTATNGTAAGACCGCCNGTNCCNTGTNNAGNNACAGTTCTNGTAATAACACCATCTAANGGNACACNNACNGACATNCCAGTAACAATNCCAGTTCCAGAAAATTTTCTATCNCCAGATTCNTTNCCTTCTGGTAAAAATGCAAANGTNANTTCTGCACCNTGNACNANNGNTGTTTGNCCANNATCNGTTTCATCAAANTTCATNTCTATNGAANNNGTNAAAGTNCCNCTNCCNNCTAAGAATGANTTCATTGAATNACCTAANGCTGTATCTTCNACNACGTCATGTGTAGTATCTACTGTNAAACCTGTTGCATTNNNAAGTGTAGTACCNCCAATAGTNANAACACCTTCTTTCCCATGATGTGTAGCCATTTAGACCTCCTTTACTTCTTTGGGTTTTTCAGTTTTTTTAGGAACTGATTTTTCATTAACCATTTTAAAACCATTTTTTTCAAAATGATCTACATGATCTTCTGAACACTTTACAATGGTTTCGCCTTTTTTCATAGTAACATTTTTAGCCATTATGCACTCCCTCTAGTAAATTCATAAATTACTCTTGCTGTTATTCTNACACCACCATATGGGTAAATAGTNCCTTCATCTGTTGATGCTTCTACTATTTGAGTATCTATTGCATTACCATTTCTAGTTATATCATTATCTAAGGTTTCTTCAACAACTTCTATAATTTGATTTCTAACTGTATCTATATTTGTATCTGTNCCTTTTCCAAAAGCAACAATNNGAAAATCTATTGTNCCCCTNTAAGAACCCGCACCTGTATCGCCTATGCTNCCTACTTCCCTTGTTTCATCACCAGATTGCACAAATAAAGCGGGAAACTGTGCATCACTNAATTCTTCNACTTCAAAAGGNTCTCTAGTAATTTTNTTAAACTCGATAGGACTTGTAACAGCATCAAGTTTAGTAATTATATCACTAGCTATATTTTCTCTTTTGCTCATATTCTCATTTCTTTAAAATAAAACTTTGCAAATTCATTTTTTAATTTATCTTCTTCTTTATCGCCTATAGAAAAAAATGGTCTAGTAATCCTACTTTTACCAACACCCAATGAATCATGAAAACTTGCTATCTTTGCTCTTTCCATGTTTGTAAACAATAATGTGCTTTTCAAACCACCTGTTCTAAAATCTAAACTTCTAAACATCTTACCTGTATCGGTTAGGTCTACAAAACCTGTTTGCCTACCCCGCTTTTTTCGGCTTCTGATAGTGCCTTTTGCATATCCTCGCATTTTACCACCATCTGGTAGTTTACCCGCCTGTGTGCGTTTTGTAATCATAAGGATAGCCATGTTAGAAACCCTTTTCAAACCCTTAGATATAACAGATTTTTGTTTGCTACTTAATTTTTTTAAAAATTTAGTTATTTCAATAGAATTTACATCAACTTTGACATCNACTGCCATTATCTGACTAACCTTAAAAANTGTATTGGNTCTTTNTCACTATCTGAAACAGTACCNCCACCATCTTCATCATATTCAACACCATCTCTTAGAATAGCTTGAAATTCTTCNTCNTATCTTTCNCTNTAAAAATCNATCTGNACTTGAAATGTNTCTTTGCCNTCNCCTGTNTCTGGNTCNCGCCATTTNGTAAGNTGTGGATAAATATANTTCCATAANGCNAAATAAACTACAGANANTTCCCATTGTGANGNTGTNAGTTTACTATTTGTCATTTCAACAGATGTAATTTTAGTAATGTCCTTATATCGAACTTGATGCCTGTATCTTTCCCACCATTCTTCACGAATACGTCTTAAAACATCATTTTCTGCAAATTGTATTTGATCTACAAAAGTTGTAATCCCAAAACCTAGTATATCAGGTTGGATTTTTTGTAGATGTGTGTTTTGAACACTAAAAACTGTTGATGACATTATTCAGCCTTTTTTGTTTCTGTTTTCTTAGGTTCTTCTTCTTTTGCCCATTCACTATCTTTTTTTGGTTCTTCTTTAGGTTTTTCAACTTTAGGTTCTAGCTTTGGTTTAGGTTTTGCAACAGCTTCTTTAAAACCTCTTAAATCATAAGCTGACTTATTCATTTCATAATCTGCTTTTGATCTTTCTATAACTTTACCATTTCTTTCTAATTTTATTGTGTCCATAAATAATCCTATAGTTTAAGGGGTGGTTTCCCACCCCATAGTTAAGTTGATTACTGGATAGATGAATCTGCTAAGATTTCTATACCATAGCTGTCTTGTAGTTCTCCAACACCATAAACTGCTGTTGCTACAATTTCATCTGCTCTTAAACTAGCATCTCTTTGAACCTCAATCTTGAGGTCTTGCATCATTGCTAACCCTAAAGCATCTCTATGGAACATAGCACCTTTATAATCTCCCGTTGTACCTGTATTAGCCATATTAGCTGTTTCAAATACTGGTACACCAAATAAAGTTCCTATAAATCCAGAACGTAATGCTTCATTAGAAATATCAGTATCTAAACCCGCATAGGTGTTAGTCATACCTCTTTTAAGGTCATGTGCTACCATTGGGTGAATAACTAAAGCTAAGTCATTCATTGGTACAGAACTATTTCTTAGGTTTGCGTGTGCCTGTGCAACTGTATCTGCTGATAAAACCGCATCTGAACCACCAACTGACGTTGAAAACCCATCAAACAATGCTGTTAGGTCTAAATCAATCTTTCTAGCTATAGCTTCACCAAAAACTCGCCCAATGTCTTGAGCAACATTTCTTGATGCTGAATTTCTAGCTAAATCAGTTAATGTTGTCATAATACCAACTTCTGATGCTGTGATAGTAACTGAACTTGGATTTATCGCTGTATTAGATAGGTCTGATGCTTCACTTACTGCACTTGCTGAAACTGTTGGATAAATCGGAACTTCTACTGATTTACCACCACCCGCAATAGTGTAGTTTCTGACTAAACCCTTCATTATTGATTGTTCACTAGCTGTAAACATAGCTTCTGCAACTATCTCGGTGTATAGTTCCGAAATGGTCGAACTGGTTGTTTCGTCTGCCATTTAATTTTCTCCTTTTAACAAAACAGATTATAATTTAGAATTAATCACAAAAGGTTTAGATAATTTTTCTTTCCTATATTGTCTATAGGCTTCTTTGTCTTTTGGATTATTCATGTCTAAATCACTCAAATTAAAAGGCTTATTGAGTTCTTGCCTATCCACATTTGACACAGAGCCAGAACCACTAGGGGTAGCACTAACAAAGTGAGGGTTTTGTGTTAAGAACTCCTGTACTAATTCATCTGTACTTAAAAGTTCACCCAATTTATTATATCTGGCAATTCCATTCTTATCAAGAATTTCAACATTACCAGTTTCATTTAGCTTAATATCATTTTTCAAAAGATCAACAACTTGTGAAGCATTTATTGCTTTATGTTTTGAAGCTGACTCTAATAATGATTTATTTATCTTAATATCTCTAAGTTGATTTTCTAATTCTGATTTTTCTTTTTGATGTTCTTGGGTTCTGGTTTTCAGTATTTCTTCAAACTCACCCTTTTGAATACGTTGCTTTTCTTCTGCTTCTTTTTGTGTCTTGACAGCATTTATAGCTACGTCAATGTCATCTACACCTAGCTTTTTATACATTGAACCCCTTTCTTTAGCTAATCGTCTTTCAACAATATTATTAACTTCATCTTGGGTAAATGTTTGTGCCTGTGGTGTTTCTTGCACCTCTGGTGCTTCTTGTTCTTTTGTTTCAGTAGTTTGTTCTACTTGATTTTCTTCCATTTAAACCTCCATATTGGTAGTGTTTTTATAACATAATAATATTTTTATTTCTACTATGTATCTTTTATTGGTGATTGTATCTGATCTATTATCTCCTCTACATCATTAATAATATATTGTTCATCTAAGCTTAAATCAGCAAATAATAACCTAATCTTATCAATATCTTCTGATGTTAAATTTTCTCCTTTTTCTTGCAATGTTTTAGTTATTGTATCAAGGGATTTTGTCATCTTTTATTTCCTGTAATATTTTTAAAAATTCTGGTGCAACATATTCTTCTTTTCCCCTGTAATACAAAGAAAAATTTTCAACAAACCATTCTTTTGTATTAGTAGTTCCATATTGTGAAGGTGAGTGTTCTTTAATACCCTTAACTTCTTTCAATCTATCCTCAAGGGGTCTATCGGCTTGAAACCATGCGGGTTCTTTTGTTATTTTTTTTATATCAGCACTTCTTCTGTCTTTTATTTTATATTGTTGATGAATATGATGACCCATTTCATGATAAAATGTGGCTCTAAATTGTTCTACGTTATCATTTTCATAACTTTTTGCTGACCAAGCTCGATTACTAATATTATCTCCTCTTTTCCAATTAGATGTTTTTGCAATTAATTCAGTATCTAATTTAGTATTTATATCACTTATTTCTCCTTGTATTATGCTTTGTTTAATATTTATATCAGATAATTTTTTATCTAATTTATTATAATTTTCCCTTGTAAATTTACCTGTTTCACTAAATGTTCCTTGTCCTAATGTTCTCCAATCCCAAGCATCACTAACACCTAATTCACTATAAATAATATTTTTTTCTAAACCTAATTGAGCATATTTATCACCAAGTTCTCTTTTTTTATCTTCTAATTTTGTTTTTGATTTAGGGTCTAAAGGCTTTACTCCTATTCTTTTTGCTCCATTTTGGGCAAATTGAACTTGCATACCCATAACTCCATCACCCATATTGGCTAAATATGATCTTTCGTTTTTTGAGCCTTTTATTCCCCTTATCATAGGTACATTAAATTTTTTACAAAGTGCTTCTGCTTCTGGCATCATAGCTAAAATCATTGACAAACCTTTTTCATCTAATTTAGTACCAGAAATTTTACCAAAGTTTTGAACTCTTAAACCTCTATAATGATTTATATTTTTATTTAAATATCTATCATCTTTACTAGCATCACTAAAAACTTTGTTTAATCTGGTTGTTGCTTCTTTTGCTGATAATATCTGTATGGTTTGTTCTGTTACACCCTCACGATTTATTGGGGTGAATATATCTCTTTCATCTACTACTGGCGGTGGTGTTGGCGGTGTCGGTGCTTCCTCAACTACTGGTTCTTCTGGAACTTCATCTACTGTTTCCTCACCCCATGCGGGGTCTGTAGGTATCCAAGTATGTCTGCACCTATAACCACCCCTNACNATAAATGGNTCNCCTGTANNCTTNCCTTGCCATGANCTATTGTTCCACATATCNCTTATTTGTTCTTCTGTNAGTGTCTTATTNANCATATCAACACAAAATGGTCTACTATCTCGAACTAATGTTCCTGTATATGTGAAATGTGTTAATCCCGCTTCTTTAGCTTTCGCTACTGTAAATTGACCATGAAACTGCATAACTGAATCATGTGCTATTTGACTTGCATAACGTCTAAGGTTGTTTCCCGCCCTATCGGAAGCATATTGGGTATGTAATTTCCTTACAGCATCTTCTACTTGTGCTTTTTTAGTCGTATCAAATTTATTTTCGTTAATAAAATCAACTAATTCATTTATCTCACGAGTATTTGACGTTTTATAAACACCATTTATATGAGATTTGATATTACTTACCATATCTTCAAATGGTCTACCCGCTATTGTACTTTGGTATATTTCATCATTGATAACTTTAGAAAATCTTTCTGCAATATCTTCAAAACCGCTAAACGATTGTGTTTTAAGNGCATTGATTGTCTGNAAATCNACTTCTGTAAGGCTTTTAAACTTCTTAGGAATAGGCATTTCNCCAAANGTGTNTAATACCTCTTTGGCTATCTTATTGTACTCCTCATTAATGATTAAATCGGCTTCATTGAGGTAGTTATCGGCAACTAACTTTCTGATTTGTGGCTGTAATTGTATTGCTAGTCTTTGTGATACAAGCTGACCTTTTGTTGCTCTTGTTACTTCTTTAACAACATCTTCTTCTAGCTTATATAAAACATTAATTATTCTTTCTTCGTGCTGATCTGCTAATTTTTCTAAAATTCTGGACATATTTTACAATGGAAANNTCTTTTTCCANGCNNTTATNGACCAAAANGCGGGTGATAAAGACTTTTGNCCTTTTACTTCTNTTANAACTCCACCCATTCTAGCTAANAATGATNTTTGTCTAGCGGGTATGNTTTTCTTNATAGACATNCCTCTAGCACCAAAAGTAACTTTNTTTATTTTACCTGTAGCTTTGTTTTTGACGTAAACACCAAANTTTTTTCTTTTAGATTCTGCTGTAGTTAGCCTAAAAGGTTTATTTAATTTTACTTCTTTTCCTCTGTATTTAGCCATTGCCTATCATCTAATCTTTCGTTTGTTATCATTCCACAAGCTATACATTTATAAACATCTTTTAACTCGGTTTTTTTAAGTGCAACTTTGCACCTAATACAAAATTTAATTTTTTCTTTGTCCATATAATCATTTCTTTTTTCTGTTTCTCTTTTGTGCAGTTCGGATTATTTCTTTGTCAAATGTTGCCCTTGCACCTAACTTTATTAGTTTATTTACTCTAGCCATAGCCCACGCTGACATAGGTATTCTTGGTCTTGAACCCGCAGATAAAAATGCACCTTGACCTTTACG
>FUFK010074994.1_pt1 | contig 16086 bp, 22 predicted proteins | sample 1021851 | NCBI WGS metagenome assembly FUFK01 (sample SAMEA51879418, study PRJEB19060) | metagenome | reverse complement strand
AACTATGTTGCTCTAAAGGGAGCATCTAGCTAAATGGGAATGTACGCTTTTAGGCGTATGAGAGCGAGGAATGAGGCTGCTCAAAAGGCAGCTTCATTAACTCCAACTCTTCAAAAGCCAAAACCAAAACCAAAGCCCAAAAAGGTAAAACTAAATGGCGATAACTCTTGATGCAACTGTTGGTGGCGCTAACGCAAACACCTATATAACACTCGATGATGCAAACTCATTTATTGAGGGTTTAGTCCTCAGTGATGACGCTGCTGCATGGGATGGTTCAAGCAACGACAATAAAAACCGTGCTTTGTTTACAGCTGCACAACGCATCGACAGAGAAAAGTTCCTGGGGGCTAGGGTAGACGATACCCAGGCATTAGAATGGCCTCGTTCTGGTGTTCGTAAGCCTGATACTTATACAAACCTTTATGGCTTATCTTTTCCAAATAGATTAGTAGCTGATTATTACACTGATACTGAAATCCCAGATCGAGTAAAGAATGCACAGGTTATCTTGGCTGTATATCTAAATAACAATAGGAACGGGTTAGAGTTAAGTGGTCTGGAAGATTTTGCAACAGTAAGTATTGGGAATATAAACGTAACTCCAAACTTTTATGGGGCAGTAGGTATTGATCGTATTCCACCTATAGTTGATCATTACCTGATGGGTATTAGAATAGGTGGAAGAGCAAACTTACAAATCAAGAGGTCTTAAACATGGGCTACGGCTACCAATATCCAGCAGGGATAATCATTACAGACACAAATGCCCATACTGGCAGATTCGGTAAGGTGCATTGCTTATCAAATGCAGAGGTGACTCTTGTTGCTGAGAACTTAACAGAAAATGGTTCTGCAACTATTAACGGCATCACCATGAAATCATCTTCAGAAATTGAAGGTGTTATCACAAGCATCACTCTTGCAAGTGGTCAGGTCATAGCTTATTCATTATGAGTCTTGCTAACGCACTAAAAACAGCAGCCTCTAAAACTTTAAAAAAACTTGGAGGAGATGTAACTATTAGACGAGTAACGGCTGGCAGTTATAACACAACCACTGGAGCTATTACAGAATCTACTTCTGATACAACTGTCAAAGGTGCATTAAGTAATGTAAACAGATCTGAGGTAAATGATCTGATTGAATCCCAAGATAAAAGATTAATTATTGCATCAAAAGATATTAGTTTTGTTCCAACAACAAAAGACAGAGTTTTGATAAGTAATGTTGAGTTTAAAATTATTCAGGTCGTGACAAATGAACAAAATAATACAGCAATAAGTTTTGATCTTATCTTGAGGTAATTATGGCTAGAGAAATAAATTTAACTGACATCGGAGATCATTTTGGTGAAAAAGTACAAAAGGTTGTAAGAAAGGCAACTTTCAAAGCAGAAAAAGATATTATTGAATTTACTCCTGTTTTTGAACCAAGAGAAGGCGAATCTGGAGTTGGTGGAACTTTAAGAGATTCTTGGCAAAGTGAAGTCAAACCTTATATTGGTATTGTTTCCACAAATATTGAATATGCAGAACCTGTCGCTTATGGAACTAACTTGCCTCCAAGTTGGGGTGGAATCTATAGAACTCGTCAAAGCACAATCAAAGGTTATCCAGAACTTGTTGCAAAACAATTAGAACAGTATATTAAAAACGAATTTAGGAAGGCATAAATGGCAGCAATAGATTTAAACACCGTAAGATCTACAATCGAGGCAAGATTAGCAACAGAACTTGCATCAAGTCCAGCCATTCCTGTTGTATTCAACAACATGGCATTTGACTCCACTACAGAGGATACTTTTGTTCAATGCCTTACAAGTTTTGGAGCGCATCAATACCTTACTCAAGGAGATACAACCAATGCATTTAATGATGTTGTTGGTCTTGTAGTTTTAAATATTTTTACAGAAGAGGGTATTGGCGCAGGGTCAAACTACACAATTGGCAAAAGAATCAGAGACTTATACAATAGGGTCACAGTTTCAAATGTAATTTTTGATTCTCCTATTGGACCTGAAGTTTTATCATCAAGTCCAGAAGGAAAGTTTCAAACACAAATAAGAATTACATTTAACATTTATGAGGATCTTTGATGATTGAAATCACAGAAGAAATGCTTGACGCTATCGAGGCAGTAAAAGGAAGAAGAGAAGCAAATTACTGGGATAACTCTTGTAAAAGATATATGGAAAAACAACAAGCGACAAAAAAGGCTGTAAAAAAGTCAGAAAAGAGTTAATATATTTATAAATCTTTCTTTTTTTTGTTATGGCTGCTGTAAAAGGCGATGTTGGGCAAGTCAAATTTGATGATGGTGGCTCTTCAGTTAACCCAGTACTAGGCACAAGATCATGGTCTATGTCTATCACCAAAGATACCCAAGAAACAACTGTCCAAGGCGACACCTTTAAAAAATTCATCGGTGGATTGATTGAAGGGGAGGGAACTGCTGAGTTAGTTTATGACAATGCTGCCTCTGGTGAAACTGCAACTTTTGTTGATGGGGTTTTAACAACAGGCGATGCTGGCACAGCAGCATTTGAGCTATTTCCTGATAGTGCAAGCGGTTCAGCTAAAATTAGTTTTTCTGGTTTGATTACAAGTTTTGAGCAATCTTCATCATTAGGTGACGTAAGCACAATAAGCATTACATTTAAACCAAGCGGAACAATTACATCTGCTATCTAATAAAAACTTTTACAACCCCAAATTTTTATGGCAACTCAAAGAACAGCAGACCTCATCATTGGTGGATTTAAAGATGAGATGACTGCTAGACGCAAATATGATCTTAAAGATTCATCAGGTAAAATTTTAACAACTTTATATTTTCCACCCATAACAAGATTTGATAGACAGAAAGCCCAACAATTAGCTGGCACAGATGAAGCTTTGACTATCTCAACACAGCTTTTATGTAAAGTAGCACAGAAAGAAGATGGCACTCTAGCATTTGATATGTCAGATGCACCTATGCTTCAAAGACAAATACCTGAGAAAGTTTTAAATGATATTGAAATATTTATGATGGATATTGAGGTTGATATTCCAAAAGCAAAAAACGAATAGAAGGGGATAATTGGTTAAACTTTGAATTTTTCCTAGCAACAGAACTTGGTAAAACATTATATGAATTAAGAACCTTAATTACTCAAGAGGAGTTAGTTTATTGGGCTGCTTATTATGAACTAAAAATTGACAGAGAGCAAAAAGAAATGCAACGACAAAAAGCCAAATCAAGGTAATATATAATAAAGGTTATTTGTATTTGTGGCACAGTCAACAGTCAGATTAATAGTTGATGCTCAGAATGCCATCAATCCTTTGAAGAGGGTTAATGATCAAACAAAACAATTAAGTCAAAATACAGATAAATTAAAAGGTCGTTTAGATAAATCAAATAAATCACTAAGAGACACTGGAAAGTCGGCAAAAACCGCACAAACTGGTGTTAAAGGTTTAGTTGGTGCATTAAAACCATTGCTTGCTGCATTAGCAGTTGTTGGTACGGCTCGATTTGTTTTTGTTAAAACAGCAGAATTAGAAACACAGAGAAAGAGTTTAGAAGTATTAACAGGCTCACTAGAAAAAACAAATAAAATTATTAAAGAATTACAAGACTTTGGTTCTGTTACTCCATTCACAAGTAGTGAGCTAATTGAACAAACAAAAAGATTAAAAGCATTTGGTTTTGAGACAAATGAATTAGTTGATGCAACAAAGAGGCTTTCTGATATTGCTGGTGCAACTGGGGCTGATTTACAAGGCATAGCAACTGCCTTCGGACAGATAAGAGCAAAGGGTAAATTGCAACAGGAGGAAAATCTACAGTTATTAGAAAGAGGAGTTGACATAACAACTGAACTAAAACGCATAACGGGTTTACAAGGTGACGCTTTTGCTGAGGCTATGAGAAAAGGTGAGATTGGTGCAAATTTAGTTAATGAAGCAATGATTAATTTAACAAGTGAAGGGGGAGCATTTTTTGGTGGTGCTACAGCCCAGGCTGATACTTTAAATGGAAAACTCAGCACATTGGTTGATACTGTTGAAACTCTCGCAAGGACTGTTGGTGACGAACTTGGAGATGAAATAAAAACAATTTTGGATCTTGGTATTAGTGCTGTAAATCAAATAACAAAACTTATAGAAAGAGTTGGTCAGGCAAACAAAGTCGGAAGAATAAATCTTGCTAACATTGCGATGGAAGCCAGAGGCGAGGCAAGGCAACAAGTAAGACAAGAAAAAGGATTTTTTGCCCCATTAACAGGTGAAGGTCGTGCAAGAGAAAAGGAATTATTTGAAGAAATAAAAGCAAAAAAAATAAAAGAAGCCTTAGATGCAAAAGAACTTAAAATTCTTGATGAGAAAGATAAAAAAACAAAAAAAATAAGCGAAAACATTAATGAATCTGCTAACAATGCGGATAAATTAAATAAAAACCTTAAAAAAACTGAACAACCCACAAAAAAATTAGAAGAAAATACCAAAACAACAACAAAAGCTATTGAAGGTAATATTTCTGTAAATGATTTATTTAATGAAAGTTTAGGAGAAACAAGTTTTCTTGTTGATGGATTATCTTTTAGTACTGATCATTTTTCAGAATCTTTAATTAACGCACAAAGTGAAGCTGATATTTTAAAAGAAAAGTTTATGGAAATTGGGCAGAGCGTAGAGCAGGGAATTGTTAGTAACTTGACTGATGCTGTCATGGGAACTCAATCATTAGCTGATGCTGCAATCAATGTCTTAAATGATTTGAAAAGAAAACTTGTCGAAGTTGCAATCCAAAGAGCAACATCAGGGATTGGAAATGCAATCGGAGGATTTTTAGGAAATATGTTTGGTGGCAAATCAAAGGGTGGCGGTGGAAGTAGTTTGTTTAGTGGTGGAGGCGAAGGACTTATACCTTTTCAATCAGGTTTATTAAGTGGTGGTACTATTGGTTTTGCGAACGGTGGAAGGCCACCTGTAGGCAAGGCTTCAATCGTTGGAGAGCGTGGCCCTGAAATATTTGTTCCCTCTGTTTCGGGTACAATTATTCCAAACAATCAAATCGGTGGAGGTGGAGGTGTTACAAATATGGTCACGGTAAATGTAGATGCTTCTGGTTCAGAAGTTCAAGGAAATACAGCTGAGGCAAATCAATTAGGACAACTTATTGGGGTTGCTGTTCAAGAACAACTTGTTAAAGAAAAAAGACCTGGAGGATTATTAGCATAATGGCAACATTTCCATCAATCAAACCAGCCTATGGAACAACACAGACTGTTGAGCAGAAAGGACTTGCGACCAAACTTGGTGATGGTTATGAGTTTAGAACTGTCTTTGGTTTACCAGCGAACAAAAGACTTCATGTTGTAAATCTTTCGTTTAATATCTCTGAATCGGATGCGGACACTATAGACACATTTTTAAATAGTAGATTTGATGATCAGGCTTCCTTTGATTACACAATGACAGGAGAAACTTCTGCACGAAAATTTAAATGCACAAGAAGGTCTAAATCAATTCCATATCTAAACAGAGTAAACATGAACCTTACATTTGAGGAGGTTGCAGAACCATAAATGGCAATACCTACCTCTGAACTGCAAAGCATCAATCCATCGGCAGTTATTGAACTGTTTGAACTTCAACTTATAGCTTCAATTCATGGAAGTGATCAGCTATTCAGATGGCATAGTGGGTCAAACCAAAACGGAAATGGAGAAATAGTCTGGCAGGGTAATTCTTACACAAGATTTCCAGTAGAAGCCGAAGGGTTTGAATTTACAGGTCGTGGTCAGATCCCAAGACCTACCTTATTAGTCAGTAATATTTTATCTACACTTACAACCTTGATGGCATCTGTAAATGCTTTTACCCCTGCCAATGATCTTAACGGATCAAAATTAACAAGAATAAGAACACTTGCCTCTAATCTTGATGCTGTAAATTTTGCACCAGTAACAACCACCTCGACCACGACAACAACAATCGCTGATCCAGCAGATGCTGAGACTGTAAACTATACAGTCACTGTTGCAAATGTAGGAGGGATAAATATTTTTCTTTTGAATGGTGTAAATAATCCTGTAATCACAATGAAGCGTGGATCTACTTATGTTTTTAATCAAGAAGATTCAAGTAATCAAAACCATCCTCTGCGTTTTAAATCAGATAGTTTAGGTTCATATTCAACAGGTGTAACAGCCACAGGTTACAGCCCTGGATATTCAGGATCAATCGTCACATTCCAACCACCTTATCCTGATGCACCATCTGATTTGAGATACTATTGCACAAGCCATGGAAACGCAATGGGAAATACAATCACAATGAATAATCCTAATACAACCACAACAACCACAACAACCACATCAGGATCGCAGACAAATCCTTTCGGAACTCCCAGTGCTGATAAGTTTCCAGATGAAATTTATTTCTTGGATAGAAAAGTTTTAGAGAATAGGGAATTTGTAAAATATGAATTAGTCTCAGCACTTGATCTGACAAATGTAAGAGTACCAAAAAGACAAATCACTAGGAAAGATTTTCCAGGTGTCGGTACTTTTATTGATCAATGAATTGGAAAGATAAAGCAGCAGAACACGCAAAAGGATGTACACCGAAGGAATCTTGTGGATTGCTTGCAATAGTAAAAGGAAAAGAAACTTATTTTCCCTGTAAAAACCTAGCAAATGATGTCTGTTCTTACTTTATTATTGACCCCGATGACTGGGCTTCAGCAGAAGATAGCGGTGAACTTACAGCAATAATTCATTCTCACCCGACAGGGCCTATATTCCCATCTGAAACAGATAAAACTGCCTGTGAATATCTTGGACTACCGTGGTATATCTACAGCCCTGAACAGGATGATTGGTATTATTTTGAACCCACAGGATATAAACCACAGCCTTTATTAGGGAGAGAATGGATATGGAAAGCGCAAGATTGTTACACATTATTAGTAGATTATTTTAAAAGTAAAAATTTGCTCGTTAAAGATTGGCCAAGGCCAAAAGATCCGACAGAACTTTTTACAAATGGACTGCTTGAAGATGTTTTGCCAAAAAGCGGTTTTATTGAAGTAAATGATGATATAAAAGAAGATGATGTTCTTTTGATGACTATGATAGGAAAAGGAGCGTCTCACGTTGGTATGTATGTTGGCGATCAGATGGTTTTACATCATCAAGTCGGTAGACTAAGCTCAAGAGATTTGCTTGATGAGCAAATGTATAAATCAATTTATAAGAGGTATCGTCATGTTGAGAAAAATTAAAATTTACGGCAAACTAAGACAATTAATTGGGAAGGCATCATTTGAAGCTGATTTAAATAATGTTGGTCAGGCTTTTAGTTTTTTATGTTGTAACTATCCAGAGATTGCAAATCATCTACAGAATCAAGTTTATAAAGTTTATTCGGGTGACAAGGTAATCACTGACGATACCTTAAATATGACAGGTGATGCTGAAATAAAAATCATACCTATTGCCACAGGATCAGGTTTTTTTGTTCCAATCGTTGGTGCATTAGCTGGAAAGGCGGTTGGTGGAGTCGTGGCAAAGATTGGCCTTACAGGAATCTTAGGATCTGTTGTAACAGCCGTTGGAACGAGTTTAGTAGTTGATGGTATAACATCAATGCTTGCTCCACAACCACAACTAACAGGGCCATCTGGTATGGATAGAACAGACCCATCCTCTCTTGCCTCAAACTATTCTTTCAGTGGCATCACTAATATCAGCAAAGCTGGAGTTCCGATTAATTTGATATATGGAGAAACGATAGTTGGCTCTGTGACTGTATCAAATGGAATCGACACTGTCCAAGTAAGAGGTGACGCATAATGGCTGGCATACAGGAATTTAGTCAACAGACTGTTTTTACTAACCCAGAACTTCCCACCGATACGCTTTCATCAAAGCAATTTAACACGCTGATTGAGGTCGTGGGAGAGGGAGAAATAGAGGGATCAGCAACAGCATCAAAGGCTGGTCTTACAAAGGGAACAACTGCATATAATAATGCTTTCAAAAAAGATATCTTTCTTAACGGAACACAATTACTTCAAACTGCTGCAAGTAACACATCACCTGATGAGGGGCAGTTTAATTTTAAGGAAGTTGGTTTTGAACCAAGATTCGGCACTTCTGATCAAACATTCATAAACGGCATATCTAATATCGAAACAGAAACAACTGTTGGTGTTGCTGTAACTAATGGCAATCCAATAACAAGAGCCGTTTCTAATACTTCTGTTAATGCAGTAAGAGTAACCATATCTTTTCAAAGTATTCAAACGGTAGAAGATAATGGAGAGATAACAGGTGCTTCTGCTGGGGTTCAGATACAGATAATTCAAAACAATGGAACGACCACAACACCAATAACAGACACTGTAACTGGTAGATCAACCAGTGTTTATTTCAGAGATTATTTGATAAACCTTCCATCAAATACAAGTTTTCCAATAAATGTAAGAGTATCAAGGACAACAGCAGATACTACCAGCCCGACATTTTCTGCCTTCAACTGGTCAAGCATGACGGAAGTAATATTTGAACAAAACGCATATCCAAACACCGCACATCTGGCACTAAGGTTCAGCGCAGAACAGCTTTCCCAAGAATCCCCAAGAGGTCATTCAGGTTAAGAGGAATCAAGACAAAAATTCCGCATAATGCCACAGTTGATGTAGCAACTGGTCGAATAACATACACAGGAACTTTTAACGGAACATTTAAAGCTGCCACAGAATGGCATAGCGACCCTGCTTGGGTGCTTTGGGATTTGTTAACCAATACAAGGTATGGTTTATCTATTGCTGAAAGTTCCTTAGATCAATATACATTTTATAATCAATCTGTTTACAATAATGCACTTGTAGATGATGGGGTTGGTGGGCAAGAGGCTAGGTTCTCAATAAATGTAAATATCACCCAACAGTCAGAGGCATTTAATTTGATCAATGACCTTTGTTCTGTAATGCGTGTGATGCCTTTTTATAGTGCAGGGGCTATATCCATATCTGGTGACAGACCGACTGATCCTGTTTACCTCTTTACTTTGGCAAATATTACTGAAGATGGTTTTCAATATACAGGCTCTTCATTAAAGACAAGACATACAGTTATAAATGTTGGATATTTTGATCTTGATTCAAGAGAAATAGATTATGAAACTGTGGAAGATACCGCAGCGATAGCAAAATATGGGACTGTGGTGCGAACAATTCAAAGTTTTGGCTGCACAAGCCGTGGTCAGGCTTCAAGGATGGGGAAATGGTTTTTATACAATGAACAAAATTCAGGAGAGACTTGTTCTTTTGAAGTAACTCTTGAAGCTGGAACATTGGTAAGGCCTGGACAGATCATCGAGGTAAGTGACCCCGTAAAAAGTGGACTTAGAAGGGGAGGAAAGATTGCATCGGCCACCACCACTGCAATAACAGTTGATGATACTGCCAATACAGATCTTGATGCCACAAATAATGCAACATTGAGTGTTGTGTTACCAGATGGCTCTATCGAGACTAAAAACGTATCTGGAATATTAGGAGCAGTGATAACTGTTTCCTCTGCTTTCTCCTCTGCCCCAAATCCAAACAGCGTCTGGGTTTTACAGAATGACACCTTACAGACAACAACATGGAGAGTTATCAGTGTAAAAGAAACAAAGGATCTTACATTTCAGATTACTGCATTAGAACATAATTCTGGAAAATATGCCTTTGTTGAAGATGGAACTGCATTACCGACAAGAACGACAACAGTTCTCACAAATTTAAAAGACGCTCCAAGTAATTTAACAGCAGAGGAAAAAATTGTTGTTATTGACAGTAAGGCTGTAAGTAAAATATTTCTCAACTGGCAACCTGTTCTTGGTGTGAACAAATATCAGGTTCAATACAGATTTAATGATGGTAATTTTATAACACAAGATGTTTTTAGTAATACCTTTGATATAGAAAACAGTCAGAAGGGAACTTATGAAGTAAGAGTATTTAGTTTCAATGCTATTGATAAACCCAGTGCAGAACCATCAAAATTAACTGTAAATGCAATTGGTAAGACAGCTTTACCTGATAATCCAACAAATGTAAGAATTGAGCCGATAGATGATCGACTTGTAAGGCTTAGATTTGACCAATCAACGGCTCTTGACGTTCTTCATGGAGGATTTGTAATAATACGGCATGATGTTCTGACTGATGGGACTGGGACATTTTTTACTGCTCAAGAATTAGACAAAATTGCTGGAAATTCAACTTCTGCTGTTTTACCAAGACTTGAGGGGGAATACATCTTAAAATTTCAAGATGATACTGGGAACTTAAGTTCTGGAGAAGGTTCTGTTGTTATTTCATTACCAGAAGAGCAGACAAGTTTAGTTGCACTTACAAGAAGAGAAGATAATGATAGTCCAAAGTTTCAAGGAACAAAAACAAATGTTTTACTTGATGACACTGGTACATTTATTAAATTAGCTGGTATTGGTTTATTTGATGCCATACCTGATCTTGATGCTGTATCCTCACTAGATGCTGCTGGTGGTTTAGCAACCTCTGGTTCTTATGCTTTTGGTGGTGCTGCTGGTACAAGCTTCCTTGATCTTGGTGGAGTCTTTACAGTTGATTTCAAACGACATTTAAAATCAATCGGTTTTTTACCTAATGATAATTTTGATGCCATTGATGACCTAGATACAAGAGATGATTTTGATGGTATTAATATTTCAGATGTTTCAGCAGATGTTTTGGTTGCCGTGACTCAAGATGATCCAAGCTCTGGTTCTCCTACTTATACAGATTTTCAAAGTTTTACAAATGGATTTTATAAAGGAAGAGGATTTAAATTCAGATGTGATATGTCAACAGTTGATACTTCTGCAAACGTAAAAGTTACGGAACTTGGTTACACAGCGTCATTTAGTAGAAGAGTTGAACAGAGTCCAGCAGTAATATCATCAAGCGGTGCTACTGATGTTACATTCCAAGACCCATTCTTTACAGGTGCAACTGGTTTGGGTGGTGCTGACAGTGCATTACCAAGTATAGGAATTACAAGTCAGAATATGCAAAGCGGTGATTTCTTTGAATTAACAAATATAACAGGCACTGGATTTAGGATTACTTTTAAAAATGGATCTAGTACAGTAAATAGGAATTTCACATATCAGGCTGTCGGTTTTGCCAGAGGAGGGTAGAATAGACACAAGATGAATAATTAAATGGCTGAACACGATTTTATTATTGATAATGGAACTGGAAGTGCGGTTCGTACTGACATAAATAATGTATTGCAAGCAATAGCATCTAATAACAGTAAATCTGGTGCATTGACAACTAACTATGCGTTCCAATGGCACGTTGATACATCTGATGGCCTTTTGAAAATTAGAAACGCAGCGAATAATGGATATGTAACTGTCGGAACAGCAGCAAGTACAAATTTAGGATTGATGCCTCAAGCTGGAGGTACTTTTACAGGAAAGATAACGCATAACTATACATCTAGTCTTACAATTCCATCTGGTACAACAGCCCAGAGAGATGGCAGCCCTGCTGTTGGTATGTTTAGACATAACTCAACTCTTAATCAGTTTGAAGGTTATAACAATGGTGCATGGGGTGCTATTGGAGGGGGTGCAGGAGCTACAGGTGGCGGTACTGATGAAGTGTTTTTCCTCTCAGATACAAATGTAACTGAAGATTTTACAATACCTTCTGGCAAAAATGCACATACTGTTAGTCCAATAATTGATAGCGGTAAAACTGTAGTTGTGTCTGCAGGTAGTTTATTAGTTATACTGTAATTATGGCATTAAACATTAACGGCACTACTGGTATTTCTGGGGTTGATGGATCAGCTTCCGCACCAGCATTACAGGGAACAGATAGTAATACAGGAATAAATTTTGCATCTGATACTGTCAATATAAATACAGGTGGATCGACTAAGGCATCAATAAGTAGTGTTGGAAAATTAACTTTAACCTCAACAGAAACATCTAATAGTAATCCAGTTGTATTAAATGCCTCGGGGCAAGCTTACTATCAAGTAATTACACCTAACAGTACTATTGGTGGAATAAAATTTGGTGATACAGATGACGATGACGTTGGTGCAATTAAATATGGACATGGCGATAACAGTATGAGGTTTGATGTCAATGCCTCAGAACGTATGCGTATAGATTCTGATGGAACATTATGTATCGGTACAACTTCGGATCATGGTACAGGAGACGTAATTTCTGTTTCTGGTGCTGCTCATATAATGGAGATTCAAAATACCTCAACCGCAGGTCATAGAACTATAACTTTAAAACACGCAAGAGCTAGTGGCGGTACTTCTGCTGAACAAATAGTATTTGAAGAAGCTGGTGGTGGAGCAGTAGGTTCTATTCAATCAACTGGAAGTGCGACATCTTATAACACATCTTCTGATTACAGACTGAAAGAAAACGTAGTTGCTATATCTGACGGGATTACAAGATTAAAAACACTAAAACCATCAAGATTTAATTTCAAAGCTGATGCAAAAACAACAGTTGATGGATTTTTAGCACATGAAGTAACAGCAGTTCCAGAGGCTATAACAGGTACTAAAGATGCAGTAGTTACTCAAGCAATGATTGATGCTGGGGAATATACTGCTGACAAATTAGATCAAGAAATTCATCAAGGAATAGATCAAAGTAAACTTGTACCTTTACTTACTGCTGCATTACAGGAAGCTGTTGCTAAAATTGAAGTATTGGAAACAAAAGTAGCTGCATTGGAGGCTGGATAAATGACAGCAAAGATTAAACTAAACGCAGCTTCAGGTGGTGGGTCAGTAAGCCTTAAAGCACCTTCAACAACCACAGGTAACGCTGCTGTTGAATTACAACTACCTGTAGCTGATGGAAGTGCAGATCAATTTATAAAAACAGATGGTTCGGGAAATTTATCGTTTGGTTCTGCTGGTGGTATTACTGAATATGATGCTTGGGTTATAACAAGCGATTTTACTACTGATGCTTCAAGTCCAGACTATATGAACTCTAATTGGGCTAGACAAGATTTAGGCAATAGTTTGTTTGAAAAGATTGGAACAGGCATGGCCGAATCATCAGGAATTTTTACATTTCCCACAACAGGTAAATATCAAATCAATGCTGAATGGTCAATAAATGCAAATGGAGTGACAGATGATAATGTATTAGGCAGTATATTTGCAACTCATAATGGTTCAGCAGGGTCACCAACTTGGACAAGGATAGCAAGGGCTTCTATTAGTATTACTGGTACAAATGGTTATAATGTTTCCGCTCAAGCAATGATTGATGTAACCGATGTAGCTGAAATAAAAGTAAGATTAGCTAGTGATAGCTCTAACGGAGTACGTTTTGAAGGACAAAATGGAGCAATGCGAACTGGTATTATATTTAAAAGGTTAGGAGATACTTAATTATGTCAACGATCAAGGTTCAAAATATACAGCACACAGGAAGCAGCACAAATGCTATTGCTCTTGCATCTGATGGAACGTGTACTGCCAATATTAGTTCTGTAAGTGGGGGACAAATAGGTGGTAGAAATATGATTGTAAATGGAAGTATGCAATGTAATCAAAGAGGAAATCAAACAGGTATTACAGGCTCAACATATACTTTAGATCGTTTTAAGCTCAATCCATCAAATCTTGGAGCATATTCTGTAAGCCAACTTGGAGGTTCAGATGAATTAATAAACACAGGTCAGAGAAATTCAATGAAAGTTGATTGCACAACGGCAGATGCTTCTCCTGCTGCTGCCGATATTCTTCTAATACAAACACGTCTTGAGGGTTTAGTGACTAATAGATTATGTTGGGGTACATCAAATGCTAAAAAAGCAGTTTTATCATTTTGGGCAAAAGCAGATATAAATGGATGGTCTTCTGGTACAAAAGATTTTGTTGTAGAAATACAAGCTAGTGATTCACAAGAGTTTTCTACTGTTTGTCAATTAGCGACTGCTGGTACATGGCAAAAATTTACTGTACCTATTGATGCAAAAACAAGTGGAGCCATTGCATACGACAATACTGAATCAATGGGAATTAATTGGTGGTTAGATGCTGGAACTGACTATAAAGGTGGTACAGGTGTAACTGGTTGGTCTGCTAAAGCCAACTCAGGAGGAGTTAGAGCAGCAGGGCAAACTTTAGCTTTAGGTGCGCATACTGATAATAATTTTTATTTAACTGGTGTTCAATTTGAGTTAAATGATACAGGCGTGGCAACAGATTTTGAGCATAGGTCATACGCACAGGAGCTTGCTTTATGTCAGAGGTATTTTTGTACACTTGTTCAAGCTGCAGATCGTTTTTTTGCTTCGGGCATTGCATATGGAACTGGACAAGTTTATGCCATTGCTGCTCTTCCAACAACTATGAGGGCTAAACCAAGTGTAGTTTCTTATTCTCAAGGTTCTGGTAATGTTTACAGAGTTTTAGAAGGCCCACTTGGAAGTGCCTATGCTTCTGCCCTCGGAGCATGGGATAATGGTGACCTAAACAACATAGCTTTTGGTGTTTCGACTAGCGGACTGACAGAGGGTTCTGGAGTTCTAGTCGCTTTTGTTGCTGGTGGAAGTGGTGCTGACAATCGAGTCGGAGCAAACGCAGAACTTTAATTAAATTAATTATGGCATTTCCTACAAATCCAATTTACAAACTTGTTAAAAATATTGACGGTAAAGTCACTATGGTTGAACACTCAAAAGATATAAAAGAAGATGGATCTTATATGAAATATGCAATTCCATTTGACGAAGCAAACACCGACTACCAAGAGTATCTTGAGTGGGTAGCAGAAGGAAACACAGCCGAAGCTGCTGATTAATTAACCTTTTCGTGCATCTGTCTAGTCATTAACCCCATAGTGACGTAGAGAGGGGATAGGGCTACAATAAGCAGTAATACAAGCACACTTGTAAAAGATAGTGCTTTTAAAATTGCAAATTTAATCATGCTAAGAAAAGTTCTTGATGCTTTAACTATCGTAACGACAATTCTTGTCTTGGGAATCCTTGGCGGTGGGTTTTTTACATTCAAATATGTGACCTCCGAGCAATTTAAGAATAAATTAATGAATGAAGTACTTGGCAATGTCCAGGGGTTGATGCCAAAAATGTTAGATAATAATATACCTAATACAACTGGTAAATCTATACCATTACCATTTAAATAATTGGAAATACAAGAAATATATATTCCTGATATATCTATTCCTGTAATAAATGATCCACAGATAACAATACAACCATCATTTCCACAAGTACCCACTTTTGGTTGCACCTCCACTCATAGAGATACAAAAAATACAGGTAATTTTAATCTGATTTTTGATGATCCAAGCGGTACAAGTACAAGCTGTCCATATCCAACCTTTATACCCCTAAACTATCAGCCAGATCAGTTGATAATAGTCGAAGAAAGTCTGCCCTCCATAGATTCACCACCATTACCAAAATCACAGTCAACTGAAGTACCACCAATAAAAAAAAAGAAAGAGGATAATATTTTGCCACCCTGTCCTGGTAAATCAAACCAGCGCACTGGAGATTTTCGTAACGAAAAAAGATTAGAGCGTGTCATCGGCCATAAAAGAGGGGATGATGGGATAGAGTGCATCACTTTGTATGAAAAAGTCGATTTTGTGGAGCAATACATTCCAGAAGTTTCTACTGTTGTATCTACTGCTGTTATTGGCTTGGTCGCTGCCAGTTCTCCACTTTTACTTAATATCGTCAAACCATTAGTTAAGAATATCGTAAAAAAACTTACAAAGAAAAAAGATAAGGTAGAATAATTTTTAGACAAGTCTTACCACAGCCCGTGGCTTGTCTTATTTTTTTTGGATGGTTAATATTAAAGTGGTGGTCATAAACCGACTCCTCACACACACTCTAAAGTAGGTGGGTTTTCTTTGTTTTCCTATCTACTTTTCTTTTTCTATCTTGTGGGTGTGAGGTATTACTTGATTAGGGGGGATTGTAACCTTTATCCCTTCACAACTAACGGCATAATCACCAACGAACTGAACACCAAGCTTT